>Ga0209755_10008957_pt1 | contig 10622 bp, 4 predicted proteins | sample TergutCo191P1_FD_187301 | JGI IMG/M metagenome (GOLD analysis project Ga0209755, IMG submission 187301) | Cornitermes sp. P1 segment gut microbial communities from Petit-Saut dam, French Guiana - Co191P1 (SPAdes) (version 2) | ecosystem: Host-associated > Arthropoda: Insects > Digestive system >... | reverse complement strand
GGGGGGGGGGGGGGGGGTGTAACGTGTTTATTTCGAATGGTGCCCTGTCTACGATTCTGCTTTCACTAAGACATCCATCCAAATGACGGTTTTGCAGAAGGAAATCTGTTATGTAAAAGGCACGCTTGTACTTTAAGCACCTTCATTGTGCCTTTAACATCCTGCACGTTCAATTTGTGAAAAACGTCGAGGTCAAATATAAAGTTTTGGGACTCGGGCTGTTAGAACATGTAATCCTGAAATAAGAAAGCGTCTAGAGCAGTCATTGAAGACGTCCAAATGAATTCGGAATTCAAATTGGACGCTACGTTCGTTATCATGTACTTTCGACGTCCTGAAATCTTCTTTGAGGGCGGTGTTCACTTTAGAGAACAGATAAAACTTCGGCTGGCACGAGGTCAGGTGATTGAAGTGTGTGGCTGATCTCCACGACGCCCCAAATTGCCAGGAAGTGCTTCAGTGTCATGGCAGATGGTCAGGCGAACTGTCGTGCAAAAAAGAACCAAACTGCCCTTCCATCGATACAGCTGTCTAACTGTCGAAATCCTCTTCAGTAACGTTCCCACAAGTTGAAGAAGAATCAAGCCACTGTTCACTGTGCTCCCTTTGCTCATATGTGAGATTTTGCAGCAAGTTTCGCTCAGATCTTCCTCTTTCCAAAAGTTTCCAGCAGAATCTGACGAATCGTGTCCCGGTTAAGGTGCAGGTTATCCTCCAGCAGATTTCGGGGCATGCGACAGTCTGTGACCACCAGTCCACGAACTTCTGCAGCTGTTAGTGAAGTTAGGGTGATTGACGTCTGATCACTTCTGAATCATCTTCAACGCCCTCAGGTCCCTCGCTGAATCTTTGACACCATTCGAAGACGTGCGTACGAGATAGTACTTCATTTCCATAACCAATGTTAAGCATTTCCTGTGTTTCTGTAGCTGAGTTTGAAATGAAACAGGATGTTGGTGCGCTGCTCCATGACAAGAAAACACACACACGAATTAGGCGTGGGGCCACTACTGACGAACTTATTGAGCCAGAAATTTCTTTCTACTAAACCCTGACGGTCGTAACAGGAACTGTCAGAAACCGGCTGCAGTTGGTTTATGATCCAAAGCGTGCGAGCACTACAGCATTAGCACCGGAAGTTTGTTGTTTGGCGTAGTATCTTGCTACAGGGCGTCAGGGTTGGTAATTCATTACAACCTTGCTGCTTTTTATGTTAAATTTTTATGCAGTACTACGTTCGTCGGTTGTTTGAGGCACTGTGCTATAAGTCGGAAGGTTGCGGGTTCGGTTCCCGATGGGGCCATTGGGATTGTTCGTTGACTTAACCTTCCGGCCGCACTGTAGACCTGGGGTCAACTCATCCTCTAACAGAAATAAGTACCAGGGATATCTCAAGGGGGTTGAAGGCGGCCGGCGCTTAGGGCTTACAACCTTACCACCGTAATGTGTCGACTGTCTAGAAATTCTGGGAGCCTCAACCTTCTGGATCCCTAAGAGCCTCCTCAGGCCTGGAATGGGATATCTTTGTCTTTGCTTCGTTCGTATGCAGATGTATGCAGAGCTCACGGTTTGCGGAGATGCGGAGTGATTCCCTCCTATTTCTTGAAGTACGTCATTCCAAAATCATCCCACTTGTCTTGAGTAATTTGAGATCTTGGAGTATCGCTATTTAAAAAAGAAAGTATTCATATTCGTATTCTGAATATTTTTAAAATGCGTTTTCTAATTGTTATGAATCCGTAGATTTCAGTCGGTATATTGACAAGCTTGAAAGCTGGTTGACCGAGGAATCAGGGTTTTCTTCTCGGCAGGCGCAAGAAATGTTTCTCCTTTCCAAGGCTGCAGATTGACTGTGGGACTTATCTAACCTCCTATTTATTTGGTACTGGGAGCTCTCTTACCGGGGGTAAATCGGCCGGGACGTGAATCTGACCTCTGGCGTGCACCTAGTGCTAAAGTTAAGAATAAATGGCGCAATAACTCCATTCCCCCATACACCTTCATGGCGTGGTGCTTAACTAAATGCAGGAAGAACTATTCGTAACGTTACTTAGTTACATGCAATAAGCATTTGCGTGAGAATGCTTTAAATATGGAGTTTGAAAATATCGTAGCAGTAATTCTGAATATCGGATTGCCTGACATGTAATTACGTAAAAATCTGGGTCCAACGTAGCATGCACAGTGATATGATTTGAGCGAAGAAACTGAACGGAATAAATTAGCGAATCATCAGAGGGCTCGTAATAAAGGAACCGGATCTCGGCAAAGACTCGTTTTGCCTGTCGAAACTTAAAACCATGCAAAGTGCCTTCTTGTGCACAAGTTTACAGAAAACCCCCTACAGTGAAGTATTTTTTCCTTGTTCAGATACTTAAGTAATTATCTATTAAGATGTGTTTCGGGATAGCGTAATCGATACGGCCTGTGCGGTTCGGGATTTGAACCCCAGTTGGGGCGAGATTTTTCGCACCCGACCAGACCGGCAGCGAGACCCAATCAGTATCCTGTATAGTGAGTACCGCGGATGTTTCCAGGGGATAAAGCGGCCAGGGCGACGCGTTGACTACCCCCTTCCCCCTCGTCTGTTACAGAGTTTAAAGAAAAAGTAGAGATATACATCTACGCCCCCTCTATGCCTTCATGGCAAGTTACAGAGAAAACGTTTATTCCATTAACATGTCGCCTAGTCCAGTTATTTCTTCATGTAATTAAATGTGTATCTGGGTACAATGGTAATAAAATGAACAACAGGTCAGTAGAAGTGAATGCTCGACTGATAATGGCTAATAGAGCATGTTATGGGTTACAGAACCATATGAAATCAAGGAACATATCCAGGAATTTTAAAACACTCCTCTATAAAACATTAATCAGACCGGTGCTTACATATGGGGCAGAAACATGGGTGCTATCTTAGCAAGATGAACATCGTCTTAGTATTTTTGAGCGTAAAATCCTCCGGAAAATTTATGGTCCAGTGATTGATGGGGGAATGTGGCGAATTAGAACTAACCAAGAACTCTGTTAATTGTGTGGTGAGAATGGCATTGTGAAATTCAGCAAATTGAGATGGGCAGGACATGTAATACACCAGGATGACGATGATTTATCCAGGAGAGTCCTCCTCAGTGAGCCAGGATGAAAGCGCCCCAGAGGGAGACCGGGTTGCGCTGGGAAGATGGAGTGAAGGAAGATGCAGCAAAACTAGGGTGTAGAAACTGGACAGTAGTCGCCCTAAACCGGGAAGGATGGAGGAAACTCTTGAAGGAGGCCGAGGCACACCCCGGGCTGTAGTGCCGTTGGGAATGGAATGGAATTAAATGTGTAATTGCACCAAAATAAATATGTACCGCTGTATGTCAAACGAGTCGAACTGCACGGGACAGTTCCTTCCTTTCTCCTACTGGTTTTGCCGCTTGTTAATATCGTTCACGTGACGTATTTAATTCAAAACATTTGAATCTTGACTGAAGTTTGTACAGAACGCGTGCGACTGCTCTGTCTTTACACAAATGTGCATTTGACATTCAGAGGACCGTGCATCGTGATATATTCTTATAATAAAACCAACGAGATGCACTAATATCTACAATTTATTTTTGGAATAGAACTGTACATGTTTCGGACAGGTTTTCTGTCCATCATCAGGAGTCTAGTACTGTACACACAGCAATAGGAATGTCATAAAGGTTATGCTGACAGTTTGCTAGTGGGATCAGAATGGGTTCCATCCTGATCACGCTAGCAAGCAGTCAGCAAAACCTGTATGACATGTACCTATTGCTCTGTTACTATGTATACAGTACTAGACTCCTGATGATGGACAGAAAACCTGTCCGAAACATGTAGAGTCCTATTCCAAAAAGTCAGTTTGAGAAATTTGTGTATCTCATTGGTTTTATTATAAGAATAAAAATGTACATTATTTAATTACATGCAAAATTTGTGTTTTGTAACGAGAGAGAAATACGGTGACATTAATTAGATCCGTTATGTCGCCTATGAAATTGGCTTGTTGTAAAGGTATTCACGCCATCTGGTGCCAAAATATGGTTTGAAATAACTGTTGTGGGTGTTAATCGGCTATATAGTTGTATTTGTTTAAATTTAAATGATTTACGACCGTACGCTGACGATTCATTATGAAAAATACGGCCAACAGTTGCATGTACAGATATGTAAATTTATTGTTTTATAAACAACGTAGCCTTCTACATGTTTCGGCCACCTGTTGTGGCCATATTCAGGGAGCTGTTATTTGAATGATATATTAAATAGAACGTCGAAACCTTTTAATTTACGAATATAAAATGTTAAAATTTATATAAAAATTTAAAATCTGTTTTAAAATATAAAGTATTGATAAAATTATATGTGCTGAGTTGCGTGTTGATATCCTGTGTATATGGCGACACCATCCTGAAATTTACATATCTGTATACGCTTGCTGGTCATGTTTTTCGTAGTGTTTTTATTTAGTCTTTCAGCATTCCCTTTTTGTTGTCCGCACGTATTTCGTTTCCAGTCTTTCTTAATTCTTTCTTTCCTATTATGGACGGAATATTTCCCTTCATATAAATCCCAGAACACAGTACGGACAAAATCGTATTCACAAAACAAACAGTATTATGCGGAAAAGTTTTCTTTCCATTTCCAACAGATAAGTTTACGTTATTTTAGACACTGGAGACGAGAGAATTTTTCGGTTACAATAAGTGTAATTCTGAGTCCATTTTGAACACGTCTTTAGTGTTGCGTGCAAAGCTAGATCGGCTGGTTTGAAAAGCGAAGGGGTGGCAGCTCTGAAATATTCTGACGTCAGCGTGGACGCTATATTTACCCGGACCGGCTAGCCTTGGGAGTGTTGCCAGGCAACTCTGAGTTCGACGGCCAGCCGCACTTGTTCCTAGCTTGAACCGTCCCTGCCCCTCCACTCTGTAATGTGTCTGGTATTGTTTGCGCTGCAATATCTATGCCTTTATTAGTTTTCAGGGGCGTGCAGAAATTGTCTTCTGAGATAAATTACGAAGGCTATTTGCTGTGCTGTGAATGATCGCAGGAAAGGTCATTTCACACAGTATAAATTGACGGCAATTTATTGACGGCAATACTTCCGGGAGAGAGACTGCAAGTGCAGACGCCGCATATTAGTGTCACCACGTTTGCGAATTGAACCCAGGCATCCTGATTTAACGTCTTGAAGACGGGCATTCATAGATGTCGTATATAAAAAATTCGGTTCTTACTTCGCAGGTAACACTGCCCGTCTCCATTACAAAGACAATTAGTTGATGCAGGTTGGGAGATAGTTGTTGGATGTCAGAATCATGCAAAGTACGTAAGTACACTGTAGCAAAACGCAAAGATTCTTATTGTTGCAGCATACGGTGCATTTAATTGTAAGTGACATTTGAAAACTGGCAAACACGCACAATATTTCCGGTGCTTGCCGTGACATTAAAGTGTTCGCACCTTGTCAGGGGCGTCTGTGCTTTCAGTGTCAACTAAACTACCAATCTGCGGTTACAGTAGGGGTTTTTAAACTTTTCGGTAGCCGCAGTGTTTTTTCTATGGATTTTTCACTGCCGTCATTTCCACCTCTATTCTTAGTCATACTATTCTTTTCCACTTATATATAAGTACCTATGAAGTGAAATTGGTTGCAGGAACAATTTTGTAACTTATCTTTGTACACCTTGTATATATTATGTGTAATAAATTAATTAAAAAAACTTTTCGGTACCGCCACCCGCGAAAATGATAACTGGATTTGTTGTGAGCCCCTGTCCTCCAGCCCACCCCCACCGCCCCAGTGAGTAAAAGTAACGATTTAATTAGGGTTATGGTTCAGTAAGACAGAAGCGCACCGCTTTTATTAATTAAGTTTTAATCTGTACTCGTTTTCTGCAAATAAAACAGTAATATTACCTTACAACTGTGTGAAAGAGTGTCTCATTGGAAGTGAATAAAATAAGTCAAATTAAGGACCATACTGCTTGATAGGTAGTACATGCACACTTTCGAAACCTGGGTTTTGTTTTCGAGACGGCCATTCTCGTTTCCCTGTCCACATCTAGTTTTATCTGCGTTCCCTGTTTGTAGCAGCGCGGGTAGAAAATCCTCATTCACACAAATTCGTTAGTGTATATTTTGAAGCTTTCACGGCCACAGAATTGAATAAGACCGTGGACTGGCTATGTCTTCTTCGTCAGGGTTCTGATGTAAGGAACTGGATTATGGAAACGAATGCGGTCTCTGAAGCGTTGGTTAATTTGAACCACCTGACACCGCTGTCAGACCAGACAATTTTTACTGAACCGTGTTGATGGAGACGCATTCAGTGTCTGAAACGTCGATTTTATTTGTACAACCTGGCATGGCTGTCAGCCCGAGAAGGTTTTACCGAGATAGGATGTTCCGCATGGAATATACAATTCAGGGAGCAAGTTTTTGGTTCCCCCTCCCAAAGAAGTGTCTGAAGAGACTTAACTGAATTGCTGCTGAATGTGTCAGCTATCAGTTTAGCATCGAATAGGTTCCTTCTCCATGCAAATATTTCTCTTTCAGTTACTGGTATGCAGTCCTGAAAGTGTAATTTCGGAGAATAAGTGCGACTTAAAGTACGTCGTGTCACTTCCTCACTAATTCATATGTTACGTCACAAATTAAATCGGTTTGAATTTGCCGTTGAGTTGAGGAGTGTTACTGGCGATGAAGTGATGCATTGAGAATGTCCATCTTATAATATACGCCACTTGAATATTGTAACTGCGTACTGTAATCAGAGTCGCTGAACATGAGTAGACTCCTGTGCCTTGCCTCGTTTAAGTACTGGTAAAATTCAGTTATCATTTTAACAACACGCGTCGAAAGCTTTCGCCTGAGACAGACATTTCGACTGTCAGAAAAGCAATAAAGAAATGTATTCAAAACCCATTCCTTCACACACTCTTGGAAACATCCTTGCATGTACTGGCATCATTTTCATATACTTCACACAACATTTATAATTATTTGTGGAAATTTCTGCAGTGCTGGGCCCAAAACGTTCGAAGTAGCTGCGTGCCTTTCATCATATAAGGAGTCCCAGACAGCACCAGGAGATTTTCGACTTATTAAATCTTGAAGTCTCGCCTAACAGCCTGAGATACGTATAGCATGCCCCCTTCAGTGCAAATTCTCATGCAGTTTGACCACTGGAAGAAATTTCCATTTGTAGCCTACAGCTACAAATAATATCAAACTTCATTCGCCTCCGCGATTTCTTTGTAGGAAAGTAACTTCCCGTTTCCTTGTTTAACTTATCAATTAATCTGGCTTGCATATGTTATTACGTGATTGTCCTTAGCTGTGTCAATCGCCTGGTCCATCTAAATGACAGTTATTTCTTATCTTTTCAATCATTGGTTCATTTAGATCCTCTGGTGTGTCTGAAATTCGGCGGGGAGCAGTGTCAGACAAAGGGGTATGTGCAAAGTGTTTGGCGCGAGGCTTGTAGTTGTAACTGTATGAATAGTTGCTGGAAGAATTAAATATTCTCCATTTGTGCGGGACTTTTTGCGGTGGGCGATGTTTGCAACATGATGTGCAGCGAAGCATGATTTTGAACGAACTGTTGTACATTTACAGAGAACCAGCGTTTGGTAGCTTTATTTCATTCTGAAAAAGTGAGTGGGCGTTTTTCAATGAAGTCTGTATGGCTTCGTTTCCAGATATCGTTTTATTTCGCTTGGGTTTCTACTCTGAGCTTTTTTCTGACAGGTGCCACATTAAGACCCTTTTTCTCCAGTATCAAGACGTCTATGAAACCAAAATATATGTCACGGTTATATTTGCTTGACTGAGGCCTACTCTTTTCGGCTCTACATGTAGATTGATCGTCTTGAGCCTTGCTTTGCCACCCAACAGTAACTTTTCCATTCTGAAAAGCTCGAAATTTAAAATAACGGAACATTTTAAGCATTCTTTGAAATAAACAGCTATGAGTGCAACAGTGTTTCATTCACATTAACATTCTACAACATAAGCAGTTATAATAAAACGTTTACAGTACTTTTTTCCTTCACATTCGTACCGTGCATCTCGATATTATCAAAGCTTTATATATTAAACAACTGATGTACTAGTGAGTTGTCTTAAAACAATATTAAAATTTACATTAAAATAGCTCCGACATGTTTTGGTGTTACAGTTACACCATCATTAGGGAGCACATTAATTAATGCTTACTAAAGTTACAGTTGTTAAAATAGTCCATTAAAATGCATGGGTGTGTGGTTAATACGGTGGTGGAGTGGCTGCATATATTAGGTCCTTATTGGTATATGTATGTTGCACTGTTCGGCAGTAGACTGTAACACCGAAACACGTCGGAACTGTTTTAATGTAAATTTTGATATTGTTTTTTAAGACAACTCATTAGTGCATCAGTTGGTGCATAAATAAAAATTGATAGTTTACAGTACAGTTGACATGTCTAGGAACCCTTGTGCCTCTGCTGGCAAAAGGAAGTATATGGACAATCGATTCGTGACGTTAGTAATACTAAAAAATTCGAGCACGACTGCAGTCAGTACCTGGAGATAAATTTTCAAATATGTTACCTCTTCCACCTTCCCCTTTCGTTGGGAGTTATGGCTCACAGTTTAATTACTCCTTGGTAACTGAAAAACTTGTTGTTGAACCAGAAGCTGTTTCATACAGCACCGCCACTGAACCATGGCCAATTCAGTGCATATTTCAGTTTTATTTTATCGAAATGCACATCTTGTTCTGCGCAGACGTTAGGCCTGCTTGACCGGAAGTCGAGGGCGAGAGGTTTTTTACCGCGTTGATTTCATTTTCGGCAGGTTTCGGTTTTCACATCTAGGGGCAGAGGTCGACAGCCCTGGTGGAAGTTTCCGTTTATTTTCTCCATACTTGCAGGGAAATTCCGAGCTAGTACTGCAAATTAGGCCACTGCTGCTTTTTGTGCATCCTTTCCAATTCATTATAAGGTAAAGGTGAACATGTTTGTTTGAGCCTCTTGAAGACATAAGGGGAAATGGAGGTATAATTCCACGCATTTTAACGTGGTCACTAAGGGAGGTGAGTAGTCAGTTTCACGCCCCAGCCGCGTACCCTAGGGAAAGATTTTGCCGTACTAGATGAATAGGATTCTGGGTGGGCCCCTGGGAAATCTTTTCCCCTTGCCGGACTCTTAGCCGCGGTTCCTCGGCCCTCTAGCCAGCAGCCTGGATACTATACGAACTGAGCTATCCAGGCTGCGTTTTCCAGTTCATTACACTCTAATTAACACCATTTAACGCTGTAGAGGCTGGGCTGTAGAGATTGTCATTAAATAAATTATAAATCAGTATAAAACCTTACCGCACTAGACACTCGTATAGTCGGTCGACTTTTGTAAGAAGGCAACGCACTGCTCTTAACTCCGAATTTATTTTTCTCCTACTTCACAGACGTTCATTGTGGTGTCCGTCAGAACCTCTTGGTTGGGTGGTTGGTTGAAGTGGAAAGAAAAACATCCGTCTGTCCTTGCTGCAGGCCACGTGTCTGTTGCAACCTTGTTTCTTTCAGATGAACTGTGGCGTAATACCGAATGTTTCGGCCTTTACCTATACCTGGTGTTGGAAATACCCCATATTTGGACTAAAATGCACGAGATGTACACCGTAGGTTGATAACCTTTTGCCGCGTCGTTTAAATTCAACATCTTGGTGGTCGGCTATGGTTCATGCAGTCAGTTGCCGCCCTGTCACCGCAGAGGCCCGGGTTCAATTCTAGGTCATTCTGTGAGACCATGTTGGATATTTTATGGACAAGGTGGCACTGGAGCTGGTTCAACTGCAGGTGATTCGATTTTTTCATCATTATTATCCATCAGTGTTCCATTCTCATTTATTTATCACCGACACTAATCTTAGCACTTGGCGGCGTCGTTAAATAACACACTTAACACACTCAACTTATGCTAGTACATACGGGTTAATTAATCCGTCTCCTTTCCTCTTTCTGTTTTCCTCTCTATAGCACTTCATCCTTCAAATTCACTTTATACGTGTTTCGTGTGGAGGACACGGGGCAAAAATTCGTTATCAACGGTTCTGTAAATTCCGTGGTCTTGATGTCCATTTCTTTTATAAATAAAACCATCCTTACGGAATGATGAGATAGACGTCACACAATGTCAGACATTGTTTCCGTTAACTGTGTTAAATAGGCTATTGACCGTGTCGAAAAATTGAAATGAAGGCTGCAGATACTGAGAGATGCATTTTATGTTTCTGGCTCGAACAGGGTATTGTACGATGACGTCTGTTGCCATGAAGTATTGAACCGGTTAGAACTGAAATTTAATTTACGTGATAACGCTTGCTGTAGATACCCAATACCCCACCAGATTTATTTTTTAAAGCCAATTTATAGTTACCAATTTGAAATATGCAAATAAAGAAACTGATAGACCTTCAGTCTTGACGTTCCCACTATCTGGTTCGTACAAAGAAAACTATTTGTAATCAGAGTAGGCTATATAGCCTATCATCGATGCAAGGAACACTGAAGGGCTCTCCCCATATGGATAATACGCAGACGTCTTGTACTTTTTCATAACTTAATAT
>Ga0209755_10008956_pt1 | contig 10622 bp, 9 predicted proteins | sample TergutCo191P1_FD_187301 | JGI IMG/M metagenome (GOLD analysis project Ga0209755, IMG submission 187301) | Cornitermes sp. P1 segment gut microbial communities from Petit-Saut dam, French Guiana - Co191P1 (SPAdes) (version 2) | ecosystem: Host-associated > Arthropoda: Insects > Digestive system >... | reverse complement strand
GAAAAAGACATGGATTGCGCTGATTATTTTATTATGCGGCATTTGTTGGAATGTTTCCGCCCAGAGAAGAGGCGGAGAGCTGGAAGCAAATATTGACACAAGTTTTGTTACCGGCAAACAATGGGCAGTTTTTATCGCCGTTGACGAATACCGGGAATGGACTCCTCTGCTGTACCCTGTTAAGGACGCGCAGGAAATCAAAAATATTTTATTGGAACATTATTATATTGATGAAATCAGGGAATGTTACAATAAAAACGCAACGGCCGCGTCAATAAGGCGGTTATTTATTGAACTTCAGGAGAAAACAGGACCTAACGATTCCGTATTTGTATTTCACGCAGGGCACGGATTTAATGATGATAAAACAAGAACATCGGCATGGATACCTTACGACGCCGGAGAAAACAGATTAGAACAGGCAAACTGGCTTTCTCATCTTCAAATTCGCAGTATGTTAGACGCGCTTAAAGCAAAACATGTTTTTTTAATTTCCGATTCCTGTTATTCAGGCGATTTATTGGACACAACAAGAGGATCAATTCAAGATATTACAAATTATCCCGCAGCATACAACAGAGTCAGCCGTCTTGCTATGAGCAGCGGAGCAAGTGAAGAAGTTGAAGATGTGTCGGAATTCGCGTCAAGGCTCAGAAGCACATTATTAAGAACAGAAACGGCGTACATCACTCCTGATTATTTATTATCACAGATAAAAGGAGCGCAGACAAGCAGGCCGCTTTATACGATACCGATATTAGCAGCAATTCCAAGAAGCTCTCATCAATTAGGGGGCAGCATTGTATTTTTCAGGAAAAACGCAAAGCCCACAGACATAGTGCAGCGGTCTTCATCTCAACAGCCTATTGATCCCGTTGTTACTCAAAATCCACAACCCAAGCAGGCTGAACCGGGCGAAAACGCGTTTTTTGTCGGAAAATGGATCTCTACTGTAGAACACAATAATTCTTATGACACTTATGAAATAACGTTAAACGCCAATGGGCGGTGTACCGTAAAAGTAACCAATGACGACGCGGAACAGGAAACCACCGGCAATTGGTCATGGAACGGCACGACATTCAAATTAGACGCGGTCTTTAGAAATGCCCGAATTACATATCTGCGGAATATTCAATGGACAAGCATTGTGTCCTATTCCGGAAATAACGCTTTTAATATTATAGCAAGAGCAGAAACAAACGGATCGCCCGTGCGGTTTACTTTTTATAGAGAATAAAAAGTTAAAGAAATCGGATGATAGTTGAGGTTGTTCCAAAACTCGGTTAGTTTCGGAACAACCTCTTGAAAAGATTTTTATTCCTAACGGTGCCAGCGCTGTTAGGAATACTTGTATTTACGCAAGAACATAAACGAGGAGTAAAGCAATGAAAAAACCAATCTTTTTAATCGTGTTATTCGCGGTGTTGACAGCTGCGCTTTCTGCGCAGCAGCTTACCGTAGCTGTAAGCCAGTTTGACATAAAAAACGGCGCTGATAAAAATACAGCGGATGTCGTTACGGAAGTTTTTACCGCAAATCTTGCGGCGGCAGGAAGGCTTCGAATTGTAGATCGCAATAGTTTTGACAGAATTATGAACGAGATGAGATTCCAAACAACAGACTGGGCGGACAGCAATAAAGTAGCGCAGTTAGGAAGAGCGTTAAACGCAAACAGCATAATTCGCGGAAACGTAATGTTATTGGCAGGACAGATAATTATTACCGCGTATATTCTTGATATCAATACAGCGCAAATACTTTCAACATCTTCTGTGCGTGTAAATAACATAAACGAAATATACAATCAATTACCCTCGCTTTCAAACGGAATTATCCGCAATCTGGATAATCTGTCTAACCGTCCGTATACCGCTCTGGGGCAATACACAATAGTGATGAGTTCTTTTGATATCAGAGGAGGATTACCAGCAGGCGATGTTGACGTACTTACGGAATTATTTATCACGGAACTTGTAGCAAACGGAGCGAAAATTGTAGACAGAAACAGTTTTGAGAAAATATCCGCGGAGATGAAGTTTCAGGCGTCTGACTGGTCTGACGGCACAAAGCTGGCACAATTGGGAAGAGCGTTAAACGCAAACGCCATCCTGCGTGGAAGCGTAATGTCATTGGGTCAGACAATTATTACATCAACGATTCTGGATATAAACACCGCGCAGATTTTATCGTCATCAACTTTACAGATGGCAGGAATAAATGAGATATTCAGCAAATTACCCGCTTTTGTAAAAGGGCTTGAGGAAAATACTTTAACTCCTGCTAATGTGTTTGTTGTAGGCAGAAGAAGCATGTCATCGCAAGGAATAATTTTTTATGATAAGGGACAATATACAAATGGCTGGCGGTATTTAGAAGCGGCGCCTGTTGATCTTCCGAATAGAGCGTATGGACAAGATGTGCCCGGCACAAGTACCGCAATAGGAGCCGGAAAAAGGAATACAGAATTGATTGTAAACAGATTGAATCAATTAGGAGAAACAGGAGGAGCGGCGCAAATGTGCGCTCAATTTGAGTATGGAGGTTATAGAGACTGGTTTTTACCAAGTAAGGACGAACTTGATTTGATGTACAGGAATTTAAAGGCGAAAGGGCTAGGCGGTTTTAGTAACAATTGGTACTGGTCCTCGTCGCTGTACAATTATACTAATTTAGGGTGGCTTCAGAGGTTCAGCGATGGCAGTCAGGACAGCGCCGGCAAGAGTAATGCACACTCGGTTCGTGCCGTGCGGGCTTTTTAAGGTGGTGGAGAAAAGGAAATGAAGATGCAAACCAGAGAAAAGAGTTCACACGGAGTCACAGAGACACGGAGTTTTGGCAATCAATTCTCCGTGCCTCTGTGCCTTTGTGTGAAAAAATTTGTAATCATTTTATTTTAATATAAGGAGCAAAACATGAAAAAGATGTTTTTAACAACATTACTTGTGTTCTTCGGCGCGACATTATTCGCTCAGGAACGCATCGCGGTCTTCCCTTTTGAAGATTTGGATAATATCCTTTCGCGTAACGAAGCTATAATGTTCTACCGCGAATTCAGCAACGAATTTACAAACAAAAGCGCTGGAAAATTTTCAGTTGTTCCAAGACAGGATGTTGAAAAACTAATTAACACGGAAGCATTTTTTCAATTAAGTGATTTTTCTGCGAGAGAAAAAACTGCGGAAATGAACCGGGTATTAAACGGTACGCAGATATTATCCGGTGTGATAGGCAAAGTTGGAAGCAGATTAACTATAACAGTGTCACTATACTCCTATCCAGAACTTGTTCAACAACCCGGCGGCACTTCCTTACGCGTAGCAAACATTGACGAACTCTTTGATAAAATTCCGGAACTTGTACAAAGTATGCAGAAAGAAATAACTGCAATTGCAAATAAACAGCCTGTTGAAATAATAAATAAAATTTATCGCATAGGAGACATTGGCCCTGCAGGTGGTATTATTTTTTACGATAAAGGAGCTTTTTTCGACGGCTGGCGGTATTTAGAAGCGGCTCCCGTTGATTTCCCAAATAATGTTCAATGGGGAACAGCTCTTGATGTTTCTACAGAAATTGGAATAGGAGATGGTAGAAGGAATACAGAACTGATAATTCACCGATTGCATCAATTGGGAGAATCGGTGCGAGCAGCACAACTATGCGCTCAACTAGAATTTGGCGGTTATAAAGATTGGTTTTTACCGAGTTTGAACGAGCTTGAATTGATGTATGAGAATTTAAAATCGAGAGGGTTAGGCAATTTTAGTAAAATCTGTTATTGGTCATCATCGATCCATTTGTCTGGTGATAAACCACCAGCACCCATGGGTGTGTTTATACTCGTAGATGGTAGGCGGGTTGGAGAGGTTAATAATAATTTTTATTATTCAGTCCGCGCCATCCGAGCTTTTTAACATAATTAGGAGGTTTTAATGAAAAGATTTTTATTAGTTGCAGTATTAACATTTATTGGAATAATCACATTCGCTCAGGAACGTATCGCTGTCTTCCCTTTTGAAGATTTGGAAAATGTGTTTAAAGGCAATGAAGCTTTATTTTTCTACCATGAATTCAGCAACGAATTTACAAACAGAAGCGCAGGCAGGTTTTCTGTTGTACCAAGGCAGGATGTGGAAAAATTAATCAATATGGAAATGGCATTTCAATTAAGTGATTTATCTTCAAAAGCAAAAACAGCGGAATATGAACGCGTTTTAAACGGCACGCAGATATTAACGGGACAGATAGGCAGAGTAGCAGGCAGATTGACAATCACAGTGTCACTTTATAATTACCCGGAGCTAATACGGCAGCCGGGCGGAACTACTTTGCGCGTGGCAAGTATAGAAGAACTTTTTGATAAGATACCTGAACTTGTAAGAAATATGCAGAATGAAATGGCTGGCGTTAAAGTAAGAACATACAATGTTGGAGACATTGGCCCTGCAGGTGGTTATATTTTTTATGATAAAGGGGTTATTTCTGATGGATGGCGGTATTTAGAAGCCGCGCCTGTTAATTTTCCTAATGCAGTTCAATGGGGAGCATATCAACAAGATGTGCCAGGCACAAGTATGGCAATAGGAACCGGAAAAAGAAATACAGAATTGATTGTAAACAGATTGAATCAATTAGGAGAGACAGGAAGAGCAGCGCAATTATGCGTTCAATTTGAGTATGGAGGTTATAGAGACTGGTTTTTACCGAGTAAGGATGAGCTAGATTTGATGTATAAAAATTTAAAACAGAAAGGTTTAGGCGGTTTTGGTAACAATTATTACTGGTCCTCGTCGCAGGACAGTAATAGTGACGCGTGGCAACAGTGGTTCAGTGATGGCTATCAGTACAGATACGGCAAGGTTAATACCTGCTCGGTTCGTGCCATACGGGCTTTTTAAGGTGGTATTAAATTATTATAGTATAAGGAGCAAAAAATGAAAAAGATGTTTTTAACAACATTACTTGTGTTCTTCGGCGCGACATTATTCGCCCAGGAACGTATCGCTGTCTTCCCTTTTGAAGATTTGGATAATATCCTTTCGCGTAACGAAGCTATAATGTTCTACCGCGAATTCAGCAACGAATTTACAAACAAAAGCGCGGGAAAATTTACAGTTGTTCCAAGACAGGATGTTGAAAGACTTATAAATATGGAAGCTTCTTTTCAATTAAGTGATTTTTCTGCGAGAGAAAAAACTGCCGAAATGAACCGTGTGTTAAATGGTACGCAAATATTATCCGGGATAATTGGTATAGTTGGAAGCAGATTATCAGTATCGGTATCGTTATATACATACCCGGAATTGAGACAATTACCCGGCGGGATTGATATGCGGGTATCAAATATAGATGAACTTTTTGATAAAATCCCCGAGCTGATTCAAAATATGCATAAAGCAATTTCGGCTACTATACCTCCTCCGCCACCGCCGGCTCCGCCTCCTGTTACGCGGCGTATTTATAAAATTGGAGATTACGGCCCCGGCGGCGGTATTGTTTTTTCTGTAAGCGGCAGTACATGCAAGGAATGCAGCGGCGACCTCGGCAGATATTCGAGAGATAGAGCATTTCAGGTTGCAAGAAGTTATCAAGGCGGCGGACTTAATAATTGGCGGCTCCCGAACAGAAGTGAATTGGATTTAATGTATACAAACCTAAAAATTAAAAATTTAGGCGGCTTTTCAAACGTAGGATATTGGTCAGCATCCGACGCCGTTAATTTTGGAAATGGGAGAATAATCGAATTAGCTTTTGAAACTAATCTTTACCTTGTCCGCGCTGTCAGATCTTTTTCGCAGTAATAAAAAAATAGTTAAACAATATTAAGGAGTATATATGAAAAAAACGATATTAATCCTAACCGCGCTATTTATCAGCGCCGCGCTCTCCGCGCAGCCGCAGCACGCCGCCCTCCCCCGCCTCGCTGTCGTTCAATTCGCCGTTAATACGCCAAGGCAAAAAGCGCAGGAAGACGCAATCGCGATTCGTAATTTTGTGCAGTCAAATATGGTAGCAAGCGGAAAGTACGATGTAATCACAAGGGATGAAATTGATAAGTTATTGGAAAACCAGCGCATACAGGTAAGCAGCATCTCAAGTTCCGAAAATTTACGAAAATTACAATTACAAAACATCAATTACATCGTAACCGGAACCGTAGACGCAATTGACAACGATTACGGCGTTACAATCAGCATCCTTGACGTATCGACAGGCCGTTTCTCCCACAGCACAAGCCAATTTATGAACAACACATCAGCCGACATTTACAACAAAACCGCCGCTCTGGTTCGAAATTTTCAACAAGGACTTTCCAATGAAGGCGAGAATGTAGTTCAAACAGGACGCGCAGGAACATCAAGACAATACTTCATCGGCGACGAAGGCCCGGCAGGCGGCATTGTCTTTTTCGACAAAGGAGAATTTTCCAACGGCTGGCGGTATCTGGAAGCCGCGCCTGCGCGAACGGAAAGCAAAGCAGAATGGGGAGCGCACGGACAAGATGTAGCAACAAGCACAGCGATTGGAACCGGCAAGAAAAATACTGAATTGATTGTAGCGCATCTTAGACAGAGAGGAGAAATCGCGAGAGCAGCGCAATTATGCGCAGGAATGGAATACGGCGGATACAAAGATTGGTTCTTACCGAGTAAAGACGAACTTTATTTGATGTATAAAAATTTACGGCAGAAGGGGTTAGGAAATTTTAAGACGACAGCGGATAGGATTAATTGGACTCAAGTTTACTGGTCCTCGTCGCAGTACGATACTAATAGCGCGTGGCGTCAGTATTTCAGCGATGGCGATCAGCTCAGCGGCGGCAAGCTTTATACGTTCTCGGTTCGTGCCGTGCGGGCTTTTTAAAATTGGAGAAGGGAATGAAGATGCAAACCAGAGAAAAGAGTTCACACGGAGACGCAGAGACACGGAGTTTTGGCAATCTATTCTCCGTGCCTCTGTGCCTTTGTGTGAGAAAATTTGTAATCATTTTATTTTAATATAAGGAGCAAAAAATGAAAAAGATGTTATTAACAACATTACTTGTATTCTTCGGCGCGACATTATTCGCCCAGGAACGTATCGCGGTATTTCCGTTTGAAGATTCGGAAAATATATTAACACAGAATGAAGCTGCCATGCTTTATCGGGAATTCAGCAATGAATTTACCAACAAAAGCGCGGGAAGATATTTTGTAGTTCCAAGGCAGGATGTTGAGCGGCTAATAAATATCGAAGCCGCATTCCAGCTAAGCGATTTTTCCGCGCGCGCGAAAACCGCGGAAATGCAGAGTGTGTTAAACGGCACCCAAATACTATCCGGCATGATCGGAAAAGTCGGAAATAGTATTCGCATAACAGTGTCGTTATACACCTATCCCGAACTGCGTCAAATGCCCGGCGGCGCTTCTTTGAGCGTTGCCAACACAACAGAATTATTCAGAAGAATACCGGAGCTGGTGCAAAATATGCAGAATTCGATAGGACATATCGCGATTACACCCGGCGGTCAGGAAAGCGCTGACGGCAAACCAAGCTGGATACTTATCCCTCTTAACGGCAGAGTAAAATTCGAGCAGGGATCAAGCGGCGTTTCCTCATGGTATTATGACGTAGGCGTTTCAAACAGAACCGCGACAGAACAGCTTGCGCGTAACAGGGCAAGACAGGATGTGCAGCAAATGATAGCGCAAAATATCGCCTCTGATATGAAAAGCAGAATAGATATAACATCGCTCTCTTCGTTCAGTTCCTTCGATATTGAAGAAACTGAAACCCGCATAGAAGCTGCAATAACCAATTCCATAAGAACAAAAGTTCCCGCGTATGAAACCCTCGAATGGCATATCGAAAGAGGCAGTGAAGGCGGCAGAAACTGGTACATGGCCTATGTGCTTGTACGTTTTGTCCGTCAGGATATTCTAAAGGAAGTTGAAGTAATCAATATGAATACTGTTGCAGATAACATTATCAGAAACATGAGAGTCTCCGTAACAAACGATGAAAGAGCGTATCTTATCAGCGAATTGGAAGCGGCAAGAAATTATTCGTTAGGGATGATTAGGAATGGCAGCGGCGGAAGATGAAGCTCAAAGAACAGAGATTAGGAGGAAATTGTGAAGAAATTATTTTTATTTGTAAGCGTTTTATTTACAACGGCAACTGTTTTCGCACAAGCGCAAACTGCCGCGCTGCCGCGGCTTGCGGTAGTGCAATTTACAACTAACGCAAATACCGAAAAGATAAGAATGGACGCGATAACTGTACGCAATCTTGTGGAAAGCCAGATGGTAGGAACTCGTAAATATCAGATTATTACCCGCGAAGATATTGACAAGCTGCTGGAAAACCAGCGGATACAGGTAAGCAGCATTTCCAGCGCAGAAAATTTAAAAAAATTACAATTGCAAAACATCAGTTATATTGTAACAGGTTCGTTAGACGCAATGGGAAATGATTATGCCATAACAGTGCGTGTGCTTGATGTCTCAACAGGGCAATTTTCCCACAGCGACAACGACTTTATGGGCAGCGGCTCGCGCGAACTGTACACAGGCATAGCTAATTTGATGACGAAGTTTAACGCGGGAATGTCCGCGGGAGAAGGCGGAGCGATTGTGCAGGGGCAAGGCGCGGGAAGATCTTACAATATAGGCGACACAGGCCCTGCAGGAGGAATCATATTTTACGACAGAGGATTTATCTCCGACGGCTGGCGATATTTAGAAGCAGCTCCTACCGGAACAGATTTTACAGCACCATGGGGAGCTTATGGTCAAGATGTAGCAGGAACAGGAACAGCGGTAGGCAGCGGCAAGAGAAATACTGAATTGATAGTAAACAGATTAAGACAGTTAGGAGAAAACGAACGCGCGGCGCAGATATGTATTGGTATGGAGATAAATGGATACAAGGATTGGTTTTTACCAAGTAAGGATGAGCTTGATTTGATGTATAAAAATTTGAAGGCGAAAGGGTTAGGTGGTTTTAGTAACAGTTGGTACTGGTCCTCGTCGCAGTACAATCTTTTTAACGCGTGGGTTCAGTATCTCAGCGTTGGTCCTCAGGACTACGCCGGCAAGAATGTTACTTACTCGGTTCGTGCCGTGCGGGCTTTTTAAGGTGAAGGAAAGAATGGTGAAAGAGTCAATACAAATCGGAATGACTGCCGGTACGGTAAAAAATTATCCGACGGTTTGCTGTATCAATACGGTATATGAGAAGCCAGTCTGGTTCAACATGACATTCCCATTTTCCGGCATAGTTTCCATGCAAAAGATGATTTTTATGCTTTGGAAGCAGTGGTTCTTCCTGTATGAGCATTCGCGTTACTTCACGAAGTTTTGGCATATCTTTATTACGTTTTTCCATCAGTTTGAGATCTTTATTAAACGATCCGGTAAATTCAAAATCAAGCATAACTTATATGCCCAAAATCTTATCCAAATCTTCGATAGAGTTGTGCCATTTTGCGGGAATATCGCCATTAAGCATGGCATCCCCTTCCTTGAAAGCAGCAAGGGTTTCGGCATTGTAAAGCGGCTCGCCGGTTTTGGGATCGCGGTATTGAGCGCAAATAGAGCAATCCGGCTGATATTTAGCGGCTTTTTCTTTGAGATAGCCCACAAAATCCAGAACTTCTATAGTGTAAATATCGGGCAAAGATTTTATTTCTTCGATGAGCAATTCGGTATTGGACATTTTATTTCTCCAATGTTCAATATACCGCAAAAAAATAAATAAAACAAGGAGCAAATATGAAAAAAACAGCCATTTTAATCATGTCATTCGCAATGCTAACTGCCTCCGTTTTCGCGCAGTCGCAAACTGCCGCGCTACCGCGGCTTGCTGTGGTGCAATTTACAACTAACGCGAATACCGAAAAGATAAGAATGGACGCGATAACAGTGCGCAATCTTGTGGAAAGCCAGATGGTAGGAACTCGTAAATATCAGATTATTACCCGCGATGATATTGACAAACTGCTGGAAAACCAGCGCATACAGGTAAGCAGCATTTCCAGCGCTGAAAACTTAAAAAAATTACAATTGCAAAACATCAGTTATATTGTAACAGGTTCGTTAGACGCAATGGGAAATGATTATGCGGTAACAGTGCGCGTACTGGATGTATCAACAGGCCAATTTTCCCACAGCGACAACGACTTTATGGGCAGCGGCTCGCGCGAACTGTACACAGGCATAACTAATTTGATGACGAAGTTTAACGCAGGGATGTCCGCGGGAGAAGGCGGCGCGATTGTGCAGGGGCAGGGCTCGGGAAGAGCTTACAATATAGGCGACACAGGCCCCGCAGGCGGAATCATATTTTACGACAGAGGCTTTATCTCTGACGGCTGGCGATATTTAGAAGCAGCTCCTGCCGGAACAGATTTTAGAGCGCCATGGGGAGCGTATGAAAAAGATGTGCCCGGTACAGGAACAGCGGTAGGCAGCGGAAAGAGGAATACAGAATTGATAGTAAACAGATTAAAACAGTTAGGAGAAAACGAACGCGCGGCGCAGATATGTATTGGTATGGAGATAAATGGATACAAGGATTGGTTTTTACCAAGTAAGGATGAGCTTGATTTGATGTATAAAAATTTGAAGGCGAAAGGG
>Ga0209755_10008955_pt1 | contig 10623 bp, 5 predicted proteins | sample TergutCo191P1_FD_187301 | JGI IMG/M metagenome (GOLD analysis project Ga0209755, IMG submission 187301) | Cornitermes sp. P1 segment gut microbial communities from Petit-Saut dam, French Guiana - Co191P1 (SPAdes) (version 2) | ecosystem: Host-associated > Arthropoda: Insects > Digestive system >... | reverse complement strand
GTCTCCTTTTGAGCGGAGGTGCGCCCTCATGTGTAGATCGTCCCTGATGAGCCACGACTTGATTGGGTCGATATGTTCAGATCTCGGGACCTGATCTGTTACCAGAGTGGATTCCGGCGGATCTGCTCCCGTACTGTTTTGATATCGGCTTCAGCCCTCACACTTTTCAGTCTTCCTGACCGAGTCCTCTCTTCAACACCCTAGAGTTCTTTATAACGTTTAATCGCCCGAAATATGAAATTTCGCAAAATTTTCAATGGTTTAAAGAGTTTTAAAATTTTAGAAACAGATTTTCTGCATTTGTGAAGGGCAATCACAACCACACGGTTTTCCTTGCAACCCCACTCCATGTTAACACTGCGACAGACGTGAGCAAACTGCCTTGGCACAAGTACCTGAAGGTCAATAGTCCAAAAATAATCAACCTTTGAACCCTTCCGCGTCATTGTCTCCAGCTGCGGACTACATGAAATTTGGGACGGAACATATAACAGGACTATGTATATACGTATATAGTTGACCGTTATTTCTATTTATTTCCAATCTGCGCAAAATTGGACTTTCGCCGGATCTTCTGGTAACTACTGCGTAAGTTGAGGAGTGTCTGTGTGTATTATGAGTTTCTGTTATCTAGAAGTATGAATGAACTTATTTCCATAATGATGGACACTGTACTACGGCAAAATATTGTGCTGTATCTTTGTTGGAGCTGTCTTGCGCTTTCATTAGTAAATTGTTACTATCGTACATACCGAAAGAATAGCTGCCATTAATGCTGTAAATGTGATTATTTATTTATTTATATTTATAATTCCCTCTTGGTTTGTTGGTTACTTAAACGGCCAGCATGTCACTAACTTAATAATTTTGTTATGTAATGACGTAGCAAATAATGTTTTACTCAGTTTTTTAGTTGACCATAAAGTTAGCTATTTTTATGGTTAGGCCTATACATTGTGTTCGGAAATTCGCCTCTGTGGACTACACCAAGGCACTTTCTTATGCAAAAGTTGATACCAAAATGGGGAACATGTACCCCGTAGCTCCATCTCATTTAGCTTCAATGCCGTTATCCACACAAAGAGTACGCAATTTAAAATTTCGTCAGGTGACACGTCCAATTTATTCTTTTGCAATAAATCACGTAGTGATTCAGTAAGATAAAATTTCTGGATGAGATGTACCGTCAATTTGATAGACACAAATACTTTGAGTTGCTTAAGGAGCTTGTCATTTGTCGATAATGGAACCAGTTACTTCGACAGACATTGTCCGAGTCCAGGGATAGAAACACCGCCAATCCGCAAGATATGTTTATCACTGACAGAGAAGGCCCAGATGTTGCTGCGCAACCCTACATCATCCCCGGCGGGTAGCCGTTTTATTACGTCATTGTCTCGGCCGTAAAGATAACGTCTCCGCAGGGTTCTGTGGATGGATTAGAATTCTAAAAAGCGTGTGTTGGAACAGCGCTCCTTTACGAAAATTTCCATAAGGTTTTGCAGACGAGCGCAATTACAGGACACACCTCCATGCAGACGTTTTAGTAACTCACACCCCTAAATTACGTCGGCCCCATGGGCGAATGATAGTAATGTTACTAGATTGCAACTTTCATACAACGTATATCTAACCACATGGCTTTAGTATATGAGGTCTGCTTGGAGATGTGATAGTCTCTCGGCTGATCGAGAAGTTCAGTGTTATCTCGCGTTCATTATCAGTCAAGCTATAGAAAAAGATGTACCATTATTTTAATAATGTAGTTAGGGACTTCATGAGAACTCTGTGTGTATTATTTCCTTCATGCCTGATAGTGCTTTGACCAGTTTATCTTTGTTAATTTAATGACGTTTTAGGGTAAGTATTCTATCAGTTTGAGTGATTTTTAAATGGACGTCGGTCATAGCAAACCAGCAGTTTTACAACAAGCTCTTCTATTGCTTTTCCTTCGCACTTTACTTCCAAAGTGATTTGTAACTAAACGACAGATCAATCGAGTTATCGATTATTAAAAGTTACCACGCACGGAGGGACAGCTGGAGATCTGTTCCGCGGCTGGAATGTGAGGCAGGATATATTTGTTCCATTTGTAAGAATGATATTGTAGAACAACTCACTTTGCATTTTTGAGAGATCACAAATTTTCTATTGTTTTGACGTCACTGTTGCGCCCCAAACTTAACTGCCTTCCTCTATGAATAAAAAATTCTATAGAAGTGAATTTGGTCAGGAATTTTCTCCTATGAAACATCGTTCATCTATATGATATTCAAAGATTCATACTTTACTATACAGAATACACACCACGGTGCCGTTAAAACGAAAACTCATTTAATGCCATGCAGGGAATTTACAGTTAGCCTATCCAAATCACATGTGTGTGTGTGTAAGTACAGTGTGTGTGTAAGTACAGTGTGTGTGTAAGTACAGTGTGTGTGTAAGTACAGTGTGTGTGTAAGTACAGTGTGTGTGTAAGTACAGTGTGTGTGGCCAAACTATGGTGGTATGCTATAGTAGCCGCTGTTCTTGAAGGCTTAAGTTTTTAATTGATGGTCTTAATCGTATTATTGATAATTACTTAAGGATCGAAGGAAGAGGGGGGATTCGGTAGAGAGGAAAGAGTCGATTATGATAATATGAAGAAAATTAATCGGAAATCAGAGTGAATAGGAGGAGAAGAAGAGGAATAAGACGAAAATATAGAGCAGAAAGAGGAGGAGGAGCATAAATGGAAGGAGGAATAAGAAGAAGGGAAGGAAGAAAGAATTTTCAAGTGAGACGTCTCCGTTGTGTTGAAATGCTAAAATTGTAATATAAATATGTATGTTATAGTCGTAAACAACTTTATATATATTAGACTATATAGGTAATAATTCAGCCATATGTTTCGGCCTAATTACAAGGCCATCTTCAGGCTGATCTTTGAGTAGGTGTAGTGTACACGTGAATATGCTTTCAATTGAAAGAATATTCAATTGTACATTACGCTTACTCAAAGATCAGCTTGAAGATGGCCTTGTAATTAGGCCGAAACATGTAGCTAAATTATAACCTATATAATCTAATATATATAAAGTTGTGTACGACTATATCATATGCATTTTATTACAATTTAAGATACAAAGAAGCCTAATAGTTCCGAAGAAAAACAAGAAGTAAATCGTAAGGGCTGGGAAGTGAATGGACGAAGAGGGGGTGGGGGTAGAAAGGAGGAGAGGTAGAGGATTGAATAATAGGACTGAAGAAATGAAACGATGAATTCGAAGGAATGAAAATACAATGGTAGAGGAGAAGAAGTAAAGGAAGAACGCAGGAAAGAGGAAAGAGAGGACTTCATGTCCATAGTCTACCGAAAAGAGAGCAGGATTGGTTTGCCTCCAGTCTTAAAGAAGCGGCAACTTCCCCAAATTTGCTGTCGCAGTATACAGAGCGTACGGTCGAAAACCTCCCCTTTAAAAAGCCCGGCAGTGCGATCCCACACCCACCTCTCTCCAACTGCTTTCTTTATTTGTGTGAAAGCTTCCCGTATATTTCCCACGTGGCTTCACTTGTTTTATATAACAACTCATCTGAGAAGTTTCAAAGTTAAACCCTGCTGTACTGATGTGATTGTACTTGTGTTCCGTTGGAGTGCCCATGTTTTGTGCAGTAATCCATAGCCGTGCAGGCGTTCTGAGGTTTTCTGCGCTGTAATTAGTAAGGTTACTGTATTCTGAGGCATCATGTAGTGTGGGAGATACGTATGAACGTTTGGAGGAAATGGCCACGGAAATTTTCAAGGTAGGAGATATAGGCAGGAATTTTCTCCAAAATAATGGTGTCTGTCCAACAAAATACACAACGCCACATCCCAGAAACTATAATCTACATAATAATTGGTAGTAGACTGTATTTTATTTAATACAGAGAGTAAACCTACGGATTGGTATTTGAGAGGTTCCTGCTTCGAATTTCAGCCTGCACACTGACTGTACTGTTGTTTTCGAGTTTTACCTCATTCCTTGTATATAAATCCCAGGACAGTACCTCGACTGTGCTACGACCGTTTCTTTCCGCCTCCTTCCCAATTCATTATTCATTGTTCACCCTACCATTCGCCGCTGTACTTTATGAGACGCTGATAATGTATTTAGAACACCAAAACAATAATTCGATTTGTTGCTTCTTCGATTGGTGATCCACTGCAATCTGAATGTACTGGGTATTTAGAAAAGTATATTTCTATTCCTAATAAGTTAACACAAATGATTGAGAAGAACTGGTCATCACGAAGTATTTTGCCACAAGTCCTTTAACAAATTTAGATCCATACTTCGAGCATTATAATTCAAGACCAATCTGAGCTATACAAGAGGTAAGTTATAATTCGTCTGGGTATCTGATATTGTAGGTCTAGGACTATACATCGGCCTAAAATGTTGTAATTAGATTAATATTATCACCAAGTAAGTATTCACACTGAATGCTTAAAAGTAAAAGTCTCTAAAATTCAGTACAAAATAGCAGTTTTTGTACAAAATATGATTGTCGTTAAAGGAGTGGCTTTTCAAAAAAGTGGATTTCTTCCCATGAGAATTGCTAGGTAATGTCGACAGCTGTAGATAACAGACTAAAAGAATTAGTGAAGCATAGTATTTAAAAGTGAAAAACTTTCTTATTGAGTATGATAATACAGTGTTTTATAAGTCAGAAGTAGGTAGTGGTAAAACACATGAGATATTTGATAGAGTGTATGCATTAAAACTGGAAGAGAAAACAAAAGCAAATTATAAGGGAATTCAGAATGAAAGTGAAACAGCATTTGGTACTGGTTGTTTAATTTAGATTGACGGCACTGGCTATAACATAGTACTTTTTTCCTTAGTGTAGGACAAGGTATTCGTCAGGAAAGTATCGTAACTAAATCTATAAATACTGAGATTATAGAACTATTTTGAGCGTGATTATGGCTTTAGAGGCCGAAACGTGTTGTGCATTTTTGAGAAATAAATAATTTATAATTTTGATGAACTATTTAATTTGTGATAGACGGCCTTTCTTCTCCCTTATTTGAGATTCTTGCATAGAATACGAAAACTGAATAGTATCTCTAGCGTTTTAGTAGAGATCCTCAAATATCAAATCACATTAGGAGCCGTGACATTTTTAAGGTCGAGACTGAGATGACTAATGTGCAAAAATTTGGGCCGTAACTTTCAGTAGAAAAACACATGTCTGTTATGAAGTTCATTCTGCTATTTTTTAAGGAAAAGTAATCTCTGTGCTCTGAACATCATTTTCCAGTAACAAATTATCTGTCCGGGTGATATTTTGAAATTGTTAGCGTTAAACCCCGTTGATTACACGTTTCCTGCTGCCCAACAGATGGTTAATATATCATATCTTACAAGAAGAAATTGTTTTGTTTCGGTAATGTGCATAGAAGTAAGATGTGGAGGGCAATGCATAAACGAGACTGTAAAAGCTGAAAGGTTTAGTAGGCCTACTCTGTACTGTAGCGCTTTGCAGACTGAAATTTTTCTACTTATCCTAAAAAAAACAGTAGTTACCTCAGGTAAATCAATACCCATATACATCATAAGAACACCGTTAATATTGTGTAGGAAAATGACTCTTTATAGTGTTAACGGTTCGATAAACATTTGGCAAGATGGTATTACCAGTGTCAAATCAGATTATATATGTATGTATATATATGTGTATATATATATATATATACACACGAATATGACGATGGTTTAAAGGGCTACCAATATTGAAATACATAAAGAAAACGCAAGTTGTTTAGAATATTATAATGGGTGTTATATAAGTATTCATGTCTTTTATTCTTCCACATTTGTGACACATATCTGCAATACCCGCAGGAAGAAGCATGTTCAAAGGCTAATTCGTGTTGCAGAAGACAAGTCACCGACTGTGATGTCGCACGGCGCATCGAGCGCATTGAATTAGTGAAGACGTGACAAAGCCAACTCAACAACATGTCACTTCAATATTTCGTTACTGCGTCGCTTGGACCCTAGCTTCAGAATAGTCTACTTCCATTAACATCTGTTCTACAGTAATAAAGACACCTTCCTCACAGACCCAATCGCTTGTTTCTTATGTAGAAGGTAAAGGAATCGAATCTCAGTTCACAGAACACTCTCCATGATTTTACTGAAGTGATCTAATTTGAGGACAATGTATGTGTAAAATTTGGAAATGCATTTTAAATTATGGTCTCAAAAATTGAGGGGAGCTCATACTTCATTCAATCCAAAAGTAGGTTGGAGGCCGTATTGAAATACATTTTGAGCAAACAAGGAGTGTTGCGTAGTCTGCAATAAACTACATCTCAGTAGCACAGATAAATAGCGTTTAAGCTACGGGAAGAATGGTCCGGTAATTGAAGATCGATTTCCTTCATGGACAGGGACTTTTCTCCACAGCGCTCAGACAGGCTGTGAAGCCACACAGCCTGCTATCACATCAGTCGCCCTATCTGAGGAAGTTTCACTGGAGGTAAACGGGGAGGGTTCTGAATCTGACCACTCAGCTACGTCTAGTGCCAAGGTTAGGAATGGGACCACCCCCGGAAGTCTTCGTGGTTTCGTGCTTAATTAAGTCAACGGAAAACGTTAACTTTAATTCAGGAAAAAGTGAATGAAATTTCGGGTGTTGTAATGGCGTGGAATTTGTTTAGTTTAGCTCAGCATTTGTTTATATCAGGAGTATTGCTCTGTGAAGTTGTTTTGTTAATTAGCGACATGGATCTTGACCAAATATATGGGGAAGGTGGGATTGCTTGGAATTGGCAAATAATCGTGAGGGCTTTCATATTAGTGGTTCTGAAATTTCGGGAATTTCTGTTACAGTTTTGCTTAGTAAAATGTATCGTAGGAAAATACCTTGTGGGATGGAAGTGGAAAAACTGACTCAGTGTAGTGACCAATAGCAGTCCAAGAAATTATGGAGTTTAACCTTCTTCTTCTGCTACTACGTGATTTGTTAATTAGTAAAATGGATCTTAGGGAAATAGGTTGCGAGGGTGTGGTTGATGTAACAGCCTGAGGACCGTAACCGATAGCAGGCTTTGACATTTGGATGTTGGACCTAAGGTTTCTGCTGCTGCGGGGTTAGATAATTAGTAAAATCGATCTGAGTGAATAGGCATTAGGCATGGGAGGCGGTACGACAGGCTGAGGATCGTGCCTGACGGTGAGCTTTGGTATTAGCGATGTTGAAAATTCCAGGGCTGCTGCCAGAGGGTTTGTAACTTGGCCGCAGCTTATTGTAGTTTATCTGAAGCACGTATAGAAAATAATTCTGTTAAAGAGACTGAGTGACCGCGTTTTCAGTCACTTTCTTAGAGTCCTCTCTATTGTTGCTGTTATTACGTGTCCTGTAATTAATTACACTTCCTCTATCTATATTTAAGGAAAGTCGCCCTTAAGTTCTATTTATTTGCAAGGGTTTTATCAGTACTGAAATATCACTCTGATGTTCCTGTCTTTGCCCGTATTATGCTGTCTGCCATCCGGTTTCTTCTTCTCTGCAGGATTAGGGACAAAGGGATGAAATGAAACCAAGGGACAGCTGACAGCAAGCCGAGAGACATGGCACTCAGCGGAGCGACAAGTCTTTTGTTTCTAGCCAGAATTCCGAGAAGAAAAACAGCCTTATTGATGCTGCATGTGTCTGAGTGTTTGGTTTAACTCATCAAATGCTCTGCTTCTGAAACTGGGTGTGAATGTCATGCAATTTTGTGTCCCACAGACGTAGATTTTTTAAAATTCCACTTATCAAAAATAACAATCCAACGACAGTTTGAAATTTTGAGATGGAATTATACATATTAAAGTCATTTGCTGCAATGGTTCTAAAAATTTGTACGTGGACTTAAGTATAAAGAATAGGCTTCTGTATTAATTAAAGTAAATTTGATAAGGTATACAAAATAGCAGGGGCACGCGGTGGCCCAGTTGGTTGAGGCACTGGGCTACAAGCCGGAAGGTCGCAGGTTCTATTCACGATGGAGTCATAATCCTTCCTGCTGCACTATGGTCCTCGCGCCGAATCAGTCTCTAACAGAAATGAGTACCAGGAGTATTTCTTCAGGGGGTAAAGGCGGTCGGTGTGTAGGGGTAACAATCTTGCCACTTATGTGAGCCGCTTGTCTTGAAATCTGAAAGTCTCAAGTTCCATGAACCGTCAGGGCCTCTCCAGGCTTGTACAGGTCTTGCTTTAACTTTTTCCTTTACCTTTATGTGAATTATTAAAATTTCGCAAGACATCTGAATCTTTATAATTTGGAAGTCTGAGAAATTAATAAAGGTTAACAATTTTTTGTTTGACGCAGTGCAATCTGGAGGATGTTTGCAAAATTTTCGGAAATATTTGCTGCATTAGTCGGTAGATTCCACCCTGAAAATTATACAGCTGCATCTTCCAAAACGTTCAGACATCTACTAAAATACACAGTTACCAGATGCAGACCATCACATGATATGTCCGTGTTTCGATCACTGGTAATTCCTTGGCCTGTTGCCCAGTAAAGGAATGGTGAGCTACCGGTAAAAATGAATGCAAAACTTATTTTGAAAATCATGCGCATGCGAACATATCTCATTATTTCATAATTTGCTCTGTATTAAATATTTACAGATAGCTTTAACAACGTACATCATCTGTTTGCACATTCAACAACTCTACAGTCTGCCCACACTGGGTATCTAAGTGTTCTGCCAGGTTTTCGCGATAAGGTACGATATTTTCTGTAAACATTAGCCAAAGATGTTTGTAAGAAAGATTTGTTACTCCTCCTATGATGTTATAAATGTGCTTTTAAATGTCTGCTGTTTAGACGGCTATATGCTATAAATATTTAAGAAAACCTCTACAAAAAAGTACGAGCATTGTCAGTTGCCTTTTTAGGCTTATTCGCAAAATTCAGAAAAGCCATTATTAACTTCGTCATGTCTGTTTCTCCGTCCGACTGTCCGTGTGACTGTTCCTCCGAATGGAACAAACAACTGGACGTATTTTCGTGAAATTTGATATTTGAGCAGTTTTAGAAAATCGATCCGAACAAGTTTCATTGAGGTCTGACAAGAATAACGGGTACTTTACATGAAAACCTGTGTAAATCTATGATATCTTGCCTAGTTCTTCTTAGAATAAAAAATTGTTTAGGTATTTGAAAGTTATAGAGAAAATCAAAACACATTCTATGTTCAATAACTTTTTTCTTAAAATCTTGCTCTTTGTGAGGTAATGGGAAAAAGTGGGATATCTAGGCAGGCCACAGACGGCAGTAGAGTATGGCGCATGCGCATTGCACACTGGATAACAAAGGCTACAGACACACACTCAGAATCTGTAATATTCACTACTTTTCCACGGCTACTGTGGTTATGATAACGCGCCTCAGAGTCACGTTGTACTTTGCAATGCCTGTCTTGTTAGAGTAAATACACATCTCCTTATGTTATAGGAGTACCTAGTGTATATTTTTTCCCCACATTTCCCAGTTAAAGCTGTTCCCTAGATCCTTTACACCTGTCTTATTCAATCCGAGAATAAGATTTAAGAACAAAATGAATACTTCCGTTAAATCTCAAATTGCAGAAGGTTTAGTATACAGAAAAATTGTTTTTTTGGCCTCTAAGCATCACAAGATGAAGACGTCTGGTTGAGTGAAGATTTAACGCTCCGCATTTTTAATCTCTTTGGTAGGGGGACATGAGTGGTCAAACTTTACCTCCGCCGGTGCCTTGTCCATGGGAAATAGCCGTCGGCACCCGTTAGCAGGAGACTCTTCCGGACGGTATCGAGAAGGGAAAAATCTTTTGCCATGCTAGAGATCGGATCTCCAAACTCCCAATTGTAGCCTGGTGATTGTACTGACTGAACAATTAGATTTCTACAGTTATAAGCCGTGTTGTCCGTAATGCTGTCTAGGCTCTAACCCTATTTCACTGACCCGTTATTGTAGGTTTTTTGTGGTTTATGTCTTTAAAAGCTAATTCTGGGACAAATGCCTACCTACGACGTCCTTCTAATTCCGCTATTCATTACGGTAATCTTCATTGCTATATGAAATTTGCAGTCGGTGAATCATCGTTAAATATACTGATAAACTGGCATATTTTATTAAAAAAAACAATTTGGATAATGTAAACCGTCATGTATTTTGCTTCCTCCTTTTATCTTTATTCCAACCTAACTCCTTTTTCCTTTCTTCTACAATTTCTTTGCCTTTCTTCTGCTCCCCCTCTGTTGTTTCTTGTAATTCAGTTCTTTCACCGCGGAACCAGACTGCGTCGTATGAAACTCGAATATCAACCTTGTTATGGAAGCTGATTATTTGGAGTCGATAGATCGCGGGGTGTAATCGATGAAGCCCAACTTGTTGCTTATCGATCTTATCGAACAAACCGCAAAGTCGTTCAAGTGCCACGCGCTGGGTATTAGCTTTAAGCTGCTGAAAGTTTCAGGGGCGAAAAGTTGTACTGTAATCGGGTTACGGACCACAAGAACACAGCCTGCTCCCCCACCCAAGTCGATAGTTCATTTTTATGTGAACCTTGTTAGCGTGAGACTTTAAGGGGCCAGCAGTTTCTCTTACGCAGGACT
>Ga0209755_10008954_pt1 | contig 10625 bp, 10 predicted proteins | sample TergutCo191P1_FD_187301 | JGI IMG/M metagenome (GOLD analysis project Ga0209755, IMG submission 187301) | Cornitermes sp. P1 segment gut microbial communities from Petit-Saut dam, French Guiana - Co191P1 (SPAdes) (version 2) | ecosystem: Host-associated > Arthropoda: Insects > Digestive system... | reverse complement strand
TGGAATTAGGATGTGAACCATACCTGCAACGCCATGAGGAATAGGAAGATTGTTAGCAAACTCAAGAAGCATCCAACGTCCATTTTCGGCAACCTCTACAACTACCATGTCCAGACTACCTGGGGTAAACCAGCCAGCCAGTGCCGAACCTGTAGGAACACCATGACCTAGTGCAACAGGAATTACGTCACCAACTTCAGCATGATAGTTTGCTTGCCAGTGTGCAAGGTTTTGCGCTGCAGTCGCGTCAGGTCCCGCATTTGTTATTGCACCTGTTCCAGTGCGAGCAAAAAATGAAGCGTTGTTTGGAACAAGAGAAACACGCACAGCTACTTCACTTGTTGCACCGGTAGAAAGTGAGCCGATGTCAAATTGAAGAGGAACTTGTTGTGCTGCTGGTTGAAGGCTGTATAGCCCCGCACCTACAACACCTGGGCGAGCTGGGATAATACCAACTTGTACAGCGTCACCAAATACATTCATTGGCAACATGGACAATACCATGATAAGAGCCAATAGTAATGCTACTTTCTTTTTCATACTTTTTCTCCTAGTCTTTGAAATTTTAGAAGTAATAAATCCTTCAGATTTCCGTTTCGCATTAAATGTCATGGATTGCTTCGGCTTTGCCTAGCAATGACGGTTTTACGAAACGGCGGTCTTTACTTTCTTCCCGCCTACTTGCAATACCATGTTGCCGCTTGCAAGCCGGGCCGATAAGCTAGTTACCGCAAAAACCAGTACCTCCTTTCGAGTTTTTGGCGGTTATTCCGCCTGATATTTAGAGTATATCACCAAGATTTTTTCCAGTCAATGCAACTTGCAGCAGTGTAAGATAAGTGTAACACATAAACGTATAACACTTCTTTGCACTGTGCAAACTACACAGCATCAAAACCTTGGTAACGCAGGAGAGTTTACCACGTTGCTGTGGTGGCATTCAAGTGTTTGAACCAAACGTAACAAATCTGTAATATACTCCTGCTTAGAAAAGCGAACATTTGCTTTGCGGCAATGTTCTTCAAAAATAGTATTTGATGAGGCTAAGTTTTTATGCGAGTAAATTTGTTTGTAATATGAGTGTAATAATTGTGTTCTACCGCCCTACCCTTTCTCATATATTAGGACAAACCCAAAGAAAGGGACAGGCTAAACATGGGCATATTTCAAATAGTAGCTGTCGGTATTTTGGGCGCGGTTCTTGCCATAACTATAAAAAAACAAAGCCCGGAAACGGCCATTCTTATTACAATAACGGCGTCGGTGCTTATTTTTTTAATGGTTTTGCCAATGCTTAGCGAAGCAGTAAATGTCATATCGCGGTTGGGGGAAATGGCTGATGCCCATGCGTCATATGTAGGGCTTGCGCTACGGGTGGTGGGTGTAGCTTATATGTCAGAGCTTGGAGCGTCTGTGTGTACCGACGCGGGCGAAACAGCAATTGCCGCAAAAGTGGACCTGGCGGGTCGGGTTATCATTTTAGTTATGGCGCTACCCATTGTCATTGACATTTTGCAAATAATAACGAGGTTACTGCCATGAGTGCCGGGGAAATCCTAGACGCCATTGAATTAGAACGCTATGATCTGGCCCCGCTTAATGTACCCAACATGCCACGGTTTATAGATATCGTTCGCGATGCGCTTTCCGGGCAATTGGATCTGACACCCACCGGGCTTATGAATGCGTTTGTAAATGTTATTTTTGGCGAATTCATGGCTAATGGTCAGCTTATTCGCCAGCTTTTGGTTATTGCGATTATTGGTGCGTTAATGAGCGTGCTAACAGAAGCATTTAAACACAAATCAGCTGGGGAAACGGGCTTTTATGTAACATTTCTTATGACAGCCGCGATAGCGGTTTCTTCCTTTTATATTGCAGTTGGTGTGCTTACAAGATTAATCTCGACCGTAACGGGGATAATGCAAGCATCTTTGCCGCTTATGGTTGGGGTTTTGATGATGGGCGGTAACTTTGTGGGTGCGGCAGGGTTTAATTCCGTTTTGTTTTTTGCGCTGCAATTTCTTGCGCGGTTTATTGCCACCGTATTTGTGCCGCTTATATTTGCTGCTGCCGCGGTGGATATTGCAAGCAAACTTTCTGCAGATGGCGAAAAGCTTGACAAACTTGCGGAACTAGTACGTAAAATTGCAGACTGGACATTGAAAGGCATTTTGGCAATGTTCGCATTTTTACTTACACTTCAGCGGTTTACCGCGCCAATAGTAAACAATGTGGCAATGCGCACCTCGCGAAATGTAGTTGGGGCTGTGCCGGTAGTTGGTAACGCACTAACCGCCGCCATGGATACTGTCATAAGCTTTAGCCAAGCCGCAAGAAGCGGCGTATTGGTGGCTATGGTTTTGGTTTTGTGCGCTACTCTTGCGGGGCCGGTCATTAAAATTCTTGCGCTTTCGTTTATGTATAAAGCCATAGCTGCGCTTATCCAGCCTGTGGCAGACAAGCGGTTGACTGCGCTTATGAGCAGCATAGGCAAACATTTGTCAATCCTGTTTACCGCCGCAGTGCTTATTGGGGTTATGTGTATCTATATAGTAATAATTTTGTTGTCGTTGTGAGAGAGCAGCTAAGAACGGCGGGGTCGCAGGGGCAGCGCCCCTACTAAAAGGAAGACCCGACTTCAGGGGGATGAAGCCGGGCTTTGAGGGGGGATATTTAGTTGTCCTTAAACCAAAGTTTAAGGCTACAATCAGAATATCGCCAATATTAACGTTTATTATACATAAGAAATTACCTTCCAAAAAATATTACATAAATCAGAAACCCGAGTCCACCAAGTCCGCCCACTACTTGCCACTTACCGTATTTTGCAAGAGGCAAAGTGGAAAGCATCATCATTCCCATTAAAATAAATACGCCTGCTGCTACCCATACAGTTACACCATAGCCTACAACAAACCAAATTGTAATAGTAACGACAGACATAGCAGCGGGCACTGGCAAACCGGTAAAATGCTTGCCGCCGCCAACCAAATTGTAATTTGCCAAGCGCCACAGCCCGCAAATACAGTAGAACACAAGAGCCGCAATAACAAACGGGTTGTTGTCCAATAAGTCAAAAACCATCCAAATTGGAATAATTACACATGTAAAAAAATCTACCAGAGTGTCCAGATGCTTGCCGAATTGAGAGACCTGATTTAATTTGACGGCGACAAAACCGTCAATAAGATCCATTACACCTGCAAAAAACAGGGCTATAATTGCCATCCGTAAGTTGCGCTGAGTCAGGTAGAACGCCGCAAAGATACCAAATACAAGCCCTAAAGTTGTTATGATATTTGGTATGTTAAAATGTTTCAAAACCGGCGAAATATTTGAAAGTTTCATAAAGACCACCTTTTACATTACAATTTTCAGCCCAATGGCTCGCCAATGGGTATTCTTGTTTCATAACCTTCAACGGTACGGTTGGCAAGTTCCGCGCTTGGGACAAAGCTCCCCTTTTTGATGAACATAAGCACCAACGACCCGCCAGGCTTAAAGTAACTGGCTACTTGGCCGCGTTCTACGGCTTGCCCTTTTGTGAAACAGTGTACAATGCTGCCCACAAAAGTTGCGCCCACTTCTACTAAAACCACATCGCCAAAATTTTCTGTTGAAAACTTAATAATTGCGCGCTTATTGCGGCAATACAGCCTAACCACGCGCCTTAGCGCAAGCGGGCTTACAGAATACAAATCGCCCTTTATCATACGCGTATCTGTAACAGTGCCGTTGTCGAAGAAATGCATGCGATGATAATTAGCCGGCGTTAAGCGAATGCTTATCATTGTGCCGCCCTCGTACTCTTTAGCCAAGCCGTAGTCCGCAAACAATTCTGCCAAAGAGAAACTGGTGCCTTTTGCGGCAATCACCTGGCCCTGCTTTATATCCGGAAACACGGATACAAGACCTTCGCAGGGGGATCCCAATGTCGTAGATTCTTGTGGGAAAAGCACATTTTCTTTTTCCCGCGCAAAAAATTGCGCAAAATTTTTGTATTTGCCGTTGCAGCCTTCCATATCTATATTATATTTCTCTATAAACTTTGGTATACCTTTGGCAGAAAGCGGCGTGCGGCAATAAAGCCCATACAAACGGCTTACAGCCTTGCGTTTTACCAGCCACAGCAAAGACGCGCCGCCAACCGGGTTTTCATAAATAAGGCGCATAAGGCGTTCTGGACAAATGCGCTCTTGCTCCAAACTACCGTTGTTATATATCCATATTTGCCGTTTGGCCTGTTTGCGCAACCTGCGCCGTGGTAGCTTAGGCAACCTTTGTCTCAACCTAATTCGATCCATGATTCATCTCCCAATATGTAATTTTCTATAGACAATTATACAGCCATGTAATAAAAAAGCCAAGCATTTTAAATTGTAGAGTTGAATTTGCATTTTCGAAAAGCGCGTGGTATCATATGGAAAATTTTTGCGCGAAAAGGGGAATGCCCAATGCAATTTACCCAATACACATGCGTACACGAGTGCCACAATGCCGTCTATGACACACTCATGCGGCACGAAGCACAGAACATACTCCCTCTTGGTAATTTAATACTTGGCAATGAAAGTAATGACAAAACCGGCTGGCGCGACATTGCAAACTGGTTTATGGCAACTGTTTCCGACAAAAGCGGCATATTGCTTACCGCCGTAATGACACCGCCCATGCCACTAACATTATATGCCACAGACAACAAGCTAGACGCAAATGACATAAATTGCTTACTAGACGGCATCGAGGATTTGTACCTTCCTGGTATTGTAACAGAAAAAGCCCTGGCGGAATGTTTCGCCAAAGCTTATACAACCCGCATGGGCATGACATTTAAAATAAAAACGAACCAGCGCATTTATGAGCTTACGGAAGTTAACCCAGCAATTCCCCAAATAGGCACTATACGTTTGTTAGAAGAACGAGATATGACGTTCTTCCCGTTCTGGCTAGAGGCAATGTATGCCATATTCGAACAGGGACAGACTGCCGACACAATGCAAATTCCTGCCGATATCGAATACTATCAGCACCAAATTTCCACCAAGAAACTTTACGTATTGGAAGTAGACAACGTACCCGTATCAATGGCAGGGCTTGCGCGGGAAATGAAAACCGTAGTGGGCGTTGGCAGGGTTTACACTCCGCCATATTTCCGTAGAAAAGGCTACGCATCATCATGCGTAGCGCAGCTTAGCCAACTTGCCCTGGACAAGGGTTTTAAAAAATGCGTCTTATACACAGATTTGTTAAACCCAACATCCAACAATATTTATCAAAAAATCGGCTACAAGTCAATATGCGATTCACTGCATTTAAATTTTATCGCATCAACCCAAATATAAGCAACGCCACTACTACAAAACATGCGACACCCATCAAAAAGCTAAGGGCGAAATCCGCTCTTCTTTTTTTTGCAGATGTCTGCACAGAAATTGGCGGGTATATCACGGGCGTTGTTTGTTTGTTGACACGCCTCAAATTGTATTCGGTTACTATTTTTTCTGCCTCGGAGACAAAATCAGTAGGCATTTTTTCCGCTTCGGCAGAAGCGCTCACTATAAAAATAGCTTGCTCCCACCATTTTGAAGCATCGCCTTTAACTAAAATTACACGTTCTGTTTTACCTATCATGGATACTCTCCTTAATTCCCTCAAGAAAATCTTCGCCACAAAAACGGGAGACTATACAAAATCAAAGAGATTTATGGTATAATCGAAAAAAAGAGGAGTACATCATGAGCAAAATAACCGAGAACCGCAAATTTATGCAATGTCCATCTTTCAAAGAAGGTATGGCAGAAAGTGATCAATCAAAAGGCGTGGCTGCACCGGCATTTGGCAAAAGCATTACTGGGCCGCTAACCGTATTACCGACCTTCGAAGGCATAACCGCCGCATCATACACACACCTTTTGGACAGCCGCCGCAGTGTTCGCAATTATGCAAAAACGCCCATGACACAGGCACAGCTTGCCTTCATGCTGTGGAGCGTAAATGGTATACAAAGCATGCGAAGCGATGTCGCAACTTTCCGCCCAGTACCAAGCGGCGGCTCGCGCCACCCATTCGAAACATATGTAACCGTACGCAATGTGGAAGGCCTTAAACCGGGGCTATATCATTATCTTCCCACAGAAAATATGGGTGAAAAATGCGTTACCCTGGAATTCCTTGGCGACATTCCAAATTACGAAGACACAATAATCGAAATGGTGGTAGGCCAAGCCTGGGTCGCAAAAGCCCCAGTGGTATTGTTCTACAGCTGCATCCCATACAAGGCCGAATGGCGATACCATGAACTGGCTCACAGAGTAGTGCTTATCGACCTGGGCCACGTTGGGCAAAACGCTATGCTTAGTGCCGCCGCACTAGGCCTGGGTAGCTGCTGCATGGCCGCCTACGACCAACAAGTTTGCGACAAAGTTATTGGTTTAAATGGCGTAGACGAATATATAGTTTATGGCATTGCCGTTGGTGCCGCAGAATAACAAAAACACTTGACACTGCCTATGCCCTGTATTACAATATCCTCCGTTCCAGCAGTTGTGGCGGAATTGGCATACGCGCTAGACTAAGGATTGACAGTATTTCCAAATGCTGGAAACTTAGGATCTAGTATCGTAAGATGTGGAGGTTCAAGTCCTCTCATCCGCACCACAAAAATCAACGTTAATCGGACAGGCTCTAAGGGTTTGTCCGTTTTATATTGGAAAAAATAAAATGGAATGGACAACGGAAACGCACAAGATTATTTGCTGTTTTTTGCCTAGTCTTCTATGGCAATTTTCTCATATTGATAGTCAAATCCTAATATAATTTTCTATAGGAGAGATGTTTTTATGAGGAAAATTCAAATTGCGACAACCAATGACAAAGTATTTAAAGAAGCGTTCGATGATTTTATTAGACACAAAAAAATTGGCAATCTTAGTAGTGAGAGTATACACTATTACAATCGTTGCTATGGAGTATTTCGCCAATTTCATGACCCTACATTGCCATGTAATACTATTACACAAGATATAGTAGAACGATACACCGAATTTCTACAGAACAAAAACATTGTAGATGTAACTGTAAATTCATATTTACGTGGACTTAGGGCAATGTTGTATTATTTTATGGAGAGAGGATATGTACAAGAGTTCAAGATTAAATTGATACGATTCAACAAGAGAATTAAGGAAACATACACAAATGAAGAGTTGGACATTCTTTTGAAAAAGCCTAATTTAAAAAACTGTGCATTTGCCGAATTTAGAAGTTGGGTAATGATAAATTATTTGCTCGGCACTGGAAATAGGCTAAGTACGATGATAAACGTAAAATGTGGTGATATTGATTTTGAAAACAATGTCTTACGACTAACAAAAGTGAAAAACCGAAAAGAGCAAATAATCCCCCTATCTTCGACATTGAGAGAAATTTTGAAAGAATACTTGTTTTACCGAAAAGGGAATAACGAAGATTATCTTTTTTCTACAGTATACGGCGAAGGTCTAACAAAATCAGGTGTTACAACCGCTATAAAAGCATATAACACTAGCCATGGTGTAACAAAACATTCAATCCACTTATTTAGGCATACTTTCGCCAAGCTATGGATTTTAAATGGCGGGGATATTTTCAGACTACAAAAAATATTGGGTCATTCGAGTATAGATATTGTTAAAGAATATGTAAATATGTTCTCTAGCGATTTACAAGTTGACTTCGACCAGTTTAACCCTTTAGAAAGCATATCTGTGAAAAACAAAAGAAGCCCTGTAATAAAAATGCGTTAATTTGTCGAAAATTAATTAATTTTAATTTTTAACATTTTTTCCATAATTTATCTTGTCGTATTCCATACCCCAAGCTCACAGCATATGCGCCCAACGTAAAAAATGCCCATTGTGATTACATCACAACAGGCATTTTTTTCTTATGGTCGCATTCTTTGTCTATTAAGGGGTAATGGATTACTATGGCTATTCTTCGTAGCCATCGTCCTCTAGCCATTCTAAATATGCAATCCTCTGCGCTATATGTGGGTGGCTTGATTTCATCCGCTCGAATACATTTACATTCGCATTCATGGAGATTTTTTGCAGTAAATACATGCTGGATATTAGCTCTCTACCGTAGCCCATTTCATAAGCAAATGTATCTGCTTCTTTCTCGTTATATCTACTATTTAGCGCAAGTAATATTTCGCTTAGAGTTATAAATATAAATTCCGATATATTTACTGTCCACCTCGCAACAAATACGATAACAGAAAAGAAAATTGCTATTCCGCTGAACAATGAAACTATGTTTGATACAGTTTGCAAAATTCTAAGTATGAATTTGAAAATCCAAACAACAAAGGAAAACAAGAAGTTGCCTACTACTGATAATAGAAGTGCTTTTGTATGTCCGTAGTTCATATGACCTAATTCATGGGCAATAATTCCTCTTAGTTCGTCCGCTGTGAATGTTGACATTGCTCCCCTTGTGACTGCTATGGTCTGCCGTCCAATTGCGAATGCATTTACATACATTGCGTCCATGATATATATTTTTATGCCCTTGTTTAGTTTTGGGTTAACTTCTCTAGCATATTCGTATGCTTCCTCAAATAATGGCATTAAATAGCGTCTCTCTTCTCGAGTCTGTGGCTCTCGGCAGTTTTCTAGTATTCGTAATAGCTTTTCTCCAAGCGGTGATAATGCTAGTGGTACAGATATACCGTATGCAATTGTTACAATTATTAGGCTTAATATACTGGCTCCTAATATGAGCCATGCTAGTATGAAATACAGTAAAAACCAAATTATATACAGTATATTTGAACGTAAGAATTTGGCTGATTCCATTTGGTGCCCCCCTGTCAGAATGGTTTATTTACATTAATTCTGCTATTGAAATTTGTGTCTCGTGATAAATAGAATCCTTTTCCCGTTTGTAGTGTTTTTATATCGTCGGGATGGTATAAAAATTCCCTGACACGTCTTGCACTCCCAAACCCTGTTTCGGATGTTTCAAGTCCTCTTTGCTGTAACTGATGGGTAACGTCCATCGTTTGCCTTGTGCCTAGAATATTCGCCCATTTTTCGGCGTTTACTCCACTGTTTTGTCTCATGACTATGTAATTATTGCAGTTTTCTATAATCTGCTCTTTGTATGCTTCTCCACAGGCAAAGTCTAAGTCTGATAGGCTTTGTGTTGCTAGTACACATGTAACTCCTGCGCTCCTGCTTTTGTTTACGAGGTCGGTTAGGGCTGTTGTAGCATATACGTTTATCTCGTCCATTATGAAAAATGTTTTTTGTGGCTGTGCTTTTCCTTTGTTTGCGTCAAATAGCTTTCCTATGGCTTTTTTTGAATCTATTAATACCAGCCTGCCAAAGGCCGGAGATAGTTCGGGGTATGTTAGCGGGTTTAGTATAAACAGTATTATTGCTTTTTCTTGCAGTGCCTGCGCTATGTCTACGCCGTCGCTTGCAAATATACCGCCTATTTCACTTTCTGCAATTGTGCTGAATCTCGCCATTGAACTCTGCGCTATTTTTCCGCTTGTTCCTGCTAGTTCGATATTGTCTAGGTGGTGCGCTTTCGTAATTAGTTCGCCCTCTAACAATGTTTTACTTAATAACGCGAATTTATCTGTATTTAAGCATTTTATTATCCTTTTAAAAGACAACTCGTAGTTGCCGATTTCTAGCAATTGCAATGTTCTTTGTATGTACCTCTCGGCATTTAGTTTATAGTGTTCTTCGCTCCAGTCGGTCATATTAATTATCATGTCTTTGGCTACTGTGGGCGATGCTCCCTTGAAGGGATTGTAATGGTCTGAACTACTCGGGTCTGATAGGTTCACTACATAGACTTTCTTTTTGTTTCCGTAGTTCATGGTGTTTATGATATCTAATATAGAACCTTGTCCAGTATCGCCTTTGCCGTCAATTATTAGTGCGGGATAATCTTCGTCTATGGTTCTTTTTATGAAGTTGGATAATGCTACTGTTTTTCCACTTCCTGTAGTTCCACAAATGAAAACATGCTTTGCGTTATCTGGTATATGTATTGGTCTTTTTCCGGCGTGTCCTATTAGCGTTCCTTCTTGTGGCTGTATTCGTTTAGGTTTATTTGCTCGTCTAATCATTTTCAGCTCTTTTCTAAGGTTGAACATTTTCCTTACTGGCCTATTTCTTGATGTTATGCCTACAACCCATAAAGTTGCAATTCCTATTAATAAAGCAAGTATTATATGTCCAAATCTATCTGCTCCGGTTCCATAGTGCTTGTAAAAATTCCATCGTTTTCGCTCTCCTTTGTTCCCTGTATTTGGCTTAGTGCCATTATTTCTATGTTTGTGTACATTGTTTTGCTGTTTTGTAGTGTTTTCGCGATTTTGCATTCTAAGTCTGGTACTATCCATATTTGTCTATCGTAATCCATAAAGTTATTGCTTATGATGTTTTCAAACCTTTTTTTCGATTTCAAGGCCAGTTCAATTTCCACGCACGTTGTTTTCTTTTCCTGCTTGTATACAAAATCTGGTCTATGTTTTCTAATTCCAAAGCCATCTATTCTATGTAATTCTATTTCTGTTCTTATGCTACCGTATTCGATTCCATGCTTTTTGTTAAAATATA
>Ga0209755_10008953_pt1 | contig 10625 bp, 17 predicted proteins | sample TergutCo191P1_FD_187301 | JGI IMG/M metagenome (GOLD analysis project Ga0209755, IMG submission 187301) | Cornitermes sp. P1 segment gut microbial communities from Petit-Saut dam, French Guiana - Co191P1 (SPAdes) (version 2) | ecosystem: Host-associated > Arthropoda: Insects > Digestive system... | reverse complement strand
GTGCACCTGGGCGTGCACCTGGACGACCTTCGGGACGGGGTCTACACGATCAGGTTCATGGTGAAGGACACCGGCATAGGGATAAGCCGCGAGCAGCAGACCCGCCTGTTCAAGTCGTTCGAGCAGGCGGAAAGGGGCATAACGCGCAGGTACGGCGGCACGGGCCTTGGCCTTGCGATTTCGAAGCACATCGTCGAGCTTATGGAAGGCAAAATCTGGATCGAGTCGGACCTCGGCAAGGGAACCACCATTTCGTTTACCATCCAGAGCAAGCGCGGCGGCGAAAACCCGCAGTACCTGCCAAACGCCGACCTTTCCGCCGCCCGCGTGCTGTTCGTGGACGACGACCCGGAGCTTCACGAAAGCTTCGGGCACATAACCGGCCAGCTCGGGCTTAGGTGCGACATGGCCTTCGGCGCGGACGAAGCTTTGCGGCTCGTGGACGCGGGCGGACAGGGCGGCTACGACATGTTCTTCGTGAGCCGAAGGATGGCCGGCAACGGCGGCATAGAGCTGGCCCGCGAAATAAAGGCCCGCAGCATCGAAAAGCCGGTCATAATGATGGCTTCCATAGGCGAATGGAACGCGGTGGAAAAGGAGGCGAAGGCTGTCGGCGTGGACGACTTTATCGCCCAGCCCATGCTGAACTCGACCGTGGCGGAATGCGTCGGCAAGCACATAAACTCTGCCGCGCCCGAGGCTCCCGAGGCGAAGGACGACGAGATGTTCGGGCTGGACGAAACCTTCCCCGGCCGCCGCGTCCTTCTTGCCGAGGACGTGGAAATCAACAGGGAAATCGTGCAGGTGCTGCTGGAGCCCACCGAAATCGAAATCGACTGCGCGACGAACGGCAGGGAAGCCGTGCAGATGTTCCGCGACGCGCCCGACCGCTACGACCTCATTTTCATGGACCTGCAGATGCCGGAGATGAACGGCCTGGAAGCCACGAGGCACATACGCACCTTCGGCTTCGACAAGGCAAGGGAAATCCCCATAATCGCCATGACCGCCAACGTCTTCAAGGAAGACATAGAGACGTGTCTGGAGGCCGGCATGAACGGCCATATAGGGAAGCCCCTTGTTTTGGGCGACGTGATGGAAATCCTGCGCCAATACCTGCGGGCCGCCACGCCGTACGATTTGGACGCATACGACGCGGAAACGTAGGGCAGGGGCGTATTGGAAGTTTGTTTGCGCAAAACGGCGTTTTTTGGGGCCGGCCTGTTGACTCTTTTTTCGTTTTTTGATAGGTTGGAATCAACCGCCGTTTTTGCCAAGGGCCGACGGCGGCTTCCCGGAGTTTATTTGAAATCCAATGCGCCGAATGCTGGCGGCGCAGGCAGATATAAGGAGTTTTCAGCGAATGCCTACAATTAATCAGTTGGTTCGTTTCGGGCGACGGAAGGTAACTTCAAAAACAAAGTCCCCGGCATTGCGTTCCTGTCCCCAGAAGCGCGGGGTGTGCACCCGCGTTCTTACCGTTACGCCCAAAAAGCCGAACTCGGCCCTGCGGAAGGTCGCCCGCGTGCGCCTTTCCCACGGCACCGAAGTGACCGCCTATATCCCCGGAATAGGGCACAACCTGCAGGAGCACTCGGTGGTTCTTGTCCGGGGCGGGCGCGTAAAGGATCTTCCCGGCGTGCGCTACCACATAGTCCGCGGCGCGAAAGACACCCTGGGGGTTACGGACCGCAGGCGCGGACGTTCCAAATACGGCGCCAAAAGGCCCAAGGCATAGGCGGGTGTAACATGGGAAGAAAGAAGAAATCGATAGACAGAAAAATAGCGCCGGATCCCAAGTACAACAGCGTGGTGCTTGCAAAGTTCGTCAACCGCATGATGTGGGAAGGCAAGCGCTCCGTAAGCATGCGCCTTGTCCACGACGCCCTTGGAATAATCCAGGGGAAGGTAGACAAGGAGCCGCTGGAGGTGTTCCTGAAGGCCCTTGAAAACGTAAAGCCGCTTATCGAGGTGAAGTCCAGGCGTGTCGGCGGCGCGACCTATCAGGTGCCCGTGGACATAAGGGACACGCGCAAGGAGGCCTTGGGGATGCGCTGGATTATAGGCGCGGCCCGCAAGCGTTCCGGGCGCGGCATGGGCGAGCGTCTTGCGGCGGAGCTGCTGGACGCGTACAACGGCACCGGTACCGCCTTCAAGAAGAAGGAGGATACCCATAAAATGGCGGAGGCGAACAAGGCGTTTGCCCATTACCGCTGGTAAAAAAACGGAACTTTTTCGAGATTTTTTTTCGTTTTTTGTTCCGGGGGGCTTTACATTATCGGGAAGAATTGATAGAGTTGCTTCTACGGGTGTTTTGCCGTTTTTGCAAGGCCGTGGGATACGTTCCCGGCGGCGTTTTTTGAAACGTTTCCGGCCAAGCCGCCAGTCGGCTGCGGTCGGGAGGCCGCGTTTGGTGGCCGACAGGGAAGCGCGCCGCGCACGAAACCGTAGCGCGCCAAGCCCCGTCGGGTTGTCCGAGCGCGGGCGAGTCGGCGGCCAAACCGACCATCGGGGTTAGGATGGGATGGGTGGAGTTCGGCATGATTGGGTTTTCCCCTCTTCTGCTTGCGTTCCGCTTTTCATGTCCATTCCTATCCGTTTGCTGGAACAAAGCCTGCGGTATGCGGCTTAAGGCGTGCGGGAAGTTGTCCTGTTGCGCTAATAGAGAATCAGTTTACTGTGTCTAAGGTTAAGGAGGACACAAATGGCGAAGGACAAATTTAAACGGGACAAAATCCACATGAACGTCGGAACGATCGGGCATGTCGATCACGGTAAGACGACGCTTTCCGCCGCTATAACAATGTACTGCGGGAAGAAGCACGGCGACAAGGTCATGAGCTATGATGAAATCGACAACGCGCCGGAGGAAAAGGCCCGCGGTATTACCATCAACACGAGGCATTTGGAATACCAGTCCAACAACAGGCACTATGCCCACATCGATTGCCCAGGACACGCGGATTACATAAAAAACATGATCACAGGTGCCGCTCAGATGGACGGTTCCGTTCTGGTGGTTTCCGCTCCGGACTCGGTCATGCCCCAGACCCGCGAGCACATCATTCTGGCCCGCCAGGTAGGCGTTCCCAACATAATCGTGTTTTTGAACAAGGTCGATCTTGTTGACGACCCCGAGCTTCTTGAGCTGGTGGAGGAGGAGGTAAGGGACGTTCTTACCGCCAACGGGTTCCCCGGCAAGGAAATACCCATCGTAAAGGGTTCCGCGTTTAAGGCCATGTCCTTCATGACGGACGGCGCGGGTTCCGAGGAAGACACCAAGTGCATCGAGGAGCTCCTTGACGCCATGGACAGCTACTTCCCCGATCCCGTCCGCGATTCCGATAAGGACTTCCTTATGCCGATTGAAGACGTGTTCACCATTTCCGGCCGTGGCACGGTCGTTACCGGCAAGGTTGACAGGGGCGTGCTTAAGCTGAACGAGGAAGTTGAAATCGTCGGCATCAAGCCCACCAGGAAAACCACCATTACCGGCATCGAAATGTTCAACAAGCTTCTGGACGACGCCCAGGCCGGCGACAACGTGGGCACGCTTCTTAGGGGCGTGGACAAGAAAGAGGTCGAGCGCGGCCAGGTGCTTGCAAAACCTGGAAGCATCAAGCCCTATAAGAAATTCAAGGGGCAAATCTATTGCCTTTCCAAGGAAGAGGGCGGACGGCACAGCCCCTTCTTCAGCGGATACCGCCCGCAGTTCTATTTCAGAACCACGGACGTTACCGGTACGGTTACTCTTCCCGACGGCAAGGAAATGGTTATGCCCGGCGACAACTCGGAAATCGTCGGCGAGCTGATCAACCCCATCGCCATGGAAAAGGGGCTTAAGTTTGCCATCCGCGAAGGCGGCAAAACGGTCGCTTCCGGTCAGGTTATCGAGATCATTGAATAGCGCTCTTATGTGCGGGGGCAGGGGCTCCCGCACTGCTTGCTGGAGGAAGGATGGCTAAGGAAGGAATTCGCGTTAAGTTACGCGGTTTCGATGTTGAATTGATCGACCAGAGCGCAAAGTCAATCGTTCAGGCGGTGCAGAAGGCCGGGGCAAAGGTTACCGGCCCTATACCCCTGCCGACCCGCATCAACAAGGTCACGGTGCTTCGTTCGCCGCACGTGAACAAGAAGAGCCGGGAACAGTTTGAGATGCGAACCCATAAGAGGCTGATCGACATTATCAGCCCCTCGGCGGAAGTGATGGACTCGCTTATGAAGCTTGAGCTTCCCGCCGGTGTAGACGTAGAGATCAAGCAGTAACGTTGTTTATTGGCTGATTTTTTGGATTTGGCCATGCCGGTTTCGGCGCGGTCGAATCCACGATAGTAAACTAGCGCAGACGGTTCCGAAGACCGCGAACGTGAAGTTCGGGGAATAACGTGCGTGCTGTTGTGCAAGGCTGTTAAAGCCGCGTGGAGTACTTAGGATGTTAGGGCTATTGGCCAGAAAAGTGGGCATGACGCAGGTCTATGATGAGGCGGGAAATATGCTTCCGGTAACGGTAATGCGTGTGGACCCCAATATCGTCATCGCCCAAAAAACGGACGAGAAGGACGGCTACAATGCCGTGGTCGTCGGTTTGGACGACATGAAAAAAAGCCGGGTGACGAAGCCTTACGCGGGCCAGTTTCCGGAAGACATCGCCCCCAAGAAGACTCTCAAGGAGCTGCGGGATTTCGAAAAAGAAGTTGCCGTGGGGGACTCGCTCGGGGTGGAAGTGCTGGAAGGTGTTCGATATGTGGACGTTTCCGGCGTTTCCAAGGGCAAGGGCTTTCAGGGCGTCGTTAAACGCTACGGGTTCAAGGGCGGACGCAAGACCCACGGTTCGAAGTTCCACCGCACGCCGGGCTCCACCGGACAGAACACCTACCCTGCAAGAACCTTCAAGAACAAGAAGATGCCGGGCCGCATGGGCCGCGAAAAGGTGACTGTTCTGAGCCTGCGGGTCGTTAAGATTGACGTTGAAAAGCGGCTTATTTTGGTCAAGGGTTCCGTTCCCGGCGTCAACAAGAGCCTTGTGCTTGTTCGGGCAGCGGTAAAGAGGTAGGCGGTAGACGATGAACTGTACTGTGTTTTCAAAAGAGGGTAAAGAACTCAGAAGCATCGAGCTGGCGGAAACGGTCTTTGGCCTTCCCGATAACGACGGGCTAATCTGGTACGCCATCAACAACGAGCTTGCCAACAAACGGCAGGGAAACGCCTGTACGAAGGATCGCGGCGAGGTTCACGGTTCCAACGCCAAGCCTTACAAGCAGAAGGGCACCGGCCGCGCACGGCGGGGCGACAAAAAATCGCCGTTGCTGGTCGGCGGAGGCGTCGTTTTCGGGCCGAAGCCTCGGGACTATTCCTATTCGATAAACAAAAAGGCGAAACGCCAGGCGATGAAGACGATTCTCAGCCTGAAGGTTCGCCACGACATGCTCAAGGTAATCGAGGATTTTTCCATAGAGTCCGGGAAAACCAGGGATCTTGTCGGGCTGCTGAGCAACTTCAATCCGGGCATACGGACGGTGCTTGTCCTGAAGGACGACGACCCCATGATCAAGCGGGCCGCCGCAAACATTCCGTGGCTAAGCTACCTTTCCTACAACCGTTTACGGGCGCACGATTTGTTTTACGGACGGCAGGTGCTGATGCTGGAAACGGCGGCGAAAAACCTGAACGATTTTTACGGCCCGAAGACTAAGGAGGCCGCCGAATGATGCAATACGAGGACATCCTTATAGAGCCCGTTCTTTCCGAGAAGGCAAACATGCTGCGCGAAGAGGGAAAGTATGTATTCAAGGTGGCGATGTCGGCGAACAAGATTCAGATTAAGGAAGCCGTGCGTCGGCTTTTCAACGTGCATCCGATTTCGTGTACGGTGATGGTGGTTGGCGGAAAGCCAAAGCGCCTTCGCAACCGGTCGGGATATACGGCGACTTGGAAGAAGGCGATTGTAAAGCTTCCCAAGGACGAAAAAATCGGTCTCTTTGAGGGCGTATAGGGGTTAGGTTATGGGAGTCAAAACGTACAAACCGGTTACTCCGGGTATGCGGCAGAGGGTAAGCCTGGATTTTTCCGACTTGACCAAAGGCGTAAAACCGGAAAAAAGCCTTACCGAAGGCCTTTCCAAAAAGTCTGGCCGTTCGCGCGGCAGAATCAGCGTGCGGCACAAAGGCGGCGGCCACAAGCGCCGTTACAGGATCATAGACTTTAAGCGGGACAAGATTGGCGTTCCGGGTACGGTTGCCAGCATCGAGTACGATCCCAACCGCAGCGCGAACATCGCCCTTGTCCTTTACAAGGACGGTGAAAAGCGATACATCATAGCCCCAAGGGGCCTGAAAAAGGGCGACGCGATAATGAGCGGCCCTACCGCCCCCATTGAAACGGGCAACGCCCTGCCGCTGGAAAACATACCCCTTGGCTTTACGGTGTACAACATTGAGCTTACGCTTGGCAAGGGCGGGCAGATGGCCCGCGCCGCCGGAACGGGCGCGCTTATCGCCGCGAAAAGCGGGGATTACGTTACCCTAAGGTTGCCTTCCGGCGAGGCGCGCATGGTGTTCAAAAGGTGCTACGCCACCATTGGCACCGTTGGCAACGAGGACCACATGAACACGACCCTGGGCAAAGCCGGGCGAAAGCGCTGGTTGGGCGTTCGTCCCACCGTCAGGGGTATGGCTATGAACCCGGTGGATCACCCGCACGGCGGCGGCGAGGGAAGAAGCAAGGGTATACATCCCGTTACGCCTTGGGGCAAGCCTACCAAGGGATACAAAACCAGGAAAAAACACAAGCCTTCTTCCAGGTTTATCGTCAGCCGCGGGAAGAAGAGGTAGGAAGGGAATATGTCAAGATCCGTCAAAAAGGGCCCTTTTATCGAGAAGAGCCTTTATAAGAAGGTGCTGAAACTGAACAAGTCCGGGGAGCGGAAGATGATAAAAACCTATTCCCGGTGCTCCACCATAATCCCGGAGATGGTGGGTGGAACCATTTCCGTACACAACGGTAAGACGTGGATTCCCGTGTACATCACGGAAAACCTTGTCGGACACAAGCTTGGCGAGTTCGCCCCTACCCGGATTTTTCGGGGCCATGCGGGATCGGACAAGAAAGCCGGCGGAAAATAGGCAGGTATTTGGTATATGCGAACAAAAACTGGTTATAGGGCGATAAGTAGGTATCTTATGGGTTCGCCCTTTAAAGTCAGGCCAGTGGCCGATCTTATCCGCCGCAAGCCTTACCCGGAAGCCATGTCCGTGCTGGAAAACATGCCCCACAAGGGCGCAAGGCTTATCCGTAAAACGGTAAAGTCAGCGGCCTCGAATGCGCTTTCGGGAAACAAACAACTCGACGAGGACATGCTGTACGTGAGGGAGATTTTTATCGACGAAGGCCCCCGGCTGAAAAGGATATGGTTCCGCGGCAGGGGAAGGGCCGACATGCAGCTCAAGAGGATGTGCCATATCACCGTGGTCATCGATGAAACCTTGGGTTCCGGGGCGTCTGCTGCCTCCGTAAAGGCGGGAAAATAATGGGACAGAAAGTAAACCCTATAGGGCTTCGAATCGGAATCAATAAAACCTGGAGTTCGCGCTGGTACGTGGATCCCAGGGAATATGCGGACGTCCTGCACGAAGACCTTAAGCTGCGAAAGCAGATACTGAAGATGCCCGAGACCAAAGGCGCGGACATAGCCGAGCTTGAAATCATTCGGCATCCCCAGCGGATTACGGTTACCATACATACCGCCAGGCCAGGCGTTATCATTGGCGTGAAAGGGGCGAACATCGAAAAGATTGGCTCCGAGCTTCAAAAGCACGTCAGCAAGAAGATCGTGATCAAGATAAAGGAAATACGGAACGCCGACGGCAACGCGCAGATTATCGCGCAGAACATAGCCAGGCAGCTCCTTGCCCGCTCTTCGTTCAGGAGAACCATGAAGCAGGCCATTTCCAACGCCATGAAGAAGGGCAACGTTCAGGGAGTGAAGGTGAGGCTTTCGGGGCGGCTCGGAGGCGCGGAAATGTCGCGCACCGAGGAAGCCAAGGAAGGCCGCATCCCGCTGCATACCCTGCGCGCGGACATAGATTACGGTTTTGCCGAGGCCCAGACTACCTTTGGCGCGATTGGGGTAAAGGTATGGGTATACAACGGCATGAAATACGGCAAGGAACAGAAGGAAGACGCCGGCGCCTTGGTTCGCAAGCGGCGGGAGCGTTTTCCTGCGGGAAGGGGGCAGTAGAAAATGTTAAGCCCAAAACGAGTAAAGCGCCGCAAGGTGCAAAGGGGCAATATGCCCGGCAATGCCACCCGCTGTAACTCGGTGGCGTTTGGGGACTTTGCGCTGGTCGCGCTGGACAGGATGTGGATTACGAACCGCCAGATAGAGGCGGCCCGCGTCGCCTTGAACCGCCACATAAAAAGGGGCGGAAAGATATGGATACGCATATTTCCGGACAAGCCCTATTCCAAAAAGCCGGCGGAAACCCGCATGGGCAAGGGCAAGGGCGGCCCGGAGTACTGGGTCGCGGTGGTAAAACCGGGGACGGTCATGTTCGAGCTTGGCGGCGGCATCAACCGCACGCTTGCCGAGGAAGCGATTACGCTTGCTGGGTCCAAGCTTCCCATAAAGACCAAGTTTGTTGCCCGTTCCGACATGGAACTTGGGGCTTAGGAGCGGAGCGATGAAAAACTCGTTTAAGAACCTTTCGTTTCCAGAGCTCAAGGCCAAAAGGGACGAGCTGAAGAGGAAGCACATGGAGCTTAGGTTTCAGATGGTTGTCGGCCATGTTGACAACCCGTTGTTAAAACGCGTCATGCGTAGACAGATTGCGCAGCTCAACACCCTGATCCACGCGCACGTGCTTGCGGAAAGGAAAGCTGCGGCGGTTCAGGCAATCCAAAGCGCCCCGGGCGCGGAGGCTAAATAATGGCGGAACAGGAAATCAAGGAAGCCGGCTCTTCGGGGGTCGGCAGGAAGAGCGGCAAAAAAGAGTTTGTGGGGACGGTCAAGAGCGACAAAATGATGAAAACCATCGTGGTCGCAATCGAGACGATGAAACTGCATCCTTTGTACAAGAAATATGTCAAAAGGCTTAAGAAGGTGAAAGCCCATGACGAAAACAACGATGCGAAAATCGGCGACAGGGTTCGCGTGATCGAGTGTCGGCCTCTCAGCAGGGAAAAGCGCTGGAGGCTTGTCGAAGTTCTTGAGCGCGCCAAATAAGGGGAGTTGCGGAAATGATACAGGTAGAAACCTTCCTGAACGTGGCGGACAATTCGGGTGCCAAACGGGTTCAGTGCATCAAGGTTCTGGGCGGCAGCAAGCGGCGCTACGCAAGCATCGGCGACGTAATCGTGGTGGCGATAAAAGAGGCCCTGCCTACTTCGGCCATCAAGAAGGGCACGGTGGAAAGGGCCGTGGTGGTGCGTACCCACAAGGAGTACCGCCGTCCCGACGGAACGTATATACGGTTTGATGACAACGCATGCGTCATAATCGATGCCGCGTTGAATCCCAGGGGGAAGCGCATTTTCGGGCCGGTAGCGCGGGAACTGCGGGAAAAAGGCGATTACATGAAAATCGTGTCCCTTGCCCCCGAGGTTTTGTAGGAGAAGGACATGGCTGTAACGGCACGCAAGTTCAAACTGAAAAAAGAAGACACCGTTGAGATAATCGCCGGCAAGGACAAGGGAAAGCGGGGCAGGATAGTCAAAATCCTGCGTGACAAAGACCGCGTCGTTGTGGAGGGGGCCAACATCGTAAAGAAGGCGCAGAAGCGCAGAAGGCAGCAGGATCGCGGCGGCATTATCGAAATCGAGGCGCCGCTCCACAGTTCAAACGTGATGATTGTCTGCAAAAAGTGCGGGCGGCCCGTCAGGATCGGCTACAAGATGGAAGGCGACGCGAAAGTCAGAATGTGCAAAAAATGCGGGGAGGCGCTGTAATGAGTAACACCTATGTACCCCGGCTTAAGAAAGTGTACAAGGAGCAGATCGCCCCCGAGCTGTTCAAGGAATTCGGATACAAGACCATCATGCAGATACCAAAGCTGGATAAGATTGTGGTGAGCATGGGAGTCGGAGAGGCTTTGCAGAACAAAAAGCTTCTTGAGGAGGCCGTTACGACCCTTTCCCTGATTACCGGGCAGAAGGCGATCAAGACAAAGGCCCGCAAGAGCATCGCAAACTTCAAGATCAGGGCCGGGCAGGAAATCGGGGCGAAAGTGACCCTTCGCGGGGCGATGATGTACGAGTTTTTTGACCGCCTGGTAAACGTGGCCCTTCCCCGCGTCAAGGACTTTCGGGGAATCAACGGGAACGCCTTTGACGGGCACGGGAATTACTCCCTTGGGATAGAGGAACAGATCATCTTCCCGGAAATAGACTTTGACAAGATTGAAAAGGTAGCCGGTCTGAATATCTGTATCGTGACTACCGCAAAAACGGATGCGGAAGCAAAAGCTTTCCTGGGCAAGTTCGGCATGCCTTTCAGGAAATGACATGAGATACGGAATGTTTTACGCCGGAATTTTTTGCGAGAGGTGCTAAATGGCAAGAAAGGCAATGATTATCAAGGCGCTGCGGACGCCAAAATATAAAACGAGAAAAGTGAACCGCTGTCGGATCTG
>Ga0209755_10008952_pt1 | contig 10626 bp, 9 predicted proteins | sample TergutCo191P1_FD_187301 | JGI IMG/M metagenome (GOLD analysis project Ga0209755, IMG submission 187301) | Cornitermes sp. P1 segment gut microbial communities from Petit-Saut dam, French Guiana - Co191P1 (SPAdes) (version 2) | ecosystem: Host-associated > Arthropoda: Insects > Digestive system >... | reverse complement strand
GAACCGGTAGTCTAGTGTTCTGGTATAGAAGTACACAATGAAACCGAAGATCGTTAACTTTACCTTAGTAAAACCGGAAATAGTTGAAATTGCAAGAACGTTGGTGCTATGTGAACTAGTTCTACCAGGACTTTGATCTTAGTGCAGCATATTGATTAAAATTAAAGTGAGCTCGGAGTTTTAGTTAGTAATGCTGCAGACATACATGAAGTATTTGTGTATTCCAGCGTGAGTGTATCTCCATCCATGTGGGCCAAGCTGGAGTACAGATTGGCAATGCATGTTGGGAATTGTACTGCCTCGAACATGGTATTCAACCAGACGGGCAGATGCCATCTGACAAAACCCTGGGGGGTAATGATGACAGTTTCAACACATTCTTCAGTGAGACTGGTGCAGGAAAACATGTGCCAAGGGCTGTTTTTGTGGATTTGGAACCCACAGTAGTTGGTACGTACATTAAAGTGTGCATTTTGTACACTCAAGACATGCTGTTCATAATTGTACTGTTTTTGGAAGCATGATTATTGAGAGATAAACTAAGATAATGCAGGCATCATGTGCCAATAGAGTAATTTGTACAGAGGGTTAGGTGCTGTGGAAATGGAACTGCTACTGTTGCACAAAAGTTTGTTTTTAATGTAGTACTGTGCATCCAAACCTGTCTGTAGTCTTCTCACCACATAAATGCAGTTGTACATGTATTTTGATCGCCGGTATGAGGATTTGAATTTCCTGGCTTATAAAAACATATAATCTGTGTTTGCATGAGGGTTAGTCAAACCACCCTTTGTGTGAAGAAGTTATTTCTTGTGATACTGTACCTCAGAAGAAATATCAGGAATGTTTACACTTCATGACATGGCATTATTTGGGATTTCTGATGTGAAAACTGGAATTTTGTGGGCACAGTACTTTATTATTCTGTGCAGTTTTTAATAATATTTTTTAATATTGTGTGCTAGAAATTTTGGTGCAATTAAAAATTTAAAGATTCCTGTTTGGTGAGAAAAATGTCCACAACGTGCAATGTTAGTTTTGTACGTTAATTTGGACTTAAGAAGGTGTAACATGTTTAGCATGGAGTAGGCAGATGGGGAAAGATAACCGCAGGAAAGAACCCTTTTTTGTTTTTTGGCATGTAACATGAAATGTCCAGTACTATGGTCTTTATGGTTGAGGACATTTTTATGTAGGATTTGTTGAATGTAGCGGTGAGCATAGACAAATGTGTTCACAGATGAGGTGCGTACTGGCACGTACCGTCAGCTGTTCCATCCTGAGCAGCTCATTACTGGAAAGGAAGATGCAGCAAACAACTATGCCAGGGGCCACTACACAATTGGCAAAGAAATTGTGGACTTGGTTCTGGACCGCATCCGAAAGCTGGCCGACCAGTGCACTGGTCTTCAAGGCTTCCTGATCTTCCATTCCTTTGGCGGTGGTACGGGATCTGGTTTCACATCCCTGCTAATGGAAAGGCTGTCTGTTGATTATGGGAAGAAAAGCAAGCTGGAATTTGCAATCTACCCTGCACCCCAGGTTTCCACTGCCGTAGTTGAGCCTTATAATTCTATTCTCACCACCCACACTACCCTGGAACACTCAGACTGTGCTTTCATGGTTGACAACGAAGCCATTTATGACATCTGCCGACGTAACTTGGATACAGAGCGACCCACCTACACGAATCTCAACAGACTCATCGGCCAGATCGTGTCCTCAATCACTGCCTCCCTCCGGTTTGACGGTGCTTTGAATGTTGACCTGACTGAATTCCAGACCAACTTGGTGCCCTACCCACGTATCCATTTCCCGCTGGTCACTTACGCTCCGGTCATCTCTGCCGAGAAGGCATACCATGAGCAGCTGTCAGTGGCAGAAATTACAAATGCCTGCTTTGAGCCTGCTAACCAGATGGTGAAATGCGACCCACGGCATGGGAAGTACATGGCATGCTGCATGCTGTACCGTGGCGATGTCGTGCCAAAGGATGTTAACGCAGCGATCGCAACCATCAAGACCAAGCGTACGATCCAGTTCGTAGACTGGTGCCCCACCGGCTTCAAGGTTGGTATCAACTACCAACCCCCAACCGTGGTTCCTGGAGGTGACTTGGCAAAGGTTCAGCGGGCCGTGTGCATGTTGTCCAACACCACGGCCATTGCCGAGGCCTGGGCTCGTCTGGACCACAAGTTTGACCTCATGTACGCTAAGCGTGCGTTCGTGCACTGGTACGTGGGAGAGGGCATGGAAGAAGGAGAATTTTCAGAAGCTCGTGAGGATCTGGCTGCCCTGGAGAAGGATTATGAAGAAGTTGGTATGGATTCAGTTGAAGGAGAGGGAGAGGGAGCAGAAGAGTATTAAATGTCATTTTACAAGTTGGGGATGGTCCTTTTTCCCTTGTAATTAAAATATTGAAGCAAAGTATGGTGTTCTTTGAATTTCATTCATTTAATGTTTTGCTTTGATTTGATTTATTTTTTTGTTCAACGGTTTATGACCATTCCAGAACGTGATTGATAATTGTTCCAATTGTAATAAGCATTTAATTTGATGTTCAAATAATACAGTTGGCTTGGCAGAGCATTAAGTGTTACTTATTTTACCTTTAGTCCTCTGAACATAATAGGCAGGAAGAAGAAACTCGGATATTCAGCATTTCTCTTGGGGATTGTGAGGGTGGGCTTTATTGTTTTATTCCTTTCAGATTAAGACTTTGAACTGAGGGAGGATTGGAATGTCATGGAAGTGTTTAATATTTAATTGAAATGGCAATGAATGTTTCCTGACATGTGGAATATCATGTTTGATGTGTGTACAGTACAGGGTGGGAATTGCAGCTTTTTAACAGTGATGCAAATGGGCTGGTGTGGAAATTAGTGGCAAGGTCACCGCTGGTTGTTTCATGGCTTCCAGCTTGTGGTTCCTGGCTGTGCATTAATATGTTGAGACTTTCAGTGGGTACTTGTAATCTGAAAGGGTGCCGTAGAGCACCAAGATTATGGTATATCTAACTTTTACTTTTAATTACTGAAGTGTAAACTGTTCCCATTAATCGCAAGAAAACCATGTTTAGCTTGGGTGGAGCTGATAGTCATGAAAATTTGATTGCTCTAAGCTTGATCATAATTGGTGGCAAATGTAGTTCATTTTACAATTTAAGAGGGAGTGGCAGTTATTTTATGGATGGTAGGTGCCTACAGTTAGGGGAGGTGAAGTAATGAATTATTTAAAGAAGGTAAACTGAGAAATTGGATGCAACCCATCAAAGTAAAGCTTGGAGTGTTTGGTGCAGAAGGCAAACGCAATGTAGGGTTGTGTCATGAGATGTGCCTGCAGTGGGAAGTATTCCAATGTGGTGGCTTCCAAAATTGGGTGTTTGTCTGGTGATCACAATTATTTCTAAAGAGATGTCAGCTGGAGGTAAGTAGGAATTATTCTCTGCTGTACATTATATGGAGCTTTGTTTTACATTCATTATACAGAAAGCCTAGCATCAAATACATAAGAAGCTTAACACATTGTCAGTACTGTGTAATAGCAGAAACGTAAAAGAGCAACAGGTGATGCTGTGACATTTTTGGGAAACTGCAGATGCGATAGGGAACAGGTGTAAGTTAAACAAGATGATTTCAGTTAAGTATTTTGTGAATTGGAGTCAAGATAGGGGTAATTTCTGGCTGTTGTATGAATGGACATAAAGGTAATGGAATTACCGAAGATTCATAATAACAATTCTAAACTTATAATTGCACAGTTTTCCAGAACTGGATAAAATATATTCAGGTTCATAACAATGATCTACAGTGGCAGCTGTGGAATACAGAAGCTGCAAGGACTGGTTTAGAAATTTATGTAAAAATTTACTGATAAAAAAATATGAAAACATGTTGCAAGCTGTTGTTGAATGACTATTGGGATTTGGGGGTGACAACATTTTTATTGCATATTACTTTGCATATAATATACTGGAACTCCTTAAAACTTTAATATAGTTTGAACTATAAAATTTGAGGATCGGACAGCTGCTGTAGGACTGGCTTCCCACATTGAATACTGATTTACATCAAGAATGGTTTGCCTGATAATGGCACGTAACTGAAATTTATCAAAATTTCAGTAACATTGACTGGTTTAGCCAGGACAATCATCAGCACGGTGACCATGCTACCTCATGGATGATACAGGGTTTGAATCCAGGAAGGGCCAAGAGACCTCTGATTCTCCAAATTCCATCAAGCCTCTTATTCAGTGGGTACCAGGGTAAATTGGCAAAGGTGGGAAACTACTTATCTTCGTCTAGTGCTCAGGTTGAGAACGAGTGGGGCTATGCCTCAGCTCCCCCTGTATGTCTTCAGGGCATGTACAGTGACAACTTTACCTTTCTTTTATATTTTATTTACCAATGACAGGACACAAAATTTATAACATATTTATTCACCTGAAACAAGTTTATGCCGGGACGCTGTCAGAAATTCAGGACTGTTTGTTAAGGTCAATAAATCTGAGATGAATTCATAAAGAATTAGTAAGGGTTCTTTTAGCGTATGAAAAGTACTTCCAAACAAGAAGAAAGAAAAACACCGTTGAGTGTGCCTTGAGAACCCCAACATATCCTTGGCTGATTAAGAAATTCCCCACATTTTATGGAACCCAAATGTTCGTTACTATATTTACAACAGCCTGCACTTGTCCCTATCCTGAGCCCGATGAATTAGTCCTTGCCACTCCATTTTAATATTCAATAGCACTTTTAAAAATATTTTTATTTCTAGTGCTATAAATTATGCCTTATGTTTATTACAATCATTCAAGCAAAGGGTGAAATCAAAGTACAGTCCCAAACATGATACTCTACTAAAGAGCTTTTAGGGTGATAAGTGATTTAGTTTGGTTAGCTAGAACTATCTTAACTTTTTAAAGACTAGATAATGGATGATGGTATTTTTTCTTTTCAGAGGATACACAGTGAAATGCATGCATCCTTCATGTTTGCAACTGCATCAGTGACACTTTATTATCCAACTAATGCACCAATATATAATTCGTAGATACAATTAAAATTATAAAATATTTAAGTGCTCTGACATGTTGGAGCACTTAGATATTTATATATTTATGAATTATACATTGGTGCATTAGTTGGATAATAAAGTGTTGAAATGCATGTATATTTCTGGTTGGAAAACATAAGGTCAGATGGTAGAATGATTTTCAAATTTTAATCACAAATATGACATTAAGGTGTGGAGGTTAAGGATATGGGCTAGGCCATAAATTTCCACAGACTTATGGAACAGCAAAATAACCAAACATTCATGTTTCAAGAAAAATCATCAACAGTATAACAGACCTATGTCTGTGGGAAGAACCCAAGTGTGAGGGGTCACTGCAGTACAGAGTGAGCTTCATGCCCTCCATAATATGTTGCAGGGATGCAGTTCTTCATGCTTTGCTCATGGGAAATTAAAATCCCCAAATACCTACTGGCAGACTTGCAGGCCCAGATATCATCACCCATACTTTATCACATCCTTTAAATTTTGATTTGGTTGATTTTATACAGAATGATGGAGAAACGACTCAATGTAGGTACCCCTGCTCTGATGTGGTGGGAATTGTGTTGTCAGAGTTTGGGGGTTGGGCATTGGGCTTACCTATAAAAAAGTATTGATTTGAAACCTCATGACAAGCCGCAGATCATGGAGAGGAACATAGTATGACGATGGTTATGTCAAAGACAACTGGACATGAACTTTGACACTTGGAATGTAAGATCAGTGTATTCATACACGTAAGAATAACCAAGGAGATGCAAGCCCAAGAGTTTTTTTAAAATAATCATATCACTCTAAATTATCATCATAGAATGATGTCCCATTCAGAACGGTAGCTACATTACTGGATGCCTGGGTTGAGAGATCACAATGGCCTCCCAAAACATCACACTGACTTATAGAACTTACTTTTTTTCGAGTTCAACAGTTTAAAATTTGTTCAGTGCAGAAAATCAAAATTTTTCATTCAAAGTATTAATTTTGTCACCCAGTTAGCTGCCTGTGGTGACCATACCACTTGCCCCCTTCACCTAGCAGCACCCGTGAGCCCATTCGCTACACATGCTAACGAACTGTGTTCGTAACACAGCAAAGCACAATTCATATTGTGAACGTACAACAAGCGTTCATATGCTTGAATGTCATGCATTCCATTCTACAAAAAGCAAAGTCACAGGGTAATGACATGGAAATCTCACCACCTAGGAGAGACAGGTAGGTGCTCTTCCAATATGTGATCTACCGCGCCATTTTTATTCCAATATGTGATCTACTTCTCGCAACCCCTCATACCGCAAGTGACGTACCTCCTGCAACCCCCTAACGGACAAAAACACAAATCTTGGGATGTGCTGTTTGGTCGTATTTGTAGCCCAGTTCACTTGTTTACGGTTTGATGTAAGGAACCGTCAGCAATGCAGAGTCACGTGGAATTCATTAAAACAGTTACATGTAGCGAGGAAATTGCTGTAAAATATCTACGTGAACATAATCTGTTGTATGATCCAGAGGTAGCTGTGGTACATTGTGATAAGTGTGTAAGTGTTATGCAGAATAAAAGAAGATTAATTCGAGGGAACAGTGTACCTGTTATGAGATGTCCAAGAAAAGAATGCCAAGTAATGAGAAGTGTACGTCATGGGAATAGTTTCTTTCATTACTCGGATCTGAATAACAAGATGAATTGTAAGCTGTCTTTATGTCAGATATTGGATGTTGAGTATTTCTTTCTCTGTGAAACTCCTATTAAGTATGCCGAAACAATTACTGGACTATCACATTCAACATTAGTTGATTGGTATAACATGTGCCGGGAGGTTTGTATGAAAGTCATTGAAAATAAAGGTCAAATGCTGGGTACCGGTGAAGAACCAATACAGATAGACGAGGCTCGATTTGCTAGAAAACGTAAATACAATCGCGGCAGACTTCTGAAGGGTAATCGCGTACCGCAATCGGAAGGTAGTGATGCTCTTCTAGAAAACAACAGGAATCATGGTAGAAGAATAGATGGCCCGTGGGTTTTTGGTTTAAAACAAGGTCGTGACTGTTGCTACTTCTATGTCAACCGCTGTGATAAAGAGACACTTGTGTCAAAACCCGGGAATGTGCACAAGGATCTGTGATTCATTCCGACAAGTGGCCGGCCTATTCTACTTTAAAGTCTCTTGGATTCATTCATAGCACTGTCTACCATCAGGAAAATTATGTGAATCCTGCTTCCGGAACAAATACACAGGGTATTGAGCGCTCATGGTTGGACACGAAAACAAAGGTATTAAGAAAGATGAGAGGGACAACTGAAATGTTGCTGCAGTCCCACCTAAACAAATACTGCTACCGGGTGATGAGGAAACACTCACCAAATATGTTAATTGATTTCCTTAGAGATGTAAAAAGTGTGTATCATTAAATCTGTTCGGTTTTCATCATAGACTTGGCTGTTTTCATATTAATACAGGAACTTATGTTTCCATGTACAGTACCATTAAATACATGAATAAAGCAAGTGTTGTGTTCAGAGTTTATCGTGCGCAATTACTTTCCAGTTCTACACAATACTTCCTGCTACCTCCGCAATCTGCAACACAGTAGATCACTTACTCACAGGTAGATCACATATTGGAAGAGCACAGACAGGTATACATGTAAAAATAACATTAAAATGGATGTTAATGATACAAAGCATGAGAATGGGTTGAATACACTTCTAAAATGTACCTAATATTACATACTAGCCTTGCATAATATCTACACAGCATGACAAAGTTTTTCACTCTTACAGGGAAGGCAATACACGTACAAGCGTATAACAGGCCCAGAGGGCTCCATGACGTTGAGGCTCCCACATTTTGAGACAATCGACACATGAAGATTGCAAGGTTGTCAGCCCTGTGCACTGGCCTCTTTACCCTCCAGAAAATATTCCTGATACTCATTTCTCTCAGAGGCTGAGTCAACCTGAGGGCCATAGTGCAGCTACACGCATAAATTCAATGACAAATGCCAATGACACAAAGGGGAATCGAACCTGCGACGTGGTGGTGGTTGTAGCGCAGTGCCTCAACCAACTGCCCCTTTCGCTTTTATGGACAGGCAAAGTTGACAAATAATACTTTCAATGTGAACTGTTTACATTAATACTGGAAAAAAACTTTGCATCCGATGTTCTGATAGTGAAATTTATTGCATATTTTGAAAGTTGCATGAAATTTATGCTGTCACTATATCTAAGCACCATGCCACGGTGGGAGATGAGAAAAAGGTAATGCTTGGTGCTTGATGGAGGTCAGCTGCCAGTTTTATTTCCAAACTAAAACCTACATAATCCACTGTCAGTAGGTGGGCTTTAGCAGCCATTCTGAATTTGTCTGAAGTAAAGAGAAAAATTCCTAATGCCACTGCAGGGAATGAAACAATGATCTTCTAAAGATATAAAGAGCAACCCTTTACTGCACAAAGGAATAACTAAAAACAAAAGTTTTCTTCTTTGAAGGAAAACTAATTTTGTATTAATTGATAAAGGACTGAAATTACAATAACAATTTGTATAACACATTAATCAATCATAACTTAATTTTAAGTTCCACATTATTATTGAAGGAATGGATGAATGTTAGTGAGAAACTTGCTAACTAGAGTCACTTCTGTAACATGTGCAGCGTGCTGATGAGTACTATAAGATGTGACACTAATGGCAGGAAAACATGCATTCAACTGCACCGAATGAGGTGTCCTATTACCATGCATTCGTACTCAGATTCTACATGTGTTATCCTGTTCAAACTTCTATTACAGAAATGTGCAAAATAATATGGGGAATTATTATCCCCTGAACTCCACAATAAAAAAATGTGTGTGTGTGTATGAGGAAGAGGGCAAGAAGTTGGGGTGTTTAGTACATGAATTATGGGAAAAATATGGCAGTGACACAGAATCCTCCATCTTACTATTCTTTTCTATGCCTCAATGATGATTTTCAACATACATTGATGCGAATAAAAGTGCGATACACTTTCACATAATCTAAATACTTGTAATATATTGTGATTCTGCCATTGAAAGTATGACACACTCTTAATGTTGTTTTGAATTTGAATGAAAACGCTTATGCTACTGCTTGCAATGACATACACACAAACTTCAATTTCAAAATTATCAGTTAGGCCTGCATACTATTTGCATTTGAGACCCCCTGATTTATAGCATTACTGCAGCTCAAACAGTACAAGTCTTACTAAATTTCGCTATCCAGCATCACAACAAAATATCAACAGTGAAATTAAGAATGTGAGTCATACGTAAGCTAGGACTTACAAATGGACTTCTGTCATCTCCCACAACAGCAGACATTTCCCATCTGTTAACGATATCTTGTGAATTCTGGAGCTCTCACTGTCAGCAACAAATGCAGGCTGCAATTCATTTGCGACACAGACACCAGAGGGCTGAGCAAACCCAGCGGCATTTGGGTATGAGTTGTTGAGTATTTCTTCTTTACCACTGTCTATGATTGCAGCACACGTACCTGCTGGGTACATTCTGAAGGATTCAGTGCCATGTGAAGTTCTAGAAATAATTTACAAAAATCTCTGCTGTCACATTCCTTGATCCACTGTGGTATTATCCTTCCAGTTTTGTCTATGTCAACTGTAGAACTTCTTCCCTTGAGGATTTTACCATAACAATAGACCAAGTTTCAAAAGCAGAATACTTTCATGTTATACTCACTTTCCCTTCCACCATGTACATTTTTCGCGGAGAAGTGCCCAAATCCAATGAATTTCTGCCATAGCAATAAGTAGTCAATCTCTGTCTGACTCTTCTAGAGGTGATGTCCCATAAATCACACTACTTGACACCAGACACAAATCCCATGGCAAAGACATTACCTGCTCTGTGAACTGTGCGCTGCTGACAAGATCTGAACTTTGGACTCCACTTTCAACAAGTGTCCTCACACATAATATTTGCAGGTTGATCTGGAATTTTGTCAAATGCAGATTTAACAACATTATACTTAAAATTTTCAAAATGTTGAAGCCAAATTAAAACTTCACAGAAATGAACTACATTCTTCTCAATATATCCACAGTGGACATCAGTCTGAATTTCTCTCAAAACATAATTTAAATTAAAAGGCACTTTTTCAATTGATTGTATGCACATGAACTTAACAGCTACTTGTATTGCAGTTTAACAAAACAAAACAAATTTAAAATTCATCACAAGGTTGAAAAATATAAGCTACTTGGTTTGTTACCCTTCTGATGGCACAGTTTTCTGTGTCAGCAACATTCAACAAACTGAGAGAGTGAAATACTACTCCTTGAAGCCTGTGATATTGTGCATATTCAAAAGTTCCATCTATGAAAACAGGTTCATCTCCACCAATTATGTGCTGCAAAGTATAATTTATATGTAATTTACACACAGCTTATACAGTTAATGAAACTATTTTTAAGAATTTTATTCATTATTCACGGATCAAAAGAAATTTTACACTGTAACAGGGTAAAAGTGAAGATGTCCCTGTGCGTGCCATGTATAAATACAGGAGTAGAGG
>Ga0209755_10008951_pt1 | contig 10626 bp, 6 predicted proteins | sample TergutCo191P1_FD_187301 | JGI IMG/M metagenome (GOLD analysis project Ga0209755, IMG submission 187301) | Cornitermes sp. P1 segment gut microbial communities from Petit-Saut dam, French Guiana - Co191P1 (SPAdes) (version 2) | ecosystem: Host-associated > Arthropoda: Insects > Digestive system >... | reverse complement strand
CTTTATTTTGTTATCATGTAAGTCAAGATATTCCAGACTGCTCATATTCTCAAATGTGCCTGGCATTATATCACTTATCTCGTTACCCGAAATTGACAGTCGTGTCAACTTTGTAAGCCCGTTGAATGCTCCCACCCCACTGAACATGGCACCATTCAAATGCTTTATTTTGTTATCATGTAAGTCAAGATATTCCAGACTGCTCATATTCTCAAATGTGCCTGGCATTATATCACTTATCTCGTTACGCCACAGTTCCAGTCGTGTCAACTTTGTAAGCCCGTTGAATGACACCACCCCACTGAACATGGCACTATTCAAATGCTTCATTTTGTTATCATTTAAGTCAAGAAGTTCCAGACTGCTCATATTCTGAAATGTGTCTGGCATTATATCACTTATCTCGTTACCCGAAATTGACAGTCGTGTCAACTTTGTAAGCCCGTTGAATGCACCCAACTGTATTGTTCTCAGTTCACAATGTCTTATTCGCAGAAATTTCAGTTCAGTCAGTGAAACAAAACTGTCCTTCTCCAACAACGTTATGCTGTTTTCAGAGAGCCAGAGATTCCGCACTTCTGAGATATGGATTAAGGGAACAGCAGTTAAAGATTTACCGGAGCACCTGACGTAGTATTCACTTGTGTCACACTCGCATCCCTCAGGACACCGTATTGTCACTGTTACAGGCACGATCACCAATCTTATCCAGTATGCAACAAAAACACACAGCAGTGACACCAACACCACAGTCAGTCTTGAAGGCATGGCGAGTTGCTGCAATCAGAAGAGAGAGAGGAAATGTTACCGAATGTTTCTGTGTTTGTTTTTAAGGTCTGGGGAGTGCAATATGGGGACAATTTGTAGAGTTGCATTGAATTTTGTTCCTGATCGAACAGCTAAATAAAAAAATTCATGCACTTCAAACAACGTATACACAACATATATATTTCTCTAAATTATTCCATGTAAAAAATTCACCCTTCCCTGACTCATTATAAAATCACCATCTTTGTGTTAATGGCTAATTTTCTGCTGTGTGACAGCAGGGGATTTGTGTGTATGTTTTTTAAAGAATAGTTTAAGAAATTCTCTCTTACCTTTCATATTTTCATTATACCATAATTTGAGATATTTTATCCAAAATATATATTAAATCACACCATTTTTTGCTATTGCTAAAACAAGCTACTGATTTGAAGACACTGCCCATTGGCCATGTCACACAATTCACAACAGTCGCCCCGTCATGTCTCAGACTGTCACTCAGAGCAGAAGCTCGTGTTCGTTCACAAGTATATCCACTTGCCATTATTGCCACTAAATTATTGTCACATTACATGGTTACCTCCTGGTACATCCCACCCCCTGTCAGTACCCTTACACTAACACTACGCACTCACACTATAACCCCAGTCCACACTACAAAATCTCACAACTCTTTACCGTCTGTAACTAAAGTATCTTTCTATGTCTGTCTTAAGCATATCAATTACAAACCAGTCAGCAGTTTGGTGTTTGTAGACAGAATTTTTCGGATTGGTTTCTGGGTTTGAAATTCTCCATATCGTTATGTGGCCAGAGAAGTAACTGGTTCGTAATTGCACCGTTCTGAACTGCGGCAGGATTTAACCCTTCTTCTTTGTGGTGAAGTTAGTTTGGAAATAGACAGGAGGAATTGAAAATTTTTGAATCGTTAAAAGAATTAAGTATAGAGCAAAGAGGTGGTAACAGCCAAGCCTGTGCACAGTGTGAAACATATTGAGGCGTTTGGAGATATAACTCAAATTTTTCTTAACCCGGCGGATTTACCTCCGATGTAACAAAGCTCTCTCGACTTATTTATAAGCTGTAGGACATTTCAGTTTGCAGGGAAGAAATAAATCGATTGGTGTTGTTTAGAGAAATACTGGCAGTGTGCTCTGGCAACTGTAGGAAGCACATCAGTTAAGATTTTGTAGGAGTAAGCTGGTTAATGTTAAAGTTCTGTCATATAACGTTTAATAAACACTTTGTATTGGAGAGTTAAGTGAAAGAGGTTTATGCTGTACTGCAGTTTATGTGAATTTGGTGGAGTGGCTGTAATTATGAATGTCAATGCGATTGTTGTGATATGAAACATTTGGATATGAAATTAGTATCTTTATTTGAAGCCTTCTAATTAAATAATGCAGCTACATATGGCAGTATGCTGTGCCACACATTTAGTTGCAAGTACAGTTTTGTGAATTTCTGAGGTGGCAGCGTGATTATTGTTACAATCACGTGGGCTGTGGACTGTGTAATGGAGAGATTACAGCAGATTGGAGAGGGCGCAGTGCATATAATGGCTAATAAAATTACCAAAGGCTTTAAATAAAAAACTTGTTTTCCCTAAACCATTCTGTATAAATTGATTTCATAGTAACAACTTGTTTCGACCATACATTCGGTGAACATTAACAATTGTCCATTCAGAAATATAACTGCTGTTCAGTGAACATGTCAACATAACAATCATATCCCACACTTCACCAGTATCATTCACATTATACTGCTGTATCAAACGATTTGTGCTGTCAGTAAGCAGAAATTGTGTGCAGCAGTTTATTGCAATATACATTGTTACAATATCTATCAATACTGCCGCCTAGAGTTACATATTATAATGTCTGTATCCACTGCAATAAATCAATGTCACGTAACTTTCGATTTTAAATTAAATACAGTTCACGTAAATGTGTTCTTGTGGTCATCTGTATATGTGTGTGTATACATTGGTAAATAGAAATTTTATAATAAGGAGAAACTTCAAATATTTAAGAAAAAATGTGAAAATAACGAAACAGTCCATCGGCTATTTATAGACTTAATGATTCAGTTAGCAATTCGGCCTTGTATAATATTCTTATTTAGATCATTATCTACATGAAACCAGTAAGATCAATAATACTGTCATAGTGTAACAATAACAGATTCGCCGTAGGCAAGCAGCTGTCTAACATGTTTCCTGTTAATATTAGTTTGAAAAAAGAGATGCTCTATCGACATTGCGTTTCACCTCTCTATTGAATACGCCATTAGACATGTTCAAGCGAATCAAGATTTACTGAAATTAATTGGTTCGCATCAGGTTCTGGGTGATCGTTATGGTATTAATATATTGGGAGAAAGCGCACATACCGTAAAGTTAAAAAGTAAATCTTCGGCATTCGCTTTTATGGAGTTTGAACTAGAAATAAATACTGATAAAACTAAGTATATTGTCATGTGTCGATATCAGAATGCAGGAGGAATTGACAGTATAAAGAATGATATTTCATTTGAAAAATTAAAGTAATTGAAGTAGTTGGGAACATCATTAACGAATCAAATTTTATTTAGGAATAAAATAAAAGCAGATTAAAGTCGAAGAATGCTTGCCGTAATGTAGAGCAGAATCTTTTATTTTCCAGTGTACTGCAGAAAAAATTTAACTTTAAGGCATTCATAAATATAAATTTGCCACTTGTTTTCTGTGAATGTGTTTCTGTTGCATGTGCGGGCTTGATGTGAGGTGGTGTGAATTTGTTGTGTGTGTGTGTGCGGGTGTGGGCATTATTAAATTTGTGTTCAATTATACAGCACAATAGGGCAAATGGTAGTGTGTTATACTGAGGAAGGTTAGTAAAATTTTGTCTAAACAGTTGTCTTCGAAAAATTTTGAAACTAAACACTAACCCAACACTCAACTTGACACTGCCTGCATTACAACGGCTGGATTGTCGCTGCCGACATGACAACAGCTGACAGTATGACAGCTTAAAGTAAGGGAAATTTTAGGAAGTCTGATGGAGACTTTGTACTATGCTACTTAATAGGATTATTATAAAGGAAAAATGCACCCAAAGCACATTAAGCAATTTAACATCCACACTCAACACCAAATGCTAGTGAGAAGGGAGTTCTTTCACCCCACTTCAGATTTCAGAACACCTGCGACACCAACATAGTGTTATCTTGGGTGGTGTAAAGTCTCTAAGGAGTTTTGTGAACAAAAAGGATTGCAGCAGTTGGTTTAATGGGAGGGGGAGTGACGTGCAATATAGTACAGTCTGAGCGGGGCCGTTTGTGATTGGCGGAACTGTAGCAGGAGTAACGTTAGGTGGGTCGTTGGATGATAGAGGAGGGAAAGAGCAATATTTGATATATCAGTGTATAATCCAAAAAAAAGTAAATGAAAAGGAAGTGTTACCTGGCTATATTGAAGGGGAAAAGTAAAACAATTAGGTAAGAATACGTCGGACTGAAGAGTCGTTCGAGCGGCAGGTTAGGGAGAGACGAATTGGATGTAAAACTGGAAGAAAAACAGTAACCAATGATAAAAATTACTTGCTTGTCCAACCTTAAACAAAGCAATCTGCACTCCCTTCGCAGTATATGGCAGTCTGTTTCGATCTGTGCTACCGGACACTACACGACGTCATCAGGGTTTGTGGAGGTATCGAACGGTCCGGAGGTTGTGTAAGTCACACGTACAGTGGAATTGGAAGTGCTTTTATTGTGTGGCTATTGGAGTGTGCGAGTTGTTAAACTGTCTTCTGAACAGCATGGCTAATTGTATTTATGTTCCGATGCAGCATGCTTATGAATTTTCATTAATATTTTTAACGTCGATTCAGATTTAAGTTATTATCCGTCTCCTATTTTAATTTATGTCCCAAATCAATATAATTATGCTGTCTCAACATTTCACCGTTACTGTAATTACGTATTCTGTTTGAATTACTTACTGCTCCCTGCCTCACCGCACCCCACAGTTCAGTGTTCAGAACAGTTTGACTGTGCTGTGCTGTCAATAGTGATAGCGGTACAGCACAGTGGACAGTTGTAATGTTGTGAACTAGATACAGAAATTTGTATTGCATCTGACGTGTCATGGACAGCTTAAGCCACTTACAGTTGTGATAAAATGGAGACCGTTTACATTTGTGGAAAGAAGTGTAATGTTGCATTAACTACTATTTGTTTGTTTGTTTAATTTCATTTAGCCATTCGCCGTTGCCTGCAGATATTATATAGCTGCAGATGGAAGCTGAATTGATTTTTTGTTCCATTGAATGTTTTATTAAAGCAAAGAGAATGTTTTTGAAATCCGATGCCATTTTGTGTGTTCTGAGCAGGCAGACCTGAAAGTTTGAATGCAACTTCGATGTAGCAAATTGAGAGGCGGTGGAAGAAATGATATTGCGCAATCCGCCATGTTTGTACAGTGGATGTTTACCGAATGGTAAGAATTGGTGTTCGTTACATGAGAAATGTTAAACAGCGATAGGCTATCCAGCAGTCGGTTTGTACCGACATATCGAATTGTTACAGTTATAATAACAGTCCATCAATTCAGGTTTCCGTTACGAAGGGCATAACGGCTTCTTTCTGATGGGGTATTGCAGACGGGCAGTGGTAATTGCCACGAACTTTCGGTAGAACCTAACGGTCCAATTTTCAAAGTGGTATAGATTTTCCTTGAAGATGGAGCCGAATTGTTCTCTGGAAACTTCAAGCAATTACAAGTATACTGTGCGTAGCGCACTAGAAGAGTGCAGTTCTAATTGCATACTAAAAATATTTTTACCTTAAAGGTTCGTCGACAACAACAAATGCACCAATTTACAACAATATATCAATCTTAACTCATTAATGTTTCGGCATTGCAGCCCTTTTCATAAACCTTACACCAAAATTTCATTGAAACATACTGCAATAAATACGAAACAATTTATGTCTATTATAACTAAAGAATTTTATAATCTAATTAAAATTATCTCTAACATTTTAAAGGACTGAATGCAATTGGATTCAAGAATGGATATTTGTGGACATGCAATGAGTGCAACGAACACTTATACATTTTTCAGTCACACCAACGAACAATTTGTGTTATAGCTGTTTTGTTGAAAGGAAACAATATTCTATATCTTAGAAAGCTACAAAACATCAACAAGCACTGTTGCATGTTGTTTAGCAGGCTAAAAGCGATCCAAATTTACAAAATGGCCATAATGCAAGGAAAAAACACAGTTTAGTCCTGGTCACATCTTCACCTTGATCAAACAGGTGTCTCATCTGTTGTTCAGTTTAATCATGACAATAATTTTCCATTCGTAATAGATTTCCTTTTCTTGTGAAAATTGTAAATTGTAGACGTTCAATTGCACCAATTGCTATATCACATGTACCTATGTTCTGTTTACCTTCTTACACAATACGTTGGTTTACAAGGTTTGGTGTTCATAGTGTGCAGACGAGACAAACTTGTACAACACATCAAAATAAGGGTCAGTGCTATGGCGTACGTTGCTTTTGTTCTTGTAGGCGTTTATTCATTTCAAGTAACTCAAAATAAAAGTTTTTAAAAAATGTTCAACTTTCCTGAATTTCCCCATATATATACATTATTATAAATATACGATGCATTATTCTCAGAGTCTAATGAAACATGAATATTTCGGCAGATTTTAGAAAAATCCTAAATCATTACATATTACGAACATCTTCCTACTGTGCAACGAATTGTCCACTGCAGACGGATAGAAACACAGACTGACAGACAGACAGACAGAGAGAAGCTAATAGCCGCTTTTCGCGATATTACGAAAACACCATATAAGTGGCACCAATAAAAAAGCGTGCGAAAAACACGCAGCTTGAAGGAAAATTATCCTTCAAACACAAAATTTCCTCCAATATTCAATGAAAACCCGAAGACCTAATTTAACATCATTTTGAATATATTGAGAAAGAATGTTAATGCAGAATTTCTTCGCATACCCATTGCACTGCAGATACTTAAATAAGATAGAGGAAGCATAAAATTTAAGTTAAAGGCAGCATGTAGCAGGAACAAAGGATTTTGGGTTTGTTTTGAGAATATTTTGCTGTGTGTTATGGCAGTTATGGTTGTGTGCAGCAGTGAGATTTGTTGTGCTGAGTACTATAGTTGAGTACTGCATGTGATAAGGGCGAATGTACAAGGTACGTTATTGGAAGATACATCACAGCAGGTGGACAGTAGTATTGTAGGTTGAATGTAGTGTGTTACAGCGAATATTATGTGGAAGTTACTGCTCAGCAGTTGGACAAAAGTATTGAAATTTGATTACGGTATGTTACCGTGAATAATATGTGGAAGATACTGCACAGCAGGTGGACAGAAGTATGGAAGATTGAATGGAGTGTGTTACAGTAAAAATTATGTCTGAGATAATGCTTAACAGATGGATAGATGTATTTCAGCTTGAATGGAATGTGTTACAGTTAAAATTATGTGGAAGGAATTGCACAGCAGCTGTACAGTGATATTGCAGCTTGAATAGAGTGTGTTACAGTGAACATTATGTGAAAGGTACTGCACAGCAAGTGGACAGTAGCATTGAATTTTGAATGGTGTGTGTTACAGTGAACATTATGAAAAATTTACTGCACTGCAGTTGGACAGTGTTATTTCAGCTTAAATTGATTGTGTTACAGTGAACACTACGTGGAAGGTACTGCACAGCAGTTGGACGGTAGTATTGTTGCTTGAATCGAATGTGTTACATTGAACATTAAGTAACATTTACTGCACAGCATGTGGACAGGGGTATTGCGCCTTCAATGCATAGTGTTACAGTGAACATTATGTGGAAGGTACAGCACAGCAGATGGATAATGGTACTGCACCTTGAATGAATTGTGTTACAATAAACATTATGTGAAAAATACTGCACAGCAGGTGGACAGTTGTATTGTAGCTTGAATGGAGTGTATTACAGTGAACATTATGTGGAAGGTACTGCACATCCTGTGGACAAAGTTATTTCGGCTTGAATATAGTGTGTTAACAGTAACGATATTTCGAAGGTACTTCACAGCAGTTTGGTGGAGGTATTACATATTGAATGGAGTGTTACAGTGAACATTATGTGGAAATTACTGCACAGCATTGGCCAGTTGTATTGCAGGAAGAAGTGTTTTACAGTGAAGTTTAAGTGAAATTTCTGAGCGTGAAATGTTTGAGCACGAAATTTTTTCAGAAGAAATATATAATTTCTTATTTCGAATTTTTCAATGGTCTACGTCGCGCGTGCTACATTTTACAGTGCATAAATACAACTGCAACACAATTCCTGTAGCGAAGGAGCACGATTATTTATCCCTGTTTTTAAAAGTCGAAATTCTATCCCGGGCACATAACGTGAGAATAACTCTGAACTACTTAATTGTTCTGCTGGGGAAACTCACACAAACATTTCTTTCAGAATAGTTTGGACGCGTCCGCACAGCTTAGGAATTCAGTTACATTCTGTCGCATTAACCTGTAGGATCGAAACAATTGGGCGGGAAGTAAATTTATTTTAAAATATGAATTTCAGTTGTGGTTCAACTAAATGTCCACTAGTTTGTTTGCTTAAACTTATAGCAAGTTCAAATGTAAAGGCCAGCGCAATGCGTGTAGCTGTTCACGCAATTTATACGGTGGTTTTGTTAAATTTGAAACAAAATTAGAATGATAAGAGGAATTTTAAAAAGCAATGGGTATATCTGACTTCATGAAAATGCGTTCAATGTTTATACAGTTGTTACGTGAAGACGAACGGAAAGAAATGAAGAAGACATGGAAAGGCATATTTGTAATTTTCTTTCCCGAAATCACACAAACAGTCGCAAAGTGAATATATATTGCTGCCGACTGCCGCTCACAAACAAACATAGTGACTGTCAAGTTCAGCGTCTTGCCGTACAACATATTTACTGCACAAATACCGAACAAACTGTACAGTGTGCAACTGAACTGTACCTGCAGTAAATCCACAGTATCAGCCCCTACATATTCGGCTGCACAGCAGCGCACAAACTGTCTTCTGAATAGCAGTACACCTTGTAGTTTTAAATTATACATGTATCAGTATGTATATATTCAGTCATGTCGTTAGGTAAGACCTTTCAAATTAACGCTACTGCTACAGAACACAAATTCACCTGTTCAAAACACCAAGAAGCAAACCTAACTGCTCCTCTGTTTAGAACTGAATGTGTATACAATCATATCAAGGGATTATGTCCCTCAAATTCACGCTATTAACTGCAAGAGCAGTGTCGCAGTTTGATATTGATAAGGAACATGTGGATGTTAATAAGATAAACACCAAACTGTGCAAAACTGAAGTAAAAGTTAAATATCTTTTATAAGATAAGAAAATATGTGTGGAAATGTTCTGAAAAATATCGACCGTACTGCAGCTTACTGACAGTGAAGTTACCTTTAAACTTTTGTGTTTCCTATGATATGGGATACGGTTAATTTATATCACTGCAGTAAATTCAATAATCAGTAGAACCACCACATATAAAGCCTGTAACACTCTATGTGTCACACGTGCTCTCAGTCACACAATACCAAAAATTACACTCTCTACATTCAATGCCTGTTTATAGGTCAATCCATTTACTGACTTTCACACAAAAATAAATCCTAGTACCGGCAGTTCAAAAGTAAAATTTACCTCAAACTGTACCTCAAAACGCATCCCTTTAAACAATGAATTATATCCCTAAACCAATAAATATTAATTGATTTCCGTAATAAAAAATCGATTCCTCTGTCTCTACTGATTCACAAATTGGGGTGTCCGCCATATTATTGTCACTAATAGTAGGGAAATGAAAACTGCGGTGATTTGTTGGACTTCAAATGTATGACGTCATATATATTTTAGTTCGGTCAACTTGTTCAAAAATGAAACGGACAGACGGACAGTACGGTAATATAAGTACCTTGGCTTACTGGAAGGAATGTTTTCTGGAATCCAAATTTTAACACCGTTGTGTTTTTAGTTTGCCTCTGTGTGTCTGTTTGTAGCATTTAAATTTCTGAACCATGTGACATTGTTACAAATCCGGTGTGAATATTTTGATGGCCTTGGTGACCACCAAGAGGCCTTAGGTTCTGTTCGGAGACACTTCGTAATAAGAAAGTGGTGGGCATGAGAACTTTGATTGAGTGACAGATGCATGCCGTGTACTGTGTGATACTGCATCGTGAACATATTGAAAATTTTGATTAATTCTGCGTAGATAGAGAGTGAAAATTTGAAGATGGCGATGATACTAATATCGTTTAAATTTTTCGTGATGATGAAATTGGATGATTGGAAAGAGGAATGTCAAATTCCACAAGGAGGTCGATTATCTATACACAGTACATATTGCACATGCAAAATATTACTTCTAAAAATCTACATGTAATTATGCGAAACTCTTTGCTGTGTTGGAGAAGTTTACTGTTGCACAATGTAGCGACTTCAATGATTCTTTATTGATTTCAAATGCACTGCTGCTAATGTTACTACTGATACTAATACTACTACTAATACTATTCATAATAATATTAATAATGACGAAGATGTGGAACAAAAAATCTTTGCAGTATTGAAATCGGTTCCTTCCTGTACTATAACTACACTTCGTTTAATTCAGCTCCCATTAATCGTGTACCGAAACCAGTTCGTAGGTTTTATTCCTTATGTCTGTCCGTGTGTCTGTTTTACAGCTACTGCTACCGGCATACGTACCGTGATATAACCTGTTGACTATACCGCCACATTTCTTGTTCGGTTAAAACGGAAT
>Ga0209755_10008950_pt1 | contig 10627 bp, 10 predicted proteins | sample TergutCo191P1_FD_187301 | JGI IMG/M metagenome (GOLD analysis project Ga0209755, IMG submission 187301) | Cornitermes sp. P1 segment gut microbial communities from Petit-Saut dam, French Guiana - Co191P1 (SPAdes) (version 2) | ecosystem: Host-associated > Arthropoda: Insects > Digestive system... | reverse complement strand
CAGAATTAAGTGGCCAGGTCGTTCTGTTTGCGGAAACAAGGGGACGACAGCGCGAAAACGTCCCCGATGTCCGCTTCCGCGGAACGACTCCGGCACGGATTGCCGGAGTAAGCAAAACACGGAGGGGATAATATGATTATTAATCACAACATGAGCGCCATTTACGCCGATCGACAGCTCGGCGTAACCCAGTCAGCATTGAGCAAGAATATCGAGAAGTTAAGTTCCGGTATGCAAATCAATCGCGCTGGTGATGATGCATCGGGTCTAGCGGTCTCTGAAAAAATGAGAAGCCAGATCCGCGGTTTACTACAAGCCGAACGCAATATCCAAAACGGTGTTTCCTTTATCCAGGCGACTGAGGGTTATCTTCAGACAACACAGGATATACTGCACCGTCTCAGGGAATTGTCGGTTCAATCGGCGAACGGCATCTATTCAGATGAAGATCGCATGCAGATTCAGGTTGAAGTTTCACAATTGGTCGATGAGGTTAACCGAGTCGCGAGCCATGCTCAGTTTAACGGCATGAATATGCTCACAGGAGCATTCGCGATGAATTCAGATTCAGGCAGAGTAATGCAGCTTCAGGTCGGTGCCAACATGGATCAGAACGCTAAAATCTATGTAGGCAATATGACCGCTAATGCTCTTGGGCTTACAAATCAGTCGGGCGATGAAAAACTTTCAATCTCCGATCCGGAGCAGGCGAACTCATCAATCGGCACACTTGACAACGCATTAAAGATTGTTTCAAAACAACGTGCTGACCTTGGCGCTTATCAGAATCGTTTTGAAGTTGCCGCACAGGGCGTAGCCATCGCGGCGGAAAACATTCAAGCGGCAGAGTCAAGGATTAGGGATACGAATATGGCGTCCAAGATGGTCGACTATACAAGAGATTCCATCCTGTCACAGACAAATACCGCAATGTTGGCGCAAGCCAATATGCGCACGCAGTCTGTTCTGCAATTGTTGTCGTAGTATTAAAAAGCGGATTAAGAGACTTCTGGACGTTGTCTTTTTTTCGCTTCTGACCGCTTAATCTCCGATTAGGCGGTTAGATTGTCACAAAAGACAGTGGAGTTCGCGCCTTCACTGCCTAGCCTGACCACCTAAAGTTGTAAGTGACAGCTTACATATTTTCTTGGGAGCAACTTTAAGTGGTTAGGCAAATTTTTCTTCTGCCATGGATTGGCGGGAGATCGGGCTTTTGTTTGTGAAAACGAAAGTTCATTTACACGGAGGTTAAATATGTCTGTAGCAAGTGTAGGATTCACTCCTGTCCAGCCGGTACCGATTATCGATCCGCGGATTCTGGCAAAGCAGCAGGAGGTAAATGAAAAAATCCAGGCAGCCAATTCTACTCACTCGCAAGCGATGGATTTGGAGATGGTCGGTCGCGCTTTCAGCAGGAAGCTGCAGTTTGTCATCGATCACGGTTCTAATGAAGTGTTGGTGAAGGTCATAGACAAAGATACCGATAAAGTGATTAAGGTGATACCGCCTGAAGAGTTGCAGCGGTTGCACAGGAATCTCAGAGAAGCTATCGGTAATCTTTTTAATGAAATGGTATAGCCTGACCGTACAACTGTAGATTTTGCGGTCAGACATACCTGAATGATAAATGATGGGGGAGTTATCAAGTCTATGTCCGATGTTTATATTCCTGGGGTAAGAAGCAGGTTTAATTCAGACAAAATTATTGAAGGTCTGATGAATCTTGAACGTATTCCGAGGGATAAGGTTCAAAGTAATATAGATACGCTTCAAACTCAGAAAGGTTACTGGCGTGAGGTTGGCGTTAGAATCACATCTTTGCGTGACAGCGCCCGTCAGCTTTTTTCTTTTCAAAATCCGTTTAATCAAAGAAAAGCGTCCTCAAGCGATAGTTCCGTAATTACGGCTAACGCGACAAGAGAAGCTTCCGAACAATCGTATAATTTCACGGTAAAACAAACTGCGGCAGCAGACCGTTTTCTTTCACAGCCTCTTGATGAGAGGATGCGTATAGAAGCCGGTACTTATGATTTTACCGTCGGAGAAGAAAAAATATCAATTGATTACAGAGGCGGCACATTAAGGGATTTTACCGATACTATCAACCGGAGATCGCGCGATAAACTTTCAGCATCTCTTATCGCCGTCCAATCAGGGACAAGATCACTCATAATCGAATCGAAGGAAACAGGCGAAACAAAACGATTAGGATTTTCCGGCGATATGGCTGATCTTGCCGTAAACATAGGCATATCGGCGATCAGTAACGATTCGCAAAAAAGCTTCGCTCTTACCGAAGACTCTGTTCAAAAAAGCGGAACTAACGCCGCGGATATTTCGATAAACGGCGGAATAATGCAAATATCTCCTCAGGCAACTGCAGTCGTTCCTTTAAACGTTTCTCTTGGACCCGACTCGGGTCTTTTTTTAAGACTTAAAACCCAGACAAAAGTTGAAGCCGAAGCGGTTATAAACACGCCGAAACCTCCGCCGGGACCCAATGTAACGACAGGCTCTGTTACATACGGCGGAATTACAATTGAGGGAACACCCTCCTCTGCCCCGATGCCGGATTGGATTCCGCCGCCGCCGCCTGTACACGTTGACAATATGTCTGTTCTTAGTTTAACTTTTTCTGACGGTACATCGGCGCCCCTTCCCGCAATCACCGATTCAAATGATTTTACGGAAAGGCAGTATCCGCTTGCGGATATTGCGAGGGGCAAAACCATAGCGTCTTTAACTATCGATAATTCCAATACACACCGCGCGGTTTCTGTCGGAAATATCGAAGTTTTTGATCCCGCTTCTACAGGCGGATTAAAACCGTTAAACCCTGTTTCTACAGCGCGGGATGCGATTATGACAATGGAAGGGATCGAGATAAAGCGGGCAAACAATAATATTGATGATCTAATTCCCGGAGTTACTCTTAATTTAAGAGGCGTTTCCGATCGTCCTGTCGAATTAAATGTTCAAACCGATACCGAAGCCGTAAAAGACGCGATTATCAGTTTTGTCGGAAACTATAATCGTCTTATGGCGGAGTTAAACGTGCTTATCAGCACATCAGGAAGTAATATGCCCGACCTTCCCCAGCAAACTCAGCGCGGCGACACGCGCCTTATCGAAGAATTAACGTATTTATCGCGGGAAGAAGCGCAGGAGATGAGAGAGAGGCTGGGAGCGTTCAGCGGAGACGTTACGCTTAACACTTTAAAAAACAACCTTATGAGAACGGTATCCGCTCCCTACCCTACCGCTCTTGAGCGTGAGCTTTCGTTACTCGCGCAAATCGGCGTAAGTACCAACGCTGAAAGAATCGTAGGATATGACGCATCGCGCCTGAGAGGTTATCTGCAAATTAACGAAGACAATCTTGACGCGGCGCTTGAACAAAAAATGCCCGCGATAAAAGAGCTTTTTGCCAACGACACTTCCGGAGACTTATTAGCTGATACGGGAGTTGCGTTTAACATTGACGCTCTTGTCAGCCCCTTTGTAGGAACCGGCGGCATTGTTTCTTTAAAAACAAGCACGCTCGATTCACGCATGAGTCAGGATGAAAGACGAATTTCAACGCTGGATCGTCAGCTTGCCGCGAAAGAACAGGAACTTAAAATTCAATATGCCAGAATGGAATCGGCCTACGCGCGGATGGAACAGATGTCCAATTCTCTTGATAATTTTAGTCAGCAAAACCGCAGCAATAGGTGATTTATGGAAATAAGAATTAATGAACAACCGCTTGACGTAAGCCTTGAAAATGAAAAAACAATCGGAGACGTGCTTGCCGCGTTAGATCAATGGCTTTACGATTCGAAGCACATTTTAAGCGGATTAAGCATTGACGGACAAAAGATTCCGGCATCCCTTATAGAAGAGGTTTTTACAAAGGATATAAATAATGTTAAATGCCTTGATATAGAAACTAATTCTGTCGCCGATATTACTACATCCAGCCTTGTTACTTTGTTAGACGATATAAAAGAATTTGAATGTCTTGATTTTTCAGACAAATCAAACTTTTTAACAGATTGGACAAAAAGCGCGGCTGGACGTTTTATAAGCAGTGAAATGTCTGATCTTTACAAGTTATGCGTCAGCGCGTTTCAGGGCGATGTACTGATGCAAACGCTTCGTTCAATAGCCGAAGAACGCCTGAATGAAGTAAACTCCCCTGTGGAAGAATTTACCAGGATTGAGCCGGTGTTAAATGAAATTTGCGGAAAACTTGTTGATCTTCCGCTTGATATTCAGACTGGGAAAGACATGAAAGCGGCTCAAACCGTTCAGCTTTTTACCGCTATTACGGAAAAAATTTTTAGAATATTTTATCAGCTTGATATTCAGGATTATTTTAACGAAGAACAAAACGCGGATAAAAAAAATAAAATCATCGCTCTTATAAACGAATTTACAGACGTGCTGAAGGAATTACTTGAAGCGTATGAAAAAAACGATTCTGTTCTTGTAGGCGATCTTGCCGAATATGAAGCGTCTGTCAGAATAAAAGAACTCTATTCCGTAATCTTAAAAAATTGCCGGAGTGAAAAATGACAGGGATTTTTTCCTCAGGCTTGACGCTTTTTCCGCTCCAGATTTCCGCGTCTGACCTTCACCTTAGGTCAGACGTATCGCTTACGCAGGTTCTGGTTTTTCTCGGAATTTTAGCCTCAATTATTATTGTTTCTCTTTTATTCAACAAAAAAGGATCGACAGGCGGAAAATCAAAATCCGGAGGAGGAGGGGGCGGAGGAGGTTTCAATTTATTTTCAAAACTTTCAATGCACCGTATAGCAAGAAACATTGGTTTGAACAGCGAACAGATACGAATGCTGGATTATATTTTTAAGATAGACGGCGCGACGGAGCCTGAGAAATCTATTACGAACCCTGCCCTCCTTGACCGCCATTTCAGGCGCGCTTACCGCGTGATAGAGCAAACTTCAAGCACGGAAAATGAAGCGCAGAGAAAGCTTTCCGTTCTTTTCTCGACCAGAAATTTACTTGAAAACAGCACATTCGGGGCAATATCGTCAACTAAGCAGTTAAAAAACGATACACCAATCCTGATTACCTACGGAAAAGAAAAATTTGAGGTAAATGTGCTTTCTTCCCGGAACGACATCCTGATAGTCGAAGCGCCGACAACTGTCCTTGGAAGCCAAATCAGAATACCTCAGGGAACGCGTCTTCCCGTCATTTTCTTTACGAAAAGCAATAAAGTTTTTTCGTTTGAAACCCGCGTAATTAGCTACGGTAATCTGCACGGATCTCACGCTATAAATCTGGCACATTCCAACCAATTAAGGTTTATGTCACAGCGCCGCTTCAGAAGAAGGCAGGCCGCTATTGCTTGTTTCATGAATTTAGTATATGTTGAAGGTAGCGGAAAAAAATCAAGATTGATAGTTGATAAACGCCGTATCAACGGCAATATCGCGGACATCTCGGTTGGCGGCTGTTCAATAAAGTCTATGGCTCCTGTTCAGGTAGGAGCAAGATTTAAGATTGAGTTTGTTCAAAGAAATGCTACCGTTGCGGCGTTAGGGCAGGTTCTAAGGACAAACCGGACCGGTGTGAGTACGACGATTCACGTTAAGTTTTTGAAAGTTTCGCAAAGGTCAATGAACATTATAAATGCTTTTGTATATGAGTATGCAAATGAATAACCATACAGACTGCAATACAGATTTGCATTAAAAAGGAAAGGGAAATGAAAATTATCTGCATTAAAGACACTATTAGAAAAGACGTTCCGATTTATTACCGTATGCTTTATACAGGTGTTGCAGTAATTGATTTAGGTCAAAAACCGGAGAACTTCCGCATTGACTTTTCAATTGAAACAAAACCTACAGGCGCAAAAGAAGTGGTGGTCAGTTTTATCGATAAAATTGATTATCCATTAGTACCGGTACTCAAAGATTTAAAGCAGTATATTACCGATTTGGATAATGCGGGCGGACTCCCGGATTAAGGAATACGTTTCCAATTCTCCCGAAGAAACTATAGCTCTCGGAAAGCAGATTGCGTTTTCTGTTTTGGCTTGTCTTTCCTGTGATTCATGCGTTGTTATTGCGCTTCGGGGAACGCTTGGAAGCGGTAAAACATATTTAACTAAGGGAATCGCGGAAGGCTTAGGAATTACAGAAAATCTGACAAGCCCTACGTATACAATCATTAACGAATACTTTTTTCACACAACAAACAATGAACAAAGAAAAGAAAAGCGGGAAGTAAAATTTTATCATATCGATGTTTACAGACTTGAAGGTGATAAGGATTTTGAAGATATCGGAGGCATAGACATTTTGAATTCAAAAAGCGTTTGCGTAATAGAATGGAGCGAACGCATACCCAATTCTCTTCCCTCCGCTGCGATCAAAATCTCAGTAGAAATAACAGGCGGTACATCAAGAATTATACGCCTGACAGGATTGGATAGTTTATGCATATAACTACCTTCCCGGCAGAAGGATATAAAAAAACGCTTTCGATAGATTCATTTTCTAAAATACTTTCTGTCGCAGTCTCAAACGGAAAGGAAATCTACTACGCTGAAACAAATCCGGAAATGAGACACTCAGAACTTGCTATGGAAATCATTGATAACCTGATGAACAAAGCCGCTTTGACTCCTTCCGATTTACAAGGAGTTCTATGCATGGCAGGTCCCGGCTCGTTCACAGGGCTGCGTATCGGCTACTCAATCGCGAAAGGTCTTGCCCTCTGCCTTTCCATCCCTTTCGCGGCAATCCCGACACTTTACTGTATAGCCTATCAAAAACACATAGAAGAACAAAGTTTGGTTAACAATGACTCGCGACCGCCAAATCCCGACTCCCGATTCACGGCTTCCGACTCCCCGATTATTTTAACGTTGATCGAAGCGAGAAAAAACTCATACTTTTACGCTTTTTTTAAAAACAATCAAAGGTTAACGCCTGATAAAGAAGGGGATTCGGCTGAAATCACAGAAGAAATTAAACAATACTGCTTTGCGCCTCCTTTTGCGTCTCTTCCCTGTCCTGCTCTGACAGGTCCTGCTTCTGCCGGTTTTTATGATTCTTTACCTCAAGAATTAAAAGAAAAAATTGTCTTAAGATACGAAAATAAAGGTTATGCGAATGAACTTCTGCATATTGCAAACATAAGAAAAATATTAGATAATGATACGAGTATGTTCTTATATGCGGGTCCTGAATACATTAGGGAGTCGGACGCGCAAGCCTCACTCAGCGTAAAAACGGAATTGTTAAAATGAATTACCTTATTGATGAAGAAGAACTGGAAGCGCTCGATGAACCAGGAGGAGAGTTAGAAGACGATTCTTCTTTTTTGGAAGAAGCGAGTCATATCATATCGTCTTCTCATAACCCTTTTAAAACGAGTATTTTTCCCGTATTAGTTTTAAATAAAGAGTTAAGAATTGTATACGCAAATGAATCATGCGAGCAGATGTTTTTGGGCTTCACAAGCCTCCCTGGTAAATATTTCTTTGATTTATTCGGAAAAGCCTTCTCTATCGAAGACATCAGAAAAATAAGAGAAACGATAGTAAACGGCGGAAGCGGTTTTTCATGGAAAGGAACCGCTCATTTAAAGACACGCGATACAGTTTCCGTTCAAATAAGGGTGTACCTTTTTCCTCTCGAATTTGACCCGAAAGCGCCCAGCGACTTTGTCGTTATGTTTGATGATTTTACCGAAGAAAATAAAAAACTTCTCCGTTCAGTCTTCCTTTCCCTTCTTGAAGCGTCAAAATTAAAAGACAACGATACCGGAAAACACATCATACGAGTAAACGAATATTCAAAACACCTTTCGCAGGAGCTTTATAAAATCGGCAGTTCCAACGGCGCTAACGCCGACAAGTTTAAACGTATAGACGCTGACTTTATTGATAACATAGGCTTTCTCGCCGCGATGCACGATGTAGGAAAAATCGGAACGCCTGACGACATCCTCAATAAAGAAGGACCTCTGTCTGACTGGGAATGGTCTGTAATGCGCGAGCACACAAAGAACGGCGCCTTCATCCTCTCTACTTATCCCAACCCAATGGCAAAGGAGATTGCCCTTTCTCATCATGAAAAGTGGAACGGCACGGGATACCCTTTCCGTCTTGAAGGAGACATGATTCCCCTTTCCGCGAGAATTGTCATGATCGCCGACGTTTACGACGCTTTACGCATGGCGCGCAGTTATAAACCCGCGCTGACACACGATGTCTCGGTCATTAAAATAATCGAACAGAGCGGCACGCATTTTGATCCTGTATTGATTGAAGTTTTTAAATCAATCACGGAAGACTTTAAAAATATCTACGATGAGTTTGCGGATTGATTAAGCGGCAGACTGCCGCGAATTTTATCATACAAAAAAAACCACGGTACGCTTTCGCTTTCCGTGGTTTTTTTTTACGCGGATTTCACGTTAGAATGAATAACCCAGAATTACAGGTATCTGAACCATTTTATCAGCTATGCGCTCAATTTGATCCTTATTTTCATGGATCGTCGGAGAAGTATATGTAACACCGGCTTTAATATATCCGAAATTAAAACTTCTTTGAACAAAAGCGCCAATACCCCACCTGTATTTGGTTTGTGAAGGCTCAATAGGATTACCGCTTGGATCTATTTCATTGCCTGTCATTTGAAAGCCAAAATCCAAACCAACTTCCATAAAGCCAAAATCGTACTTGGGTACGAGACGAACATCTAAAGTTAATGGAGTAGACGAAGCGTCATATAGATTTTTATCGGTTTCGGAGGTTCTTCTGTAAGAGCCGAAAACGGAGTCCAATCTGCCGGTAATACTAAAACCCGCAATACTGTAAGACGCCGCAGCGCTTAAAGTAAAGCCGCCGAAGGATTTTACATAGGGCATATCATAATCGGCGCCGGGGAAATGAATCGTTCCGCTTGTAGTCACCGGTAAATACGACTTAAAACCTATATCCACAAGCAGGTCTTTGACATAAGTAAACGCAAAAGCCGCCTGTATGCTCGCGGGAGTGCCGTGATAGCTAAAAGCAGGAATTAATTCTCTTGGAATTCCACTAAACGCGTCGCCATTCCCGTCCCAATCTTTATTTTCATCCTCTATGTACTTCTGAAGTCTTTTATTACCGACATTTTTCCCGACGTAACCTCCCAGATACTGTAAGCGCACGTGACCTATATTTTTTGGAATTTCATAACCAATTCCAAACTGGACATTTCTGAATACGTCTTCCGCTCTTTTGAAATCACCGGCAGCTCCCCATAAACCGGGAGCGTTTACCCTCGCGCCTATAAATAAACCTTCGATGGGAATAGAACTAATCATGAAACCAAGATTTTGATTATTATTCTCTTCAAAAGCCTGAAAAATCGAGTCCTCGCCTTTGGCTCCTTCTAATACAAATTCTTCAAAACCGTCGTTTACTTCGCCGATTTTTCCCCTTAGAGTATCTTCCCTGAACGTGCCGCCCATTACTTTAAGCCAGTCGTTTCCTATAGGGTTTACCCATATCGCTGCGCCCAGATAATTATACCAATACTTGCCCGATGTTATACTGCCTTTAATTGCCTCTCCGTCAAAGGCAAGACCAAGCTGAAAACCGACATAATCAAATTCACCTTTAATATACAATTCCTGCTCAAAACCGTAATTCGCCCTTGTACTTCCCGTTCCGGAGAAAAAATTACCGTTTTGATTATCCTTTTTTACATTCCCGTCAGCGTCTACACTGTCACTTAAAACAAAAAGAGGAGCGAACGCTCCCCTGCCCCACGCGCCAAAGGTAAACCAGTCGTAGTTTTTCTCTCTGCCTTTTTTTTCAATATTTTCCGCGGTGATATCTCCATCCGAATAAAAATCCTGAGCGAAAACACCTCCGGCTATCAGTGTAAAAAACAAGGCAATACTAATTATTCTACTTTTCATTATTCCTCCGATAATATACTTAAAATAAAACATTAAAACATCCTCTAACCTTAAAAGGAAAGAGGACGTTTTAAATCAACGGCTGTTAGTCGAACCACCACTGGTCAAATTCAAAGCCGACATTCCTTGCCCGTCCGTCATTATCACGATTCACAACTACATTGTGTTTTTCAAGATATACACCTGTGTTTGAGTAAAACACAAAAGCCAGATCATGCTTTCCTGTTATTGTTCCCTCAAGCTCAGCTCTGGCAACGACAAATTTGCCTTCATCTTCTTTATTGGCTTCCAGCTGAATACGTCCGACAACCTCGCCTCCTGTAATTCTGGACTGCTGGTTAGGGCTTGTACTAAGAATAGTATTGTTATTAGGAGATGATATTCCCTGCTGCACAGGATCAATTCTGATTTCTATCGCGCCAATATAAGTTTCACCTTCGTTTGTAACCGGCATTTTTACAATTGCGTTAAATTTAGTCGCTCCTCTGCTGCCGAAATTTACGCCGTATAAACCAAGCCAGTCGCCTGTGTCGATGGACGCTACGACGATTGAATTACTTGCTTTATCATCATGTTTTGTGTAAATTCCGCCGCCAATAGCCATAGTCTCAGCTTCTGTTACATTGTAAGGATTAAAATCTCCAACCTGATCAACGCCCTGCACTCCCATTACCATCGGCTGAAGAGA
>Ga0209755_10008949_pt1 | contig 10627 bp, 4 predicted proteins | sample TergutCo191P1_FD_187301 | JGI IMG/M metagenome (GOLD analysis project Ga0209755, IMG submission 187301) | Cornitermes sp. P1 segment gut microbial communities from Petit-Saut dam, French Guiana - Co191P1 (SPAdes) (version 2) | ecosystem: Host-associated > Arthropoda: Insects > Digestive system >... | reverse complement strand
ATATATCTTCACAAAATCTCTGACATGATAAAGTTTTAATGAACTTCATCAACACATTTCATTTTTGGGTCAAAATCAAACTAAATAACAGAAACCTCACTATAAGATCTTTAATATCTGTACACATTTTGAGCTTGTCAGTATATATTTATCACAGTAAAGTATGTTGTGAATAAAAGTAGTAGAGAAAAATGGAACATTTTATGTCCAATATACCTTTTTCTGTACTTTGTGTAGTTTTTGATACTCTTTAAAAAAGAATTATGCTATGCTGTGCCATGATTTAGGAAGTCATTATTCTTGCATTATAGAGGTCTGGGTTCGATCCCAGGCCAGTCCGTGCTGGATATGTGGTGGACAAAGTGGCATTGGGACACGATTTTCTTTGAGTACTTCAGTTTTCCTCTCTCGCTATCATTCCACCAATGCTGCATACACATATTTCATTCATTCATCACGAATACTACATAATCATAGCAGTTGACAGTGTTGTTAAAACCTGTCTCTCTCTCTCTGTCACTATGCACACAGTACCAAAATTGCATATTCAATGCTGGATGCAGTGATCTTTTGAATATATGCAAAGATTACTGATCAGGAGTGGTTTTTCAGAAGTGGAGAGATAACCAGTGCATTTTATTCTTTATGATAATCAAAAATCTGCCATACACCCACACTCATATAGGTGTGTCTGGGCATGAATCCCCATGGGGCAAGATTTTACACACTTCAGACCAGTGCTGGGGCCCACCCAGCCTCCAGTACAATGGGTACTGGCTCTCTTTGCCAGGGGTGAAGTGGCTAGGGTGTGGCTGACCACCCACTCCCATCTAGTGCCTAAGTTAAAGAAAGCATAGAGCTATACCTCTACTGCCCCTCTCAGCCTGCATGGCATATTCTAGGTTCAACTCTAATACCCATAGAAATAACTAACCAACCAACTCCATAGAATATGGTCCCTAAAAAGGTAATAGGTCCTTCATCAGTGAAGAAATTCACTGCTTTTAAGGTCATGAAGATGCATGAACATGTCAAAAGGGCCAGCCTCTTGTTCCTATCCAGAATTATTGGTGCATTTTCAGTAAAAATTTGAAAACACACACTGTGCCTGTCAGCTTTTTACAACTCAAGAAGTGCCAACTACATTTTCATAAAATCTGATACCAGAGCACTTTATTAAATTCGACAACACATTCTAATTAGTTCAAGTCAGATGGCAATAATAACCACTTTATGGTACAGACCTACACACGTTTCTATTCACATCTCAAGCATAACGTACCAAATACCCTTCAGGATGAAAAATATTTTAGACCAACGTAGGTGGGAAAATGAAGTATCTATTTTATGGTCAGTACACTTTGCTGTGAGTCTAATAGTTATTGAAATAATAGAACTAAAGTAAGGGAACATGTTAGAATTATTATGCTCTGATGCATTTCCTAGCTCATACTATTAACACTGTGTGCGCTGGCAGCCTAAATTTTGTACAGTATGATTACTTAGCAGGTTATATTAATGTGCAGAACTTCAAATAAGGTTGTAACATGACAAATTAAGTGGTTCAATTCTTACACAAAAGTATACCATATAGTAAGGTTTCATGTTGGAGATGCCAAGTTAGAAAGGAAAATTCAGATGCAGACCAGCACTGTAATGTTGCTCTATTTGAATGAGCCTCAGAAACATGTTGGAGGCCATGGTGACAAACATGTCTGTGGCGATGGTAGACAGAGGACTGGTGGGAGAATCCAAATCACTCATTCCATACGAGAGTCATCATAGACTGAAAACAGGTTTGTGGTATGAAACCATTGTTCAACTGCTGGAATTATAACATTTTGTTCCCTAGTGAGTTATTATCCAGAATGAAGCTTAGCGCAGTCTAATGTAATTTATATGGACTGTAAAAATCAGCATGTACAATTGCCTTCAACAGTGAACATTTTCTACTGGTGTAATTTGTGTCATTTCAGGATATGTAGTGAGGTACTGTCTGTTGAAACCAGAGGTTTGATTTCCACCCAATAACTACTAGTATTTTGCTTATGTTTTTGTCTGGTTGCAGGTTTGCAGAAGATGGAGCCAACTTTTCTATCAGTACAGATGATCCAATGGTGACAGGTCACGAGCTTCAGGGTGACTATGACCTTATTCATCACTGGGGACTAACTGAAGCCCGCTTAATCAGAGCCGTAAGTGACATTCGAAAAATCGTTCTGTCGTTACAGAATTCAGTGCACAATTTCTCCCAGTTCTTTCCCCCCCCTCCTTTTTGTACTGTAGTAGAGTATTATCACAATGAAGAAACACTGTTTGCATTTTCTCCAAGTGGTGTTAGTCTGTTAGGATAGCTGAGGAGGCATGAACTTGGTGCACTTATAACAGCGCATTATTAGTATTTCTTTGCAAGCATGCTTGGTGTATTCACGGTTATCAGAAAACCAAAATACTGTAAGACCACAGTATTCTTGTTTTGCATATTAGTGTCAAAATGAACAGCCGTTTCCACATACATGGAACATGGAATCTATATCAGGGAATTAGGAAACATTACAAACATTTTATTGTGTTCAGTGATTAAAAGGTATTTAAGTAGATCATGTTTTTATTATTTTTTAAGCAGCTGTAGAAGTGTTAGATGGTGTCACATGTAGAATGTGACTGGATGCTGTCCTGAGCAAAGACCAGGAGCACAGCTAGTTATTAATATATTTTGGGACATAATATACAGATTAAGGGCCTTACCCTGCTTTACCCTCAAAGATGTGACCTATAGGCTGTCCCAAAAGGTCTTACTGGTTGCCAAACTATGTACCGTAACAACCCAAAAGAGCAAAGGACTCAACTGCACCACAGTGTACACCTGAAATCCCCAAAATACATACTGTCTGAAAATACAGGCTGCTGCACCTGCCTTGAGGGTCTGGCTGTATTGCGTTGATCCAAATTTTGTAAAACTTGTGACAAACCAGAAACACAGTAATCACTGGTACAGTATTAAAATGTCTTTTATATTTTTATTTGATATGTTGTGCTGAACAGAAGCCTTGTGCCATGACATTTTCATATCAGCTTTTAATTTTAGTCTGGGATGCCATCAGTCTGTTTTGAGGCTTTTAAGTTTTCTTTGGAAAAAAAGAGTTTTTGATACAGTGTGTTGTTTTATATATTATGCATTCATTATTACTATCTTAATGATAATGAAAAGTAATGTGTTCACAACAGAATTTGAATGCTGCCCGTTCGTGTTTCCTTCCAAAAGAAGAAAAGGATGAGCTAATCACACAGCTGGAGAGTATCTATGGACTTACTTACTGATGGAAGGAACTTCAACAGTAATAATGGCAATGCACCAAGCATGTCAGGTGCTACAATAAATGGGTTAATTTGAAAAGGGAAAATCCTCAGTTCCTGAACCTGGTAAATCAATTGATTTTATAGGTGTTGGCATTTTGGGTCATAATGTTAGATTTGCACAAATACCCCTCCCCCACTTTGGTATCTTCATCTGCATTGCCATACAAGGAAATGAGGGTGAGGGGATACACATGTATGAAATGTTCTAAAAGTTATCAGCCAAACGAAGTGTACTTACTGGATAGAATTTTTATAGAAAGGCTCTTCAAAATGAACTCCATCAAGAAGTAAATATTCCTTGATGTTTATTTTCTTATTGCTGTGTGCATCACACCAAAACTGTTGATTCTGCACACATATTTTTCTTAAAAACAAACTGTAATGAAGTAATGAAATTGCTTAATTATTATAACAGTATTATGAACAGGCTTTCCTATTGACAAAAAATTGCCAGAGATGATGAAAGTGCTCTCTGTTAAGACAGTGTTCTGGATAGATATTGCTGTTGACCAATTCTGTATGTATCTCACATTTCCATCAGTTTTGTCTTACCTAAATATATATTGCTACTAAAAAAAGTCATACAGCTTGTAAACTGTAATGCAATAATTTATGTACTTGTTTATTATAGCAGTACTATATAGATATATTCCCACTTAACAAAAAGAAAGTCACCAAAAGGTTCCATTTTTAGCTAGGTTGCAATGAATATATATTTCTGTGGACCAGTGCTCTGCTATGTGCTGCCATGGAAACATTTTGATTAGGCCTGCGTGATGTACCAAATGGTTGTAAATCCATGACAGAGAGTAGAGACACATCACTTTGTACATTATGATTACTGTTGCGGTTGGCCAACAACCACAGGCAGATAGAAACTTAAAACACTGACCAAGATATATTTAAATTGAAATTTGTCATAATTAGTAACAGCATTAATATAGTGCCAAATGCTGCCAAAGCAAAAGTTCTTCTACCAGCCTTTAAAAACATTTTATGTAAGTGGAAGAAAACAGGCATTATGCATACTCAGGTAGTTCTGTTCTGAACTGTTGCGAAGATATGCACTGTGCATAGCTACGAGTATTCTAACTCAGCTAACATATATGTCATTGCCTGTTTACACCTTGATTTCTTCTTGTTGCCATACTTTGCCATTTGTCACACTGAAATTATATTATTACATGTTATTGCTGCATATGTGCATGAAAACACACATTTCAATGCTGTATGCTGTAACTGTTGAATGTATTTAACCCTTCAAAAGTATAACAAATAAGAAGCTAATCATATGGTGGGAAAGTGGATTCAGTATCCAGTATACATTTTAACTGGGCATATTTAAATTGTCTAGTTCCTTCTTCCTGTGCCACCTGTGGTGAACGGGGCCATATTTTAATATTCTTAAAAATTTTTCATTGCACGAGAAAACATTTTGAGGATTTATGAACATTGTTATTTGTATATATCCATTGTTTGGAAAGTTTCAAATTACAAGGAAAATGAAGCTATACAGATTACAGATAGTTTGGTAAAAAATGAATGGGCTATCTAAGGAAATAAAGCTCACCTCTAGACACATCGGACTGGCAGTGAACAGTAGTTCTTTCTAGAACCACTCAACCATCCTAATGTGCATACATGTGCTGCAGCTTCTACATGAAATATAAGATTCTTTAATTTCTACATAAACTGCTGTATGTCATGAAGCAGCTTTTGTTGTATATTACTAAAATAACTGCTTCAATCATAAAAATGTATGTTAATCTCCATGATCATGTGATGATTATGGATTATCTACAAAAAAAAATGGTGCCTGAATTATGTTAGCACATCCCATGACGTATGGTGCACTTACTCTTGAAATGGAATGCACCACCATATAATGAAGAAAAGCAGATTTTTACGGGTATTTTTGTAACGTTCTTTTAATAAAATGAAGCATATTATTTATATGTGTGTTTCTCTAATATATACAGTCAAACCCTGACACAGTGCCACTGTTCACAGACTTCCATGGGTGCAAAGTTAGGGTTTGGCTGCGTGTATTTTCTTGTCACTATACTGTGTTCCCTCTTTCCTACAGTAAACCATACACAGCTATATTTATGATCATTTGACACAGACAGGTATTTTTCCTGAATGTGTTAAAATTAAAACCACTTTACAAGAAATTAAAATTGAAATTAAAACCACTTTACAAGCAAGGAGACAAAACCAGTATGACAAGTTACAGGTCTATCTCATTATTAATGGTTTTTTCTAAGGTACTTAAGAAAGTCATGCAGTTGATTAAGCAAATACCTGCATACATACAACATACTGGTCACAGAACAGTACAGTTTTAAGTAAGGGATATCAGGTGAAGATGCTGCTTCAGACTAACAGATAGTGTATTCAAATCTATTAACCAAAAATTGCATGTTGGAGGAATTTTCTTTGATTTGGCAACGGCTTCTGACTGTGTGAATCATGAAATTTTGTTAGCTACATTACATTCATATGGAATTTGAGGAGTATCTGAAGATTGATTCAAGTTCTGTTTAACTAACAGAAGACTCGCCCAATTCAACTCAAAATGTTTTCTCTGAATGGGGTACACTAAGACATGGAGTTTCCAAAAAGATTAATTCTGTATCAGAACCAATGTTATATCCTGACTATATAACTGTCAATTTCAAGCAGAAATTTTGAAGATTTCTTTTCAGTGTCAATGTAGTTCGTATTATTAAATGGTTAGCTGCTAATAATTTAGGTCTAAATTTAGGTAAAACAAATATAATGAAACGTGTAACAAAGAATTCATCACATTCTATGTTATACATCGGTTATAAAGAAAAGTATATAGAAGAGTCAGTGAATACAAAATTTCTTGGTTTGCAAATTGATAACCACATAAACTGGAAAAACCATGCTTAGCAAATGATTCCCAAGCTACACGGAACATGTTAGGCCATTCAGTTGATGGTCCACACCAGTAACATTTACACTCTCAGATCAATTTATTATGCATACTTTCATTCTGTTATTAAATATGGAATAAAATTTTGGGGTAACTCTTCAAACAGTGGGAAGAATTTCACCTTACAAAAAAAAATTGTCAGAATTATGGTTGCTCCACAACCCAGAACCTCATATAGAAGTCTATTTCAACAGTTAGAGATTCTACCTGTGTCATGCAAGTATATACTTCCATTAATGATCTTCATTATCAAAAATCAGGAAATTTTTAAAAAAAATTCATCTATACACAATATTAATACAAGGAATACACATCTTCACAGACCAAATGCCAACCTGTCTCGTTTTTAAAACAGTACATTCTATGCTGGCATAAATTTTCAACAGCTTACCACCTAGTGTGGTGGGCCAGCTAGCTCAGTTGGTATAGCGGCTGACTACAGGCTGGATGGTCCGGGATCGATTCCTGGTGGGGACAAGATTTTCTGCCCATCCAGACTGGCCCTGGGGCCCACCCAGCCTCCTGTAAAACAGGTACTGGGTCTTTCCTGGGGGCAAAGTGCAGCCAGGGTGTGCTGCTGACCACTCACCCCCTTCTAGTGCCACAGTACTCACCCTCTGGGCCACACCGGGCCTGTAACGGGATCGCTTTACCTTCACCTAGTGTGACAAACCTCAAGTATGACAAATTAAAACTTCAAGCAGCCTTAAGAAAATACCTACATACACACTCCTTTTATTCTGTAAATGAATTTTTTTATGTGTAAAGATGATTTATAATACTGGTTTTTTTAAATGACTGGAGTATTTTACATGGTAAATTTGTATATTTATGTGGTATGTTTTCTTTTGGGTATTTCCCCGGTGTCTGAGGTTTAAATGCCGACGTTTCGGAACCCTCTATTGGTTCCATCTTCCTAGGCAGGTGAAGGAAGAATAACTCGGGTTGATAAGCATCCGTATATTTGTACTCGGAAGGGATGAGGCAAGGAAGTGGCAGGGCCAATAGGAAGTAGAGTGACCGGACGGGGCGGTTGGATGCACAACAGGTAGTGGAGGGGGGAGGTGGTATGTTTATGTATTTATGACTTGTTCCACATCCCACTGTCTTTATGACACTTATGGATTCATGGCATGTATGTATGTAGAAAACATGCCAGAAACTATACCCCGATTTTTTTATCTAAAAATATACTGTAATTTATTTTAATGTTACTGTTTAACTTTTTAGGGGCTATGTATCATAAATGAGGAGGCTAAGAGCCAAAATCAGTTTGTCATGCCACAGTAGTAGTAGTATATTGTAATACTGACAAGGAAATCAGCTGACCTTTCTGTTCCCTAACATAGGCTTAACACCGAACCACCAAAGATATTGTGAAATTTCTTAAATACAGTGCCAAAATTTACAAGAGCTATACTGTTCAAGTACTGCAGCAGTATTTTTGAATGTGACTGGATTCTCTGAATATGTACACACATAAAACTTATGTGCTTGGATTATAACTCGCATGACTTGTTCATTTTGTTATAGCAAGCTAAAGAAATATCCTTGCCAATCCCAGTCGCCATGTAGTGTGACACATGGGTCTGAGCTGCTCACTTGCTGGGATTGTGGGTTCAAATCCCACTCAAGGCAATGATATCTCTCAGTGCTGTGTTGTCAGGTACAGGGTTCTGTATTGGGCTGATCACACATCCAGAGAAGTACTACTGAATGTGGTGTGTCTTGAGTGTGATTGTGAAGGCTCTAGCCTACTAGAGGCTGTCATGCCATGGGGGGAGGGTGAATAAAAAATAAAAAAAATTATATATCCTTACCTTCTAACCTTAAACAGGTATAAAACATTTATCTCCTAACAGTTCCCACTTACAGTGCAAATCATACACGCATATGAACACTGTATTTATGGACAAGAAGCAGCATTAGCCAAACAGCACAACACCCAAGACTGTTAGGCAGTGTAATTAGAGGGCACATATGGTGCAAAGCTTAAAATCCCAAACTGCTACTAATTACTTTCGTCATACCTACAATTTTGCTGGTGACCGATTGGTAATTATATGCACATTACGATTTATTAATTGGCAATTAGTACAATTAATAGAGACTAAATTAAATTTTTGTCTGAAATCATGTGGGCTGTGACACAAGATTTGCAGGTTCAAACTCATTCAAACTCCCTAACCCTTACCTGAACAAACTTTTTTTTTTAATATTCATTTATTAGTAACATGCCAGTTATGTAGGTAGCATTATAACAAAATGGTTGTACTTCTATTGTATCAATGTATATTATTGCATTATATCTCTCATCGCTCACTTGTTCATACAGGCAGTGATCCACATTACTAACAAGACAGGCAAAGTACATAAAACATAACACTGGCCTGTTAGCATAATGTTTATAGCTCCTTGGTAATCCTGACAGCCTGATACTACTTGAATTGAAGGTCACATTTGTGCGTTGTATCTATATTACGTATATCTGAATTTAAAATTTTTCCATATAGTCCACAGCAAATAATAATCCCAAAGCCTGTCACTGCAGAGGCCTGGGTTGAATCCAAGGCCAGTCCATGTGGAATTTATGGTGGACGAAGTGAAATGGGACAGGTTCGTCTCTACACACTTCAGCTTTCACCTCTCATTGTCATTCCACCAATGTTCCACATCATACATCAACATTAAACAGTATTTCTCTTGCAATGTGTTAAACAAGATAAGTTAACATTTAAATCTAAGCTACAAGTTCCAAGCACAACTCATAAAACCTACTTTCCTACTGCAGAGAATCCCAGTGCTACAAATTCTGTGCTGATAATGCTAAGTTTATAATCCAACAATAATTTAGCTCACAGGTTAAAATGCTGGGCTCGTTCATCACTGATGGCAGGAACAAATCTACATCAGCCAGAAACCACCTTGAAGATTCTGGAAACAACATTCCTGTGAGAATCTCAAATCTTGCGGAAACCGCCTTGTTGCAAATTAATAAACGAGAATCAGACTGCTGCCAATGTACATTCTTTTATATTACAATCCAACATTATGGCAGTGCATACAATTTCATACACCTCAACAATAAACAAAACAGATGACTTCTATTTCTGGATAATTTGTATACAATTTTCAAACACAGAAAAAATATCTGTTTCCCATAAAAATGAATGTAATACACCCTACTGACACTGTATGACCTATAAATTAAATAATATGCCCTTCCATACACCCAATACCTTTTATCTGTTTGTTAAGAAGATTATGTAACCAAGCCCACCCCAAATGCTTGAAGACTTCAATGTACACATTTCTTACATAAATTATGTTACTGCTCACATTTTGTGGCACAGAGAAACCAGTCTGAAGGGTGAATACAGGCACCCCCAGACTACATAAGCCCAGAAAAAAATCACATATGTGCACTTACCCATAAATCATTCTTGTTTAATTTTTATCCCTAGAATTATTTCCTTCCATTTACTTACTCTACTCACAATTATTTCTAAACTTTAACACATTATACTTTTTCAGTATCTCAGTAGACAGTTATATAATTAACAAGTACACACACATGTGTACATTACAAATTTAATAAAATTATGTGTATGAGTTTTGTGGGTAGTGGACTGAATTACCACATATATGAAAGTAATGTTACATAAAGGTTTGCAGAACAGAACCCTTACAGTAGTCTGGGAATGTCTGTACAAAGAAAACAGAAATGGACTAGCTTACACATAGAAGGAAAATACCAACAAATGGCCAAGAAGTAGCTAAATACAGTATTCATGTTTTAACATGTCACGTGAAAAAGTCTTCTAATAATGTTACTCATTTCTGTTCTTAGAATGATGTTCTTCAATGAACCTGATAAATCACATTTTCAGTCAACTTCACTGCCTTTTTTAACCCACTGTTCAAATGTTAAAAAGTCATGTCAGTCACTTCAACTGCAGGAGGCATAATATAAAAACATTCAACATCCTTCCTTCATTTTCAGAAACACTTCAACATTTTTCATGACATAATTTTACCTTGTTACAGAAACAACAGACTTTACTTGATATCAATTATGATGGTAGTAATTATTTTAGTAACCTTAACTGGCCAGAAATTTACTTCTGGAAAAATGATGTATTTACAAAATTTGTTTTGGATAACCATGGAAATGGGTCTCAAAAAATATTAAGAAAGATTTATGGGCCAATGCAAAATCCAGATGGAACATGAGGATATAATAAAATTTATAAAATCACAGAGACTGGGATGGGCAGCCCATGTAAAGAATGGAGAACACAAGAA
>Ga0209755_10008948_pt1 | contig 10627 bp, 14 predicted proteins | sample TergutCo191P1_FD_187301 | JGI IMG/M metagenome (GOLD analysis project Ga0209755, IMG submission 187301) | Cornitermes sp. P1 segment gut microbial communities from Petit-Saut dam, French Guiana - Co191P1 (SPAdes) (version 2) | ecosystem: Host-associated > Arthropoda: Insects > Digestive system... | reverse complement strand
ATGGACACACTACCTCCTAACTGGTCTTGACAGCCTTCCTGCAGCCATGGCACATACCAACACAAGGCTATAACATCACGCAGCCGTCAACTCCTGATGATGGGCATATGGTTGCCTGAAGCATGTTGAGCAACTATTAGAAGAGAATAAAGAAAACAAAAAGTGACATCTAGTTGGTTTTTCCTATCCACACTGAATTACGATGCACGGTCAACCACACATCAGATTTAGAAAAAGACATCTTCCTTCCTTGGTTGTCAACAAAACAACTACAGACAATTTAAATAAGTTACAACCTATGCTCATGGAGTTATGTGCAACAGCTAAGGCTACAAATTTCTGTGTTTCAGGTCTTCCACCAATTATCCCACTGTTCATACTTGTAGGTCTAGCAACGCAATTGGAAATGATATGTCCTCCTGGACACCTGTCTGTAACAAACAATGCATGGAAAAGCATCACAAGTCCAAAACTCGTGACATTTCAGCTGTGAGCCAAGAGACAGTAGCATAAAGCAAGTGGTGGTGGAATCTGTCAATACAGCCAGAATTGAGCTGTGCCTCCATTGTAACAGGTATTGTGCGGGAACAAAACAGCAAACAACAGCATTAGTAAAAATGTATCTTGCAGTAATGATTTCTTTCAAATAGCCAATTTAATAGGAATTCTGGATGGCAAGACCAAAGGAGAAACTAAACTATCTCAAAACAGTCTTCAACTTATGAAAAGGTAAAGGTGTCACTGTCCATGTCATAAAATCATAATGGAGGGTACAGCTTTATGGCAGTGAATGGACAAATTCACACTTTTTTATACCTAAGGAAAGCGCCCCGGCACCCAGTGAGTAAGTCGCTGGTTGGGCCCCACAACCAATCTGGACATTTTGGAGAACAGAAGAATCTCTTACCCCTGCCATGAATCCAGACCCTAATCATTCAGCCCATAGCTTAGTCACTATAATGACTATGCTATCCCAGATCCAACTTCTGGCTTTAGAAGCAATAAAATTATTTAGCTGTGTATATAAAAACCAGTAATGTCTGACACTATCAATTACATCTGAGACAGGGGAAAGGAAAAATTACAAATTAAAAATTACGCATTACAAATATAGTACAGTAATTGTTCTTGGAAGGTACTAGTATGCATATTTTCAGAAAAGAACAGAGAATCTCTTACACCCAAACTGAAACAATGCCCCTATGTCCTTGAATTTAATGATTCTCAATTTTCAGTAACATTGCCAAGCACATACTTCCAAGTAACGTTGTTACTGAAGGTACTGGACCCAGGTCATCCAACAGCTCGTGCAGTGGATCTGAAGGATCAGGAGCAACGAGGTCCTCATATTTCACCAGCAGTTCATGAGTATCACAGATCTCCTGTTTTAAAAGTGTTATTCTTAACAAGTAATTCAATATTGAAAAACAGCAAACATTACAAATTAAAAATAACCATCTTTACACTGGTAGGCCCAAAGAGTAAAGCTGAATCACAGTCATCAAGAAAGCCATTAATGCTCTTCAAAATACTAAAACACACAATTTTTTTCTTTATTAATACAGTTGTCCCTTGGCATGCCATGAGGGCAGTGGAAGGATGAATTATAATTGCCCTAATCCTTTAACCTTAGCACTAGAAGGGGTAAGCGATCAGTTTCATAGCCCTGGGATAACTGCCCACAGTACCCACTGAACTGGGGACCAGGTGGACCACACAGTCTGTCCGGACACTTACAGGCAGGAATGACTCTCTTGTCTCTGTCATGAAATGAACGATTTCTCAGACATCCAGGCCACAGTCTAGTCACTAGAGTGCATATGCTACCTCGGCTGCCCTTTCTTTACTAATACTCAATAAATATTCAGTGACAAATATTACAGTGAAGTAATTGTTTATGGATTACTAAAACATCTGTTTCTTACAATTACAAATACAGCAGGCCCAAATGAGAAGCACTATGAGAATTACATCCTGCAAAGGTACTGGTCATAAGGTAAACATATATCATAATATTTATTCTCGCACACCTGGTACTTTTCAAACATGCACTGTAATTACATTTCTACAGGTATATTCTGGTTGTGTTTTAATTTATGCACATTATGGCCCTGTTTTATGTTTATTTGTTTTGCACCTTTTCTGTTTAATGCCCCTCACCAATTTACACCACTTCTTGATTTATGCCCTCTCATTATTAGTTTAACACTCTCTGGCTGGTTTATTTGCATTTATTCAAGTCTTTTTGTCTTATGGGAATGTAATTTTCGATTTACACCTCTCTGATATAACCTCACTCTTTCAGGAACACAACTAGGGCATAAAACAAGGCCTTTGTGTACTTATTTATAATATTTTCAATATGAAGCAGTTTTATAAAACTATAAAATGATAGCCAACACAGAAACATAAACACCTCCTATCAGTATGACAAAGTATAGTTTCTTGAAGCAATGAGAAATTTGTTCTACAAAGTAAGTATAACTTTCCAACAGTTCTGTACAAAAAAATCAGATGAACTTACCAACATACAAACACATTACCTGCAGACTGATGTACAAGATAGGGCGGGAAATCAATGTAGCTTCAGTGAACTCATGCACGCTGAAGTGCTCCTCAAGTTCTTCTACCATACAGCACTCTCTGAAGAATGCCTTCATCATCTCGTGGCATTCAATGATAAAAGAATTCAAACATGTAAGATGTTTCGACTCCTCACCAAACTGCAATACATGACAATAAAATTAAAAAAAAACCATGGAACAATACTCTATCTACCACACTCCAAGATGAAATTTACACTATTTACATTACTTACATTCTCGATTAAAAAGTACAGGTGGAGGTCCTCATCATACACACTCACCCAGTTCAAACAAAATCACGAGCTTTCACTCATGAGATGTGTATTTACATACTTGCCTCTCACTAAACAAGCTCAGTTTTTGCTCTTAAAAGGCTGGCACTCATAAGCACAAGTACATAAGAAATCACAGCTTCCCAGAATGCTCTTCAGTGTGTCTGTGTCATTCTTTGTGCATGCTTCTTCATCTAATGGCCTCTGTGTGATTTTTATCTGTTGGAATTTTCATTTTGTGCATCATGGGTCCAAAGAGGTTGCAAGTGATTCTGGTGTTAGTGAAAGTAAGAAGTAGCCCATGACTAATGGCACAAAAACTAAGAGTAATAGGAAGACACAAAGGTACAAGCCAAGACAGGTTTACGACTCACAATACCTTCAGGGCTCAAAGGCCGAATAAGGCAGCATCACCAGTGATAAGGCAGCCTAATACAAAGGCAGTGGTAACAACTGCAGTATTTGTTGACTATGCGATTGTCTCGCAACTTTCAATGTATCATCCTGTGCCAAATACAACCTCATCATCAGGCACTTCTAATAATTGATAATCCTCTTAGCTACCTCTTTCCCTCTCAGAGCCACATCGGTTCTGAGAGCTGTCCAGAAGCTACCTACAGTTCATTAGGAGGTGCCTTGTTATGGAATATGAGAATGCAAACAAGCAAACCTTGAAGTAACCATGAAAAGGCTACAACATCAAAATGGCTAGTGACAACATTTCCACAGCCTGGAGCAAGGCAACCCAAAGAAATATGGGCAGTGAATGGTGGTCTCTGGTGCCAAACTGTGTGCATTATTTCCACAATTTTGATAATTTTGTTAATGGAATTAAGCACAAAATTGTGGAAATGGCACTGGAAGTAGGATTTGAAGAGACAGGCCAAAGTGCTGGTCAGGAGGTGTTAGCTTCACATTCCGGAAAACTAACAAACTAAGAACATTAAGGGGTGAGAAAGAGGATGATGAGGAGGAGGAGATGGTGGTGGTGGTGGTGGTGGTGAAGCAAAAAAACTCCAGACAAAAACGCTATCCACAAATTGTCTACATTTCTTGAAAAGGTCACCCAAGAAAATATGGCAATGAACCACAAATGGAAATGTGTTTCTCTCAAGCAAAAAGCAAACAAAGTTAACACATATTACTCAAAACTAAGATGAAAAAGAAGGCTGCTACACAAACAAATATGCAGTACAGACAAACTATACCATTTATATGGCCTTATATACAGCAACATAGGAATTCATCTTGCAGCTGTTTAAAAATGATAATTGAGCTAACAAACACATTCAGAATGTTGTGCTTTAATAAACATACCCCTTTCTTGGAAGCCGCAAACTGTAGAATCTTTGCAATGCTGGCCAGATTGCGACGCTGGTTATTGGACAGTGTAATACCGGGTGGCAGCGTTATAATATCAAAAGCATCTGGAGCCACAATAGCTGAGTTGATGTAATTGTAATAAATCAGATTACCCACTACCTATTTAACAAACAACAGGCATTAGAATTCTTGATAACTTTACAAATCTGAGTTAAAAATATTATGGGAAATGAGTTAATGATAAGTTCAGATCTTACAGACAGGGTTCTTGAAGTGTGTTCTGAATCACTCTTCAACACATAGTGTTTCAACCTGAAAACAATATGACCTAACATTCTCTTTGATAAATACAGTAGAATCCCCAAATAATGAATACAGACATCAGACGTTTGTTCACCCAAATGTTTATCTGTTTCCTGGAAAGATCCCATATACAAAAATTTCAAAGGACATGCATGTTTCACCCACAGGCAAGTCAACTAATTTAGTTTTATGATGCCTGAAACTACTATTTCAGCATTCTGTTGCTTGTTAGTGCTTACTCTTAAATTATGTCTGTATTTCACTGTGTATAAAAAAATTGGGAACACTACTTACGGTCAGTTATCAGTTACTTAATGGATCTTTCACTATACTCAAGCATCAGGCTGTTCAGACATGATTGATACTTCCTATTCTGAGTAGCAAAGCCACATTTCTACAATACAACAATAAAATAATGGCAATACAGCTAGCACATTTCACTTTGCTGACATAAAATGCCACTGATTGGATTGTACTTCTGGAGAGTCAGCCTGCATGTTGTTGATCAGCGTAACAAACCATCTGAACTTACATTTGCAGATACACCTTTGAAAACATGCAACAATGATCACATGTTGTCTTAAAATTGCTTAGGCCTAACTCCGTATGTCATTTTGCATTTTTCTGTACATTGATGTGAAATTACAATTAAAAATGCTTTCCTTTCTCTGATTAAACACTTACGGTGCCAAGAGTAAAAATATCAAAAAAAGTACTCTGATTCCAGTGACATATAGAATTCTCTTTTATGATTATACACATCACAATTACATTTTGTCAATAATAGGATAAAGAGGCAGGTATCATTCAGTACTGTGTCAATACGAATCAGTACTACAAAAACACCAGGAACTATTGTAATGCCATTCAACAGTTATTGTAAGAGCCACTTATTCTGTTTATGTCATTCTAGGTCTGAAATGAGAATAATATGTGTCCTAAAACAGCATGTACAGGAAAATAACCATGAAACAGATGCAGAACAAACAGCAAATAAATACATGGGTGCTGATAAGTCCTTAGCCCGACCAGGAAGGAAACAAGCTAATGTTTCTCTCAGAATGGCATGAATTTCCTTCAGCGCCTTGCCTTGCAGGAAAAGAAACTTGATGACAGCTCGTGTCTCAATGTTGTTGAAATCGCAAGCATCCCTGACATGCTTCTGAGCTTGTTTCCTTCCCGTTTGGACTAAGGACTTATCAGCACCCCAGTAAGCAGACTTTACTGACACCACCTTTTCAGCACATGTGAAGCCCGTGTGGCAGCAAATTTACCCTGGAGTACTAGAGAATATCCAAGTTTAGTGCCAAGCTTACGAATGAATTCAACTCCACTACCCAGTATGCCTTCAAGGCACACGAAGAGAAAACTTAGCCTAATGATCACAACACACGAAATGTCCTCAGTGTAACCTGTCTGTTTTGTATCCTTTTGCTGTATTCTGCTGAAAATAGACCATTGTAGGAAAATAAAACTTCAAGACTACGGTCTCTTCCAAATCTGAATAGTACATTCAAATGTTTCAATTCATTAGTCACTCTAAAACTGTGCTACTTAGATTGATTTTACTTGAAAACATGTCATTCTCACAATGCTAACAAAACAGAGACTTTTCTTGCATATCACAATGTTGCAAAGTTTCCTTTGATCTTGCACATGCAGATGTTATTTTAAAATTTCCAAATACTCCATTTGTACCTTCAAAATCTCCTTCTCTGGAGCACTGGGAAACTTTTCCAATAGTGTATTATGCAGAACTTTGGCTATGTATAACATTCCATATGGTATCAGGTGACGTGATTCCACTATCCGACGCAGGAACATAAGTGTAGCATCTTTCAGTCTCCTAATGCTACTGTTCAGTTTCATCCGTATTTCCTCATATGCCAATGCTTCTACTTGTGTCACAGAGTATGGCAGGTTTCTGTGTACAACAAAGCAAAAGCTACACAACTGCACAACATTAATTAAATCAATCACAAAAAAAAAATAATACACAAAAAACACATGGTGCAATACTTACACAGTTTCACAAACTAAAAATTGTGAATACAACTGTCATGAACATATTCTTACCTGCAAGGTTTGAGAACCTCATAGTCGTGTTGTTAAAAATTCATGTCTTCTGGGATGTTATGCCATGTCAGCTGGTAAACAGATTGGTCAACTACTTATCAGTCGACTTTGTTTATCCCAGAGACTTGAATATTCACATTCTTATACATTTTCATTCCTTGTTGACCTTCAAGTGTCAGTTACACATCTGTTCTTGCAAAGCTGACCACATGACATATACGACATGGAATAGTGCCAGAAATTACTATTACTACAACTACTACTAAACATGTTTATAACATGACACTACACAGACTTATCATACCACTGTAAACAATGATTAACTGATTATCATCAATCACATGAAAATACAGTCATCCTTTTTTTATCAAATTCCTCTAGAAGACACCGAGAAAAGTTGCATAGTTTTCGAAGATACTGACACCATGTAAAAAAAATTTCAATGATTATAAGTCTGTAATTCTGACACTTAACAAAACTCTGATGACTCAAATTCAGACTTACGAAGAATTGCCAGTTTCCATTTCAAACTGATTCCTCCAAGACTTGAAAATATCGACTGGGTTTGTCTCATATGTTACGTTCTTATCTTCAAGCACCTGTGGAAATCAAATCAATTTTTATCACATCAAGAGTTCCCATTATACAAGGCTACAGTTCCAAGGTATAAAAACCTGTGATGTATCAAAGTTAAATTCCATCTATCAGACTACACAATGGAATAAGGTTGAACATGATAATACGTTGCTTGAAATACCTCTTTATATTTTCGAACTCACTCTGCTTCATGAATGGGACTTTTACCCCCATTTACTGAACTGCTTAATAAAATTTCTCCGTACGATGACTACACTATGGGCAGGATGACTGAGGAATCACTCAATTCCCAGCAGAGGCAAGATATTCCTCATTTCTCCAAAATGAATAGACTGGCTTTCAGACCTAAACCCTCCTAATCAGTGGGTACCAAGGGCTCCTTCCCTGGGGTTAAAATGGCTGGTTCGCCAAGCTGAACAACCACCTCCATCTAGTTTTCAGGTTAAGAATGAATGCAGATAAACATCCACTGTCTCATATGTCTTAATTCCATGCACAGGTAACACTTTACCTTTACCTCACAAAACACAAGTTCCTTACAAACAATTAGATACAGAATGTGTTATTTCTCAACTCATCAAAAACAGATAAAATCTCAGATAATGTGTATTCAGTTACCTTCATTATAAGAGGTCCAACTATGTCTCTAAGAACATTCTGACTGGACATCTGACGTGAGTAATTGACCACCATTCTGAGGACAAGGGGATTTCCCGTCACCGAATCTGATGGTTTTGTAAATTTACACCTACAGCAGAAATGAAAAAGAACAATTTTTATATAATAAAGAACTGTGAGTAGTAACACCTGAGTTCTATGGTCACACATATCAACACACCCTAACTCTAATGATCTGAGCTTTCAACAACACAATTATGTGGTTCCACATCAGTTAAATGTGTATTCTCATCTGGTTTCTGGAAAACAATCACACTCATTTTGCATGTTTATTAAAAGCCTGTAGCCTTTGCTGCAATTAATGTATGGAAAGTCTAAAGAAATCATTCCATCAAATTTAACTGCACAAATTGAATAGAAAATTTCAATTTCTCTTCCCACTGCATCCTTGTAATACAAATGTCTTGAACAAGAAACTACATTAAATATCCCTAAAATACATCTGTTTATAACCAAGTACACTGGTGTCAGGCTGTAATGAAATTTAATACAAAATGCACAATAGTGGATGGACACTTTTAATCTGTAATACAAATCACTACAATTATAAAAATTCATAATCATGTGTAGAATTTTTAATATTTTTAGATCAACAACTGCAAAGTTGGATACACAGACATCATATTTGTAGGCTTATTACATACTGACTACAAGAGTACTGAAAATTAAATAAAATAAGTAAGAAAATAGTATCTGAATGCACTCAATTTATTTTTTATAAACAGGTGGAGTTGTAGAATTTTGCTTCAAAGTTTTAGTCATACTCTGGGAATAAATAATTGTGACATGGATGGAAAGATTTGTCATTCTAAACCAAAACTGATGAGATGTTCCAAGTCTACAGTACCCAAAATAATGTTCTTAATATTTTGTCACAAAACCATACAAACATAGACACATAAAATTTAGAAAACCAGACACTCACTCGCATGATCACAGGCTAATTGTATTTTACTTGTAGTAAAAATGATTTGTGCTGAACATTTCAAGTCTAGTGACATCCACAACATTTTCACTTGCATCATCAAAGATTAAAAAATTTTACATGTATAACAAGTGTTTTTCATGAGAAATTTGTATTCAAACATTTGTGATAATGACAGGCCATGATTCAAAACAATGAACTATTCATAAAGTTACTGTTTTATAAACAACTTAAAGTCTAATGCTTTCCTTTCAATAGCAATTTTTAAACAGAATAATAATTCAGAATTTGAGAGAAAAATACTAAACAGAAAAGAAACATTTCAAAAACAATAGAAATGGGCATGCAAAGTGATGATTTAATACTGTGTGAAAATTACCTTATTTCTTCTTCAAGAGCAGTTTTGAAGAGCTTCAGAAGAAGATATTCCTCACGGGGATTGGATCCAAAATTGAACAGTGTCAATATAACTGTCTCTAAGAACCTTGTGCTACGACTCAAAGGAAGACAAAAGATGAGTTTTGCCAGATAGGCTGGAGTAGTCTGCAGAGTGTAGAACAAATGTTGATATCCATCCAACAGTTTCCGTCCTTCCCTAGTTAGACTTTTCAATCCTCGATTGCTATTTATTTCACCTTGATTTGTGGTAAGTTGGTGTTGTTTTGACAACTCACTTAAACTTGTTCCATGTTTAACCACATCCTGAAATGTAAACACACCACACTTACACACAGAACAATTAAACAATGCCCATGCCATAAACAGTCCAGTTAAATATACAAAAGTAAAACTTCCTATGAAATATTATGGAATATTTCACCACTTTTCCAAGACTTTCATGGTTTCTTTATCCATGTTTCCTAGGGTTTTATAAAAGATGTACCATATTTACATTCTTATGTTCCTGAAACACTGTATTTACATTATTGGAAAGAACAGCCAGATGTGGTCTCAAGTGATAAATGTTTCCCACAAAAACACAGTTTCAGTACATACACCCTTCTCTTGAGCAGAATACTTGTTGTGAAAAATTATTTTTATCAAAAAGCATGTACAAATTATTCAAAATGACTACAAACAGAAGATACGAAGAAGAAGTTTTACTTTTTAATTTCACATTACCTGAAAAATGTACACCATGTTTACCCATATATAACATGGCCCCCATTGACAATCTTCAATTTTTAGGAAAGTGCCTATGCAGAATGAATTTAACTTTGTTCACAATTATAAGGTAACCCTCGTAATTTAGGGCAAGACTGAAAACACAATATTTTTAATTCTGTACTGCAATTAACAATCACTTTACAATAGTATTACCCCACATAAATCCTGCATTAAATCATTAATTTTCACTATCAAACCACGCTTTAAGTCTTACCTTCTTCAGTAATTTTGACACAATGTTGAACACAAAATAAAAAATACTTTTACAAGCACAGCTGGTAGACAAAAAGCCCGTTTTTGCCGGAAACTTTAATACATGTAAATTCTACGTTACAATATTTTGTTGTTTTCAATTTTTTTTTACTTTGTTGACCATATACAGACCATCTGAATATCATATTATGATTTGATGTAACCTTACATAAAGTCAACACAAAAATACCTAAGACCCTCGGTGATTATTTTCTGTGAAATATTTGATGTAGCGTGGATAAGAAAAACCAACTAGATGTGACTTTTTGTATTCTTTATTTCTCTTCTAATAGTTGCTCAACATGTTTCACGCAACCATGTGCCCATCATCAGGAGCTGACGACTGCATGATGTTATAGCCTTGTGTTGGTATGTGCCGTGGCTGCAGTAAGGTGGTCAAGTCTGGTTGGTAGGTAGTGCGTCCATGGATGGTTCGTGAAACGAACCCA
>Ga0209755_10008947_pt1 | contig 10627 bp, 7 predicted proteins | sample TergutCo191P1_FD_187301 | JGI IMG/M metagenome (GOLD analysis project Ga0209755, IMG submission 187301) | Cornitermes sp. P1 segment gut microbial communities from Petit-Saut dam, French Guiana - Co191P1 (SPAdes) (version 2) | ecosystem: Host-associated > Arthropoda: Insects > Digestive system >... | reverse complement strand
CCACAGGCGGGAAGGCTATAGGCACGTCGGCAGGCAGCTGTCGTACAAGGACTTTATCGACCGTGGAAACCACCGGATATTCATCTGCTTCCAGGGAAGCAACGGGCTGTCGGACTGGCTGCACAATCTCCTGGCGATCCCGTACAGGGTGCAACCGTACAGGGGTTGCGGCTGGTGGGTGCACAGGGGTTTCGCAAGGGTCTGGAGATCCGGCAATGATACTGTCATTGGGGAGGCGCGGGAGTTGTGGGAAAAGTTTCGGTTCAGCGCACCTGGCAATAGACCTTACAGGCTTATATTCTGCGGGTTTTCCCACGGCGCGGCCCTGGCGCAGCTTGCGGCGGAGGATTACGCCTTCCGTTTCGGCGGGCGGCCGCGGTGCATCTGTTTCGGCAGCCCCAAGCTTGCGTGGGGGGGCAACGCCGTGGCGCACCTTCAAAGGTCGGTCGATCTCACCAACTGGATCAACCGCGCCGACGTGATAACCACGCTCCCGTTCCACAGGTGGGGTTACCGCCACGTCCGCGAGGACTTCGTGAACGTGCGGCGGGTGCCGGTGCTGTCGAAACTGAGGGTTCGCTACCACCACCAGATTTACGACCGCAGGGAGGTGTACCCATGACGGAATGGCTTCTGGCCCTAACCCAATGGCTAAAATCACTGTTCGGACTGCTGTCAAAAAAGGCGGGGAAATGTCAAAGCCGTTCACAACACTGTTACTGGCATAGGGAGGGCGGAATGAGAATAGCGATATCCAGCGGGCACGGGGCCAGGATCCCAGGCGCGGTCGGAATCCTCGACGAGGTGAGGGAGGCCCGCCGCGTCGTGAAAAGGGTCGCCAAGCACCTGGGGGGATGGGCGTGGCCGTCCACGAGTTCCACGACGACGAGAGCGACACGCCGTGGCGGAACCTCAACGCCATCATCGGCTGGCACAACCGGCAGGAGCGCGACATGGACGTGTCGGTGCACTTCAACGCATTCTCGCCCACGGACGGGCCGAGGGGGACGGAAGTCCTTCACCTGCCCAGCCCCAGCAAGGACATGGCGGCACGTGTATCAAAGGCTGTCGCCGAGGCCGGGGGCTTCCGCGACAGGGGGGCGAAGGAGCGCACCGACCTCGCCTTCCTCAACCTCACGGACAAACTGGCGGTACTGATCGAGGTGTGCTTCGTGGACTCCGCAACGGACGCGGGGCTTTACGGGGAGAACTTCGACGCGGTATGCCTGGCGATCGCCGGGGCGTTGGCGGCGTAGGGCCTCCGCGCTTACGGACGGGTTTGCCGCTCCAGAAATTCCCGATACCCCACATTCGCTATCTCCCCCGGTCGGTTGAAATAGGCGCACAGGGCCATTCCCTTGCGATAGCACTCCCCGTTGACCTCGCATCGTGCGCACAGGGACCTTTCCACGCCCTCCCCGTGCCTGTCAAGGAACCCGGATTCCAGCCCGTCTATGTCTTCCATGCCGGTCGCGGCGTTGTCTGTCGGCACGGGCGGACGAGAGTCAGACCGCAAACAGGCATCTGTCCAGGACGGCGAAAACGTCCCTCGCCACCCTCCCAAGCCTTTCCGCGCCCACCTTGTCCAGGTGGTTGTACGTGTTGGCCACGTCGCCGTGCACCTTGTGCCCCATCAGCAGCTTTTCGGCGCTCTCCCCCAGGTTCTCGCTGTTCATCAGCGTCTTCCAGAAATGCCGCCCGGAGTAGAACCTTATGTTTTCGGCCTTCAGCGTCTCGTGCGTATGGCCCAGGCGCTCGCCGAGGGCGACGTTCGCCATGGAGCAGAGCTTCTCGAAGGTTTTGCCTACCTGCGGGAACACGGTATCGCGCCCGTTTGCGTATTCGAGCAGCTTTTCATGGGCGAAGGGGTGCAGCGGGACTTTCCGCTCGCCGTTCGGCGTTTTCGATTTTGGTATGTCTATGAACGTCGCCCCGTCTATCTCGACCAGGTCGCCCAGCCGCAGCCTGTTGATCTCGCCGTTGCGCATCCCCGTCGAATAAATCAGGATGCACAGGAGGCGGTGCGCCGGGTTTTCCCATTCCCGGTTGAAAACGCCTTTTATCCTGTCGGTCTCATAGCACCCGGTGGGTTTCCCCTCCCCCTTCCTGATTGCGGGGAGCCCCGCGAACGGGTTGGATCCGGCGTACCCGGTTGCGACGAGGCGTTGGAACACCATGCGCACCGCGCTTACGAGGTCGTTCACCGACTTGGGGAGCATCGTCCTCAGCAGGTGGTCCTGAAACCTGGAGAGCATGGCGGTGTCTATGTCCCCTATCTCCCTCACCCCGTTTTTCCTCATGAACGGGATGAACTTCTTTTTTACCCCGTTCAGGCACTGCCGCCTTCTTTTGTCGCACAGCGTCCTGCCCCTGTTCGCGTCGGCCTGCAAAAGCTCCGAGCCCTCTTCGTAGTAGCCTTTGAGCAGCATGTATATGTCCGCCGGCTTCCTGGCCTTCCTCGCGTAGTAGTCGCCCAGTATGGCCTCCCTGTTTTGGACGGCGAACGCCTCCGCCGCGTTCTTGTCGCTTGTCCCGGTCGACCACTTCGACGGGACGAGCCTGCCCCTGTCGGAATACTTGACGTACCAGGTGTGGCCCATTTTCTTGCTCGGCATCGGGACGAGGTAGTACCGCTTCGGGGCCTTCCTCCCCGCGAACTGCTTCCCGAATTCCTTGAACGCCCTGGCCGCGCCCGGGCATTCCTCCATGAGCCGCCGTTTCAGGCTGTCGATGCGGTCGCCGTCCACGAGCAGGTTTGGCCCCGACTTTGCCCAGGCGATGATGGCCTCGGGGCAGAAGTAGGCGGTCCCGCCTATGATGGCGGCGCATGGAATTTCCCTCGTGGCGATCAGGGCGTTTACGGCGGGCTGCCCGATTCCGAGCAGCTCCCCAAGGTCGTTCTGTGTCAAAAGCATAGTTGATTATTGGCTTGTTCCGGGCTCGGCTTTAGGTTTTCAGGGCAAGGTGGGGCAAAAAAAACGGTCCCGCCGCGTTTTAGGCAAAATCATGGTGGCAAACGGCTATATTTTGCGCTTAATATGGAAAGAGGTGAAAAACGAAAAAAAATCGGCGGAAGCGCTTGACAAAAATCATGCTTGGCGGTAACATTTAGTCACTGGGTCGGAATGACCGAGATTGACGGCACGCCCAGAGCGAGCCGTCCGTCCGGATGGCCACGGTGTGAGAATAGCCAGCGGACACGTGGACCCAGTCCGTCGCCGTCCCTATCCGGGTGGGTGCGGTGGTGTTTCCTGTTGTTAAACCGAGTCCTGTCCTACCATCCGTATTGCTTCCCCAAACCCACAGTGAGCCATCCGCTCGGATGGCCGTAGTATGTGTCTGGCCAGCGGACACGTGAACCCAGTCCGTCGCCGTCCCTATCCGGGTGGGGCTGGTGCGCTGGGTTGTCGTGCCGTCGCCAAGCTGGCCGTTCGTATTAAATCCCCAAGCCCACAGCGAGCCGTCCGTCCGGATGGCCACAGTGTGGGGACCGCCAGCGGACACATAGGCCCAGTCCCATGCCGCCCCTACCTGGGTGGGGGTGGTGGTATTTCCCGTTGTTAAACCGAGACCTGTCCTGCCACTTGTGTTGGCTCCCCAGGCCCTCAGCGACCCATTAATGATGGCCACGGTGTGGTTATTTCCAGCGGATACTAACATAGGTGTCAGGACTAAGATCATCCTCGACCCGCTTTCAACCCCGGGACTGCTAACGGAAACGGATATGTTCCCCGCCCTCGTAACGGTAACAGGCAGCCTCCACGATGTCCCGCTACCCGTAACAACCCCCGTCGTCACCAAGCCAGCACCAGAGGTAACGGCGATATCACCCGAGGTAAGCCAGGTAATCGCTTCGCTAAACACAAATTCGATGGCGGTCGTTTCCGTGCCGCCATAGGCGGTCGCGGTCCAGGTAATGGCGGTGATCTCCAGCGTTTCCGTCCTGCTTTCGATACCTGCCCTGGGAATCGAAACGAATATCTCGCCGACCCTGACAACCTCGGAAACCGCCAGGCTCCACGACGTCCCATCGCCGGACAAATCCCCCTTTACTACAAAACCGCCGGCTGCGCCCCCGTCAAGGGATATATCGCCCGCGGCCAGCCCGACAATCGGCCCGTCGAATTCGAACTCGATGGCGGTCGTGCTCGGGCTGCCGGAAACGCTTGCAGTCCAGGGGACGGGGGGCCTGAAAACCTGCACCGCCCTAGGCAGGCCGTCGATTCCGGGCATGTCAATCGAGACGGAAACGTTTCCGGTCCCAATGCTTATTACGGCAAGCTCCAAATACCAGGCCGCACCCGCGCCGCCCAGTTCCCCTGTCGTCACGACACCAGTTTCATTGGTAACCGTAATATGCTGTGCAGTTAGCCCAGGAACGGGGACGGGGAAATTAATGTTTATGGCGGTCGTGTCCGTGGTGCTGTTGGAAGCCGCGTTCCAGGAGAGCAGCCACAGGGCATAAAGCGTAATGTTGCCAGTCGGCGTAAAATCGGCGCCGGCCTCGAAGCCGTAGCCCGTGCCGCCGGCATTCGTGTTCCACCCGCCAAAGGCGTGCCCTATTCTTGAAAACCCGCCGCCATCGGGAAGCTGAACCGGCATTCCGGCGCCAACCACCATCGGGTCGGGAAGCGTCCCAGCGCTGTGGCCGTTGCCGGCAAAAGTTACCGTAAAGAAGACCTCGTGGACGGCGTAGTCCAAGGGAATTTCCAGCCCGTGGACGCCCACCTGCACGGCCATCGTGTAGGGGTTAGGCCAGGAGATCGCTATAGGGGTGTAGTTCCTGATCAGCGCGGCGACGGCCCCCTCCGCCTCGGCCCTAAGCCCGTAGGTGCCGGCGCCTATGGCCTCCATGCCCACGCCGATCAGCGCGGCATCGGCCAGCGCCTTTAGCCACCCAAGGGCGTAGGGGTAATCGTAGCCGGGGGCAACCGGATCCCCCCCGTTGTAGGTAAGCGCGTCGAACCAGCCGACAATGCCGTCGGCAAAGTAGCCGTAGCCGTCGTCAAGGCCCCGTATGCCCAGGATGGCGAAATGCCCCGCCTCGATTCCCGCGCCGTCAAAGTCCCAGGCGCCGCCGTCCCAGGCATCCAGGACGGCGTAAAGCAGCGATACGGCGAAGACCCCGTCCGAAAAGGAAGCCTCGAAATGGCTTGTCCTGTACGCGTAGACGCGCAGGACCTCGGTCGCACGCACACTGGCCTCTCCGTCGGACAGCCTGAATTCCACCAGGTACCGCCCGGCGCTTAGGCCGTCGAGATAGCCCGACAGGCCGATTGGCGCGGTGCCACCCGCAAGGTAATAAGGCCCCCGGTACAGGCTTTCGTCGGCGTAACGCAGGATCTCCATGCTGAGGGAGGCGATCCCGCCCCCTAGAAGCTCTATGTCCCAACTGAACGCCCCTATGCCCTCGGCAGGGAGAAGGACGACGGTCCTTTCTACGTGCGCGCCGTCGTACATGACGATGCGCTCGGGGCTGCTTCTCGCAGCCACGAGTTCGGCGCCCCTTTCCATGATGAATGCGGTCACCACCATGTCCCAGATCCCCTCGCCCAGCTCGACCGTGCCGGTGCCGTCCGGCATGTCCAGGTCGGCGCAGAGGCTTGCGTACTCGGCCTGGCCGCCGCCGTAGGGGGTAAAGGCAAGCTCGAACCTTACGAAGTCGTCCAGCGTGGTATGCGGCGGGATAATCGTCCGCGCCCTGTCCTGCCCGTCAAGCGAGAAGCTGACGGTGCCCGCCCCGCCGCCCGCTTCCTGCTGCTGGAGCGGGTTCTGGCACCCGGTCAATACCAGCAGGAAGCAGAGGGCAAGCGTCAGTGCCGCGCCCAAAACCCTTGGGGCCGGGTGCCGCAGCATGTCTTTTATACGGTGCATGTTTTTCATCTCCTATTCCTCCTTTGCCTAGCGGGTCACCCTAAAGGTGACGCGGCTGCTGTACGGCCTGCCGTCTATTTCCAGCACCACCGTAATGATGTGTTCCCCTATCCCCAGCACCCGTCCGTTGGCGCTCGCGCCCAGGACAAGCGTTTCGGTCCCGTCGCCTATGTCCGCCCCGTCAAGGAGCCACCTTATGTTGCCGAAGGCTTGGCCGCCCGGGTTCTCCAGGCTGATTAGCGCCGGCGTCCTGGACAGGGCGAGCAGGCTTAGCTCCCCTATGTCGAGGATTCCGTCGGCCCTGTCCACCAGATCGGTGAAGCTAATGTTGAATGACAGCGCGGCAGGCGGCGGGATTACCCTTACCTCGACGTATGCCTCGACCAGCGTGCTGCCGCCGTCCAGCGAGGTTGCGGTTATGGTGGCGGTCCTGTTCCATGCGGCGCTGGCGGTCGCGGCCACAATTTGGACGGAGGCCCCGGTGGCCACGGCGGATCTGCCGGTCCTAAGGATGGCCACCACGTTGGGGCTGTCGGAGTCCCACAGCAGGTTTTCGATTGGCACGCCGCCGGGGCCCCTTGCCGAGAGGCTGTAGAGCCGCCCCGCCGTTAGCGTGATGATGCCGTCGATGGGAGCGCCGTTGCTGCCGACTATGGTTATGTATGCCACCGGTACGGTGCAGTCGCAGCCGACACCGCCAAGGTCGCAGTTACAGCCAATGCCGCCAAGGTCACAGTCGCAGCTAACGCCAGGTGTACAGTAACAGCCCGTCACGGGCGTGCAGTCGCAGCCGACACCGCCAAGGTCGCAGTTGCAGCCAACGCCGCCAAGGTCACAGTTGCAGCCGATGCCACCAAGGTCGCAGTTGCAGCCAACGCCGCCAAGGTCGCAGTTACAGCCGATTCCGCCAAGGTCGCAGTTGCAGCCGGCGCCGGGTGTACAGTCGCAGCCAGTCACGGGCGTGCAGTCGCAGCCGACACCGCCAAGGTCACAGTTGCAGCCGATGCCACCAAGGTCGCAGTTGCAGCCAACGCCGCCAAGGTCACAGTTGCAGCCGGCGCCAGGCGTGCAGTCGCAGCCAATACCGCCAAGGTCGCAGTTGCAGCCAACGCCGCCAAGGTCACAGTTGCAGCCGGCGCCAGGCGTGCAGTCGCAGCCAATACCGCCAAGGTCGCAGTTGCAGCCGATGCCACCAAGATCACAGTTGCAGCCGGCGCCAGGCGTGCAGTCGCAGCCAATGCCGCCGAGGTCGCAATTGCAGCCAATGCCGCCAAGGTCGCAGTTGCAGCCGATGCCACCAAGGTCGCAGTTGCAGCCAGCGCCAGGTACGCAGTCGCAGCCGACACCGCCGAGGTCGCAGTTGCAGCCGGCGCCAGGCGTACAGTCGCAGCCAACGCCGCCGAGGTCGCAGTTGCAGCCGATGCCACCAAGATCACAATTGCAGCCGGCGCCAGGCGTGCAGTCGCAGCCGATACCGCCAAGGTCGCAGTTGCAACCTGCGCCAGGCGTACAGTCGCAGCCAACGCCAGGTACGCAATTGCAGCCAATGCCGCCAAGGTCACAATTGCAGCCGGCGCCAGGCGTGCAGTCGCAGCCAACGCCAGGTACGCAATTGCAGCCAATGCCGCCAAGGTCACAATTGCAGCCGGCGCCAGGCGTGCAGTCGCAGCCAACGCCAGGTACGCAATTGCAGCCAATGCCGCCAAGGTCACAATTGCAGCCGGCGCCAGGCGTGCAGTCACAACCCGCGGCGGGTGTGCAGTCGCAGCCCCCCGTGCCGGGCGTGCAATCGCAGCCAAGGTTGATGCTCATAGAGCCCAATGCATACACGCCGCCCGCCGTTACTGCAACGGTACGCAACTGCGCCCTTAGCCCGGATCCCGCAAGCGAGACATACAGGACGTAGGCCCCAGGATCCAGCCCGTCAAACCTGAACGAGCCATCCGCAGGGGCCGACCCGCTTAGATCGGCACGGTCCACGGGCTGGCCGCCCACTGTTTCCAGTTCAACGGAGATTGTGATGTCATCCGTGCCTTCGGGGAATACCAGCCTGCCCGTAATGGAACCGGTGGTCGGTATCGACTCGGTTGGGCCAGGGCAGGCGGCAAACGCCAAGGCAAGGACAGCGGCAAAGATGCCGCATACGACTGTTCGCATTGTCTTCATGACATGCTCCTTTTTTCGACTGCCCGCGGCCAGCACTTTGGCGGCGGGCAATCACTAAGATTAACCCGCCCAAAGGGCAGGGCATAAAAAAACGGCCCCAAGGTTTCCTGGGCTCGTTTTTTCGCCAAAAAGGGAAGGCTGAAAGGCAAGGATGCGCTGAACAAAGGGGGGCTTACCCGCCCCGGAAGAGTGGATCGACCCCTGTACCGCGAGAACTACCCACCTACGGCGTATTAAAAACAGCTTTCCGCAGGGTGTTCTTTTTAGGTTTTGATCGCGTAATTCCTTATGCCATAAGGAATTAGCGGGGGGGGGGGGGGGGGGGGGGGGGGGGTAAATCAAGGTGGCGGCGGGATTAATACCCGACATTTTTTCGAAACAACCGCTATTTTCAGGCCACACCCAGAAACCCCCTTGAACGACCTTGTTGACCGCCTGATTGTACCAAACTGACAGGGATTCAGGGTTTTGTCAAGGGGTTTTTGCAGGGAAACCGGTTTCCGCCGCCTTATTCACGGTCGGGCATGCCCCTAAGCCAGTGGAAGTCGTGGATCAGGATAAAAAGCAGGACGGCCAGGCCCAAAACCAGGGATATGATTTTTATGGTCGTGTTGGGAATGTAGTAAGGGCTTACGGAATAAAAAACCTGCCCGGTAGGGAGATCGATGTTTGCCGCAACGTTCAGCCCCATGATGCGGATAAAGCCCTCGCCGGCATGGCCAAAGCCAAGCTGCCGGGCGTAAACGGAAAGGGCGTCATTGTCGTGGAGAAGGTTTTCCTTGGTCCTAAGGTAGCTCCTGTTCGTGGCTTCCAGCGTGTTCCTGTTTTCCGACAGCCGCAGGTATTCCGCCTCGAGATGCCTTCTCGCATACAGGCCATTCTGCCCAAGGAAGAAGGAAAAAACGGAATAGACCAGCAGTACGGTCCATGGGACATACAGGTATCGCAGTAGACGCATCGCTCTATATATCGTCATTTTAGTGGTCAGTGGTTAGCGCAATGCGAAGCATTGTATCCTCGGCCAGCTGGCTGTTGCCCAGGGCGCGGAAGATGTCTGCGGCGCGGAGGTATGCGGCACGGGCGGCCTCCGGGTTCCCAGCCCGCCTCTCCACGTCGCCCAGGGCACGCCAGCTTGAGGCCAGGCCCCAGGAATTCTCGACCCGGCGATCCAAGGCCATGGATGCTTCCAGGGCCTGCCTCGCCCCACCGGTGTTGCCGGAACGGGAACGAAACGAGGCGATCATGAACCAGTCGAAGGCCGCCAGCTCGATGTAGCCGTTCCTTTCGTGGGTTTCCAGGCTTCGGCGGACGGCTGCCTCGGCCCTGTCGAAACGGCCAAGCTCGCCTTCGGCAAGGCCCACGACCGTCCAGGCAAAGGCAAGGGAGAGGCGGTCCCGCAGGAAGGCCGTCTCAGGGGTTATTTCGTCTATAAGGGACTGGGCCACAGCCCCACCGCCGGGGGAAAGCAGCCTTCCCCGCGCAAGGTGGACGCGGCTTAGGGCGACAAGCTCCCTGTTCCCGGACAGAAGGGCCTCGTCGAGGGCGGCGTTCCAGCCGGCCTCGGCCTCCTCGCTGCGACCCATAGAAAAAAACACGTTGCTACGGGAAAGGCCGACACGAACCCGCAGGCCCGAATCGTCGGCAAGCACGGCAAGACGCATCGCCTCGTCAAGCAGGAACAGCGCCGCCCCGGGATCGCCACGGTCGGCCTGCCTGTTGCCAAGCTCAAGCTGCGTTTCCGCCCTGCTCCGTGTGTCGAATATCTCCCCCCGGTTTCTTGGCGGGCTCGAACAGGCCGGCGTCAAAAGCATGGCGCACAGCACGACAAGTACGCGGTATACGGTTTTCATGTCCGCCTCCTACGGTTAAAACTCCAGATCCCTGGCGAAGGTGCCGCCGGGGCCTGTTTCCCTGCGATCCGGCACCCCCCTTCTAAGCAGGGGGTTGTTGGTCAGGGCGACAAGCACGTCCTCGGCGGTTCGCAGCACCATCTGCAGGTCAATAAGAATCGCCGTAACCTGTGGAAGCTGCGCCGGAATGTACCCAGTCGTTACCTCCAGGTTTCGCAAGGTGCCCGAGATGGCTTCTAGCGACGAGACAAGGTTGGCGTAAACGTCCCCCTCGCCGTCCAGGATGGCCATGACCGCACCGTCGGGGTCGGAAATCTCCTCGGAAAGCGCGCGGATGCCCGCAAGGGTCGGTTCGAGCTGGGCCACGATGAGTTCGAGGTTGTCCACTATGCTGACGGAAAGGCTTTCCGCCGCCTGCTGTATGCTCGCCACGGATGCCTCAAGGTTGAGCATGGTGCGCCCCAAAGCCGTCCTGTCCGTCCCTTCCAGTGCCTCGTTAAGGACGTAAAGCAGGGATCCGACATTTTCGATGATCGAGCCTATGCCGTCGTCCCCACGCAGGGGCGTGGCAATCCCCATGGCGACAAGCTGCTCCGCCTCGGGCGAGCCGGCCAGGGGGATCCTTGCCCCCTCCTGCAGCCGCTCCTGAGCCAGGCCCGGGAAAAACAGGAACTGGTTTCCCATGACGGGAATCGGGCCGGTGACCAACTCCACGAGCGAGCCGACCCTTGCCCTGT
>Ga0209755_10008946_pt1 | contig 10628 bp, 11 predicted proteins | sample TergutCo191P1_FD_187301 | JGI IMG/M metagenome (GOLD analysis project Ga0209755, IMG submission 187301) | Cornitermes sp. P1 segment gut microbial communities from Petit-Saut dam, French Guiana - Co191P1 (SPAdes) (version 2) | ecosystem: Host-associated > Arthropoda: Insects > Digestive system... | reverse complement strand
TTGTGCAGCGCAACTTGAGTAATGCAGACTATGTGGAGGCACTGTACAGGGCAATGCTCGGACGTGCATCAGACACCGCCGGCAAAGCTTACTGGATATCGCTACTCGACAGAGGGGCAGAGCGGCTAACGGTTTTTGATGGATTTGCGACCTCAAGAGAGTTTATCAGCATTTGTGCCGATCATGGCATGCGAAACAAATAATAATAGAGAGACATAGAGAGACAAAGAGAGACAAAGAGAGACAAAGAGAGACATAGAGAGACATAGAGAGACATAGAGAGACATAGAGAGACATAGAGAGACAAAGAGAGACAAAGAGAGACAAAACGCCCTTGCGCTTGCCTTTTCAGGCTTGCGCAAGGGCGTTTTTTGTATTTATTGCACAATTTTGAATGCTACAATTTGTTAAAACCTCCAATTTTGGCGACCCAGAAGATGGCGAAAAAGTTACGGTATCTTTTATCGTTTCCGCACAGGCGAAAAAAAGCTGCACGAAATGCGGGCGGAAAGCGGCGAAATCCTGTCGGCAATTGTAGACAGGCTAATATTGGAGGGGGTATAAAAAAGTTGCCAGTCGTCAGAAAAGTATGTAAAAGCTAATGCCGCAAAACACCCCTGTGCTATCAATGAGGTGCAGGGGTGTTTTTTACGTTGTCGAGAGATTTTAATGCCAATCTAATGCCACAACATTTGTGTGATGGAGGATAACCCTTGCAATACCACGCTTTTGCAGAAAGCCAGTTGTCATTCCCACTCCACCGTCCCGGGCGGCTTCCCGGTGATGTCGTATACGACTCGCGTTACTCCGGAAACCTCGGATGTGATTCTTTCGGAAACACGCCCTAAAAACTCATAGGGCAGCGGAACAAAGTCAGCCGTCATGTAGTCAGCGGTCTTGACGGCTCTCAATGCGATAATATGCCCGTAAGCCCGTGCCTCATCCTTGATACCAACAGCTTTTAGGCCTGTGATAACTGCAAAGTACTGACTTGCATCAACACCGGAAGCCTCAATCTCATGCCGGAAAATCGCATCGGCATCGCGCAAAACATCCAGCTTCTCCCTGCTTACTTCGCCAATGCAGCGCACAGCCAGACCCGGACCCGGAAAAGGCTGGCGTTCTGTCAGTTCCGGCGGCAAGCCGAGCCTCCGGCCCAATGCGCGAACCTCCGGCTTATACAAGCAGCGCAGCGGCTCAACAAGTCCATTAAAACCTATATCATCCGGCAGCCCACCGACATTGTGATGGCTCTTAATCACGGTGGCGCCATCAACCCCGGACTCGACTATATCGGGAAAAACTGTGCCTTGCGCAAGAAATTCAATGCCGGACAGCGACTTTGCGCCCTCTTCAAAAACACGGATAAACTCTTCGCCTATAACCTTTCGCTTTTGTTCAGGGTCTGTTACACCTTTGAGCCGACCAAGGAAACGATCTTGTGCATTTATACGGACAAACTCTAAGTCGCGTCCACCAAAAGCAGCCTCAATCTCATCGCCTTCATTTTTGCGCATCAATCCATGATCTACAAATATGCAATGTAGCTTGCCGGGAATGGCTTTTGCCAAAAGTGCCGCACAGACAGAGGAATCGACGCCGCCGGAAAGCGCAAGCAGCACCTTTCCGCAGCCAACATGCTCCTGTATAATTTTAATCGCCTGGGCCTCAAACCTCTCCAAATCAAGTTTTTCGTCCGGTCTGAGCGCATCATACCTACTATTCATTACTTATCCCATTCCTTTACAAAATTACCACTAAGCTGACCGCAGCCAAGGTTCAGCGAAGAGAGCCTATTTCCGAATTTATCTTCATAATCAATTATGAATTCTTACTCGATAGTTCGCTATATAGTGAAATCGTCCGCGCGGCATCTTGGAAGCTTATGAATACAGTCGTGCCGTTATCACGCTCGATTCGTATGGTAGGCGAGGAGTCCGGCCGGACAAAAAGCAGCCCCGCATTAAAATGCCCTTTCCACGCCCTGCCGCCATATCCGTTTGTTCTGCTTCCGGCGCCGATTTCCCTCATGCTTTGCTCCAGCAATGAAATATCTGTTATATTTACCAACCTGATACTCGTACCGTACATCGCACTTATCCGAATACTGTCATCGTCAACAGTAACAACAGGCTCTCTGTCGCCATAAATGAACATAGCACCAACCCATATTAGAGTCAGCACAGAGATTATTGCAGAAGCAACCAATATGAACTTCATTGATTTAGGCATTTGTTTTACATCATCGGACGTCTCAATGCTTTCGTTTTTAATCCGCAACTGCTCGATAAATCCATGCTTATCCTCTGGTGAAATAACAATTATGTCAGAAAACCTGCCGCTTTTGACTTTATATTTAATCTCAAGGCGGTCAAGAGATAGCGCAGGCGAACTTATCGGGTTTCTTGTCCTGCAAACAGACGTGATTTGACTATAGCCTATCCTCGTCCCCTTTCCAAGCCCGCTTTTAATAAGCAACTCATCTTCATCTAAATAATAATACGTGTTCATCCACACAGGAACAATGAAAAAAGCCGTAACAGGAGCAAACGCAACAAACAGGATTATCCCGATCCATCCCAAAGAAAAAATCGTCCAAACCGACCAAACCGCGCCGACAACAAGCCCGGCAAATAAGAGGTGAATCCACCAGTCAATTTTAGATTTGAATTTCATGAAGCACCCTCTTTCGTACAGGATCTTTTCCAAATATACACCAGATGACAAAAGAAGTAAAGGTTACTGTTCAGCCTGATTGCAATATTCGCCGATTGATAGGTTTCAGTACATGGGGAATTACCTTGTGCTTGCATTCGGGGCATATATTTTCAATTATTAAAGCTTAAACAAGCGCGTCTACGCGCAAACTTGCTTTGGAAATTGAAAATACATACTCCCCATCGCGCTTCGAGTGCCGTATGAACTGTAGCATGAACAAAGCCGTGCATTAACAAAACATCAACAAAAATGTACAAAACTGTTGACCTCCCGGCAAATGCTGTGATATAATCCACTTTACCTGTCGGCAGACGGGTTCATTTTTCGGGAAAACTCTGAAAACAACCCTCAAAAGAACCATTATCTGCCAATTCAAGCAGGGAGGCTTAGTGCGCCGGTTGCGTGACCGGACACAATTACAAAGGAGGTGCCGCAATGAGAATAAAAGTTACCCTAAGATGTAACGAATGCAAGCAGAGAAATTACAACACAACGAAAAACAAGAAAAACACCCCGGATCGGCTCGAAATGAATAAGTACTGTCGATTTTGCCGCAAGCACACTGTTCACAGTGAAACGAAATAGCCGAGGAGGAGAATAACAATGGCTGATGACAAGATAGAAAAATTGGACACTCCCTCCGAGCAAACAAGCTCAAAAACCTCTGCATCATCTAAGAAACGCAAAATTAAAGGCAAAAACCGTTTAGCAAAATGGTTTCGCGAAATGCGAAGTGAACTAAACAAAGTGGTTTGGCCAACACCTAAACAGATTGTCAATAATACTACCGTTGCACTCACAGTTATGGCGTGTGCGGCGGTACTCATCTGGGCACTTGACACAGCGGCCGGGGAAATATTTATGGCTATCGTGACATATATCCCAAGATTGCTGGGGGGCTGGTAGCGACAATGTCAGATGAAGCAAGATGGTATGTAGTCCATACTTACTCAGGATACGAAAATGCTGTTGCAGCGACAATCATAAAAGCTGCGGAAAATCGCAAAATGCTGGATCAGATCGTTGAAGTCAAGATTCCGACGGAAACTGTAACGGAGATTCACGAATCTCAAACTAAAACAGTAGAACGCAAGACGTTTCCGGGCTATGTCCTCATTAAAATGATAATGAACGACGTAAGCTGGCATCTGGTGCGCAATGTGCGTGGTGTTACAGGTTTCGTCGGTTCTGCCAACAAAGCGATACCTCTGTCGGAAGATGAAATATTCAACCTCGGTATTGATCGCCATGAAATCGTTGTAGGCTTTGATGTGGGAAGTACAGTCAAAGTTATTGACGGACCGCTCGATGGATTCCTTGGCGTTGTTGAAGAAATCGAGTTTGATAAAAGCAGAGTGCGCGTTATCGTTTCGATGTTTGGTCGCGAAACGCCTGTCGATTTGGATTTCGACCAAATAGAGCCCGTAGAATAATACAGCCTTGGCTGTTATTAAAGTGGGAGGGGCATAAACAGAAAAATGCTCCGACACAATTACCACAATATTATTAGGAGGTGCACGTAAGTGGCACAAAAAGTAGTGGGAGTGATTAAACTCCAAATCCCTGCCGGCAAAGCGACGCCGGCGCCGCCCGTAGGCCCTGCGCTCGGTCAGCACGGAGTGAACATCGGTCAATTCACAAAAGACTTTAACGAGCGCACGAAAAATGATGAAGGGCTGATAATCCCTGTGGTCATCACGGTCTATGCAGATCGCAGCTTTTCCTTCATTACAAAGACGCCGCCGGCAGCAGTGCTCATAAAAAAAGCATGCAACCTGGAAAAAGCATCCGGCGAGCCGCATATCAACAAGGTTGCTACGATATCCCAAGATGAAATTCGCAAGATAGCCGAACAAAAAATGCCTGACCTCAATGCCGCAAACATCGAAACAGCAATGAGCATGGTTGCGGGAACAGCGCGCAGCATGGGCATTACAGTATCGGAGGGCTAAGATATGTTTAGAGGAAAAAACTATAAAGAAAGCGCAAAGCTCGTTGACAGAGCTACCTTATACGATCCGGAGGATGCCTTTGACCTTGTGATTAAAGCCTCAAAAGCAAAATTCGATGAAACAGTTGAACTGCATATAAAACTCGGTGTTGACTCGCGCCATGCTGACCAGCAAGTTCGCGGAGCTATTGTGCTTCCGCACGGAACGGGAAAGACCCGCAGAGTTCTGGTTTTCTGCAAAGAAGAGCGCATACAAGAGGCGTTGGATGCGGGTGCGGATTTTGCAGGCGGACAAGATCTGGTTGACCGGATTCAGAAAGAAAACTTCTTTGATTATGACGTCGTGGTAGCAACACCCGACATGATGAGCATTGTCGGGCGTCTTGGTAAGGTTCTCGGTCCGAAAGGCTTAATGCCGACGCCGAAAGCAGGAACAGTCACACCAAATATTGCACAAGCGATTTCTGAAATAAAAGCGGGTAAAATTGAATACCGTCTTGATAAGACGAACATAATCCACTGCCCGATAGGCAAGGTGTCGTTTGGGAAAGAAAAGCTGTTTGACAACTACCAGACGCTACTTGATGCGGTAAACAAAGCAAAACCCGCCGCCGCAAAAGGGCAGTATGTCAGAAGCTGCGTAACTGCCTCTACAATGGGGCCGGGCGTAAGAATAAACGCACTCAAGCAGGCGTAGATCTGGCTTAAAACGGACAGGATAAAGTAGGATAAGACAGGACGGCTAGGACTTAAATAGATAGTGCAAAATATAGGCGGGGCGAAGAGCCACCGCCTATACTTTATATCTTAACCATCATCCATACATAACATCACCAATTCGTCTATCTACCGCGTTTGGAACTACGTTTGCGCAAAGTGGATGGCTTTTTACAGGCGTGAATGTTAGCATTACGCACTTGACTTTTCAAGCGCAAAGTTTTTGGAGGCTTGCATAATCTCCAAAGGCTTTACATCAATGCAGAGCACTTGCCTCATTTTGGGAGAAATGGGGCAAGTGAAAACAACATTAAGGGGTGTAGAGAGTGTTAGAAGGTAATGAAGCTCAGCGCAGCAGAGATTATGGTATGCCACCCGCAGGAGATGAAAAAAGCGCAGCGTCACAGCGAAAAACTAAACCCCAAACTATTAAAGGGTTGCGTGTTTTAATTGTCTGCATGATTGCATTTTTTATACTGGCAATCAATATATTTCAAACGAGATCAGAAAACCTGAAGATTGAAACAAGACTGCTCTACACAAGTGAAACAATAGAGGTTTATTCAGATTTTAATTCCGTCATTGATGCGTTGCAGATACATTCTGAATATTACCGTATTTTTGGAATCTTGTCTACAAATCCGGATGTTAGAGTTTTTTATTCAAATTGTTTTAGTACATGGGCGCCGCCACTATATACAGGCAGATTTTTCAGTCAAGCCAATACAAATGAGGCTGTCGTCGGCAGGCAAGTCGAAGATACTGATGGATATATTCACTTTTTGGGGAACCCCTATCGCGTTATAGGAAGGTTGGGGGTATCCGGAACAAGCCTTTTGGATAATACAATAATTCTAAATGACACGACATTATTCTCTGAAACTGTATCTCCATATTTGCCAGTAGACGGAGATGACGCAGCAGACGCAATTATGCGCTCGTTTCCTAACAAGCCGTTTTTCAGAGGTGCTGACCAAATGCGGTTGGACGTAGATGTTTTTACTCCGACTGCCGTCCTTTGGGGACGATTGCTTGCTTTCTTGAGTTCGAGTTTGTTTGCACTATTTTATTTTGATCAAAAAAAGGATTTACTTAAAGCAAAATATTTAATAGGGAAACCAATACTGAATCAATGCTTGTATATGGCGTCGTTTTTCTTGATTCTTGTTGTTCCACATGTATTTTCAATAGTGCTAATAACAGTCTTGCCGTCGATGCAAGTGAATTTGCTGCGATATAGCCGGGATGTTGTCGGCTCTGTAGTGATTTCAGCCTGTACATTTCTACTATGCGGAGTGCGATTCGGTTTTCGCTTTAGAAGTGGAATTCCGGTCTGATGGAAATAATTGAAAAAGGATAAAGTCATGAACTACCTGAGAGAAATTCGCATACTAATAACTAAGAATGTTTTGTTATTTATTTTGCATATTGCACTCGTTGGAGCACTGCTGTTTTTGGTGAATACAACAATTCATTTTGTTCGTGCACATGACGACTCTATTCGTGAAGTTATGTTCTATGAGGTGTTTGAAGGCAAAGAACTGTATACAATGGCGGATAATTTGTTTGGATATGAACACCTTGCGTTTAGCGCAGAAAATCCTGATATTACAGAAATGTTAGCGTCTTTCTATGACACCTTGCATCAACAAGAGTCTTTTTTGTTCATGTCAAGAATGTCAACATCTATATCTGCATCTACACCGATTGACATTGAACAACGAAGACAGCGCATGAATGCCTTTTACATGAATGAGAATCTTTTTTACTTTTACGATATACAGACTCAACATGAAGATCAAAAAATCTTTTGGCAAGATGTAGACTATAGTTCCGGACGGATTCCCATACTTCTGGGAAATAATTTTGCAGAAACTTATGCCGTTGGTGACATATTTCTTGCGGAAAACTTCTTTCTTGAGCAAGAGTTGGAGGTTGTCGGCTTTTTAGCTGGCTCTACGACAATTTACTATGAACACAACTATGAATACAGTCTGGATGACTATTTGATTATACCATTTCCTCCAAATCTTTTGGAGCTGCTTGAACTTGGTGTTGATGAAGGCGTTGTCTCTACTTTAGTTCATGTCATGTTGGCTGCTGATATTATAGTAGATCGCACGGGAGGATACTCAATCAACGGTCTAATAGAAATGATTGGAACAATTGCAAGGAGAATTGGGTATGAGCACTACATATTCCTGGGGGTGCCTGTTCGTATTTCTCAATTGGCGAGCATGGTGAGCTTGATTTATCGGACCCAAACAGTAATTACATTGATGTTAATTCTTGCGATAGCTTTAACGGCCCTTGTTCTTATATACCTTGCAAAAATTTATTTTGAAAGAAGCGTGCGCACATATCTTGCATACCTACACTGTGGGGCAGAGCAAAAATTTATTCTCCGATTATCTGCATTTGATTTGGCAATGCCTCTCGTTCTTTCCTTTATTGTATCATTTTATTTTTTGCAGAGCATATATCGTATAGAGTGGGTACCGCTATGGCTATATTTTATATTTGCTCACCACTATGTGTCGATAATAATTTTAATTTTCTTCTTTTTCATTTCGTATTATTATGTGAAGAGAAAGGTAATCAACTTATGATATTATTGGAGAATTTATGTAAGCACTATACTGACGCGAGCGGACAAAAGCAAACAATTTTCGAATCTGCCTCTGTAGATTTTTCTGAGCACCAATCTATTGCCGTAATGGGGCGCAGCGGATCGGGGAAAACAACTCTTCTAAATATTCTTTCCGGAATAGATACAAAATACCAAGGATGCTACTTCTTTGACGGTAAAGAAATGAATAGAGCAAGAAGCGAGATGGCTTTGTTTAGACTGCATAATGTGGGAATTGTCACTCAAAACTATCAACTACTGACAGATCGGTCTGTCCTGGAGAATGTTGCGCTACCCCTGTATTGCCTAAAGGTGAAGAGGGACAAAGCGAGAAAAGATGCCCTTGGTGCGCTTTCTACAGTGGGAATTTCTCATCTTGCAAATAAAGATCCAAAGAAGATTTCCGGGGGTGAAGCTCAGCGGGTTGCAATTGCCAGAGCGCTGGTAAAAAAGCCAAAACTTATCCTGGCCGATGAACCGACAGGCGCACTTGACGAGGCAACTGAGCTTGATATAATGAATCTTTTCGTTGAAATATCAACTGATACGAAAATTATTATCGCTACTCATAGCAATGAAGTTTCAAACCTTTGCGATGCGATATATCGCATCAGCAATAGAGATATCGCCAAGCTGCAGTAGCATTTCATTCTTGAAGCATCACTTATATTCCCGTGCTATTTCGCCTCGGCGGACAGCGAAATCAAGCGCAATCTATAGCCAATTATTTCGTATAAGCTACACTAGACCATTAGCAATACTAGGTGTAACATTGAGGTGTCGGTCATCATATCAATTGCTGCTCGTTTACTATGAGCTTAAATTCCAACCCCAGCCGTTCTGCCGCTTTCCGGCACATAATCATTCGCCTGAGAAAAATTTCAAAGTAATCCATAACCGAGCCGTACTTTGTATCAACCGTCAGCTTCAGCTTAATTAGTGTGCGCTCCTCATTTATCTTCAGAATCGACTTCTTAACAGAGTAGTTTACCCTGTCATGTATATCAAAACTGGAGATATCAGTGTTTCTAACGCGTGTACGGCGCACGTCTGATTTGTCAGCTAAAATCAGAGCGGCGCTGACAGAATCGACAGGAACGCCGGTACCCTCATCATGATTGCCTATTGCCGTCGTTACCGTTGCAATTTCCGAAGCGTCAAATCCAAGATTATCGAGCAATTGAAAAGCCATTGTTGCGCCTGACAGAGAATGGTCTTCCCTGTTTACAAGATTGCCGATATCATGCAAATATCCGGATATCTGCGCCAATTGCACATCGCGCTCATTGTAGCCGAGCGTCCTCAAAATATATCCGGCATCTTCTGCCGTCCTTGTCACATGCGCAAAACTATGTTCAGTAAAGCCGAGTGCACATAACGATGCATCCGCTTTTGCTATATAGATTTTTATATCGTTGTTGTTTTTAATATCCTCAAATGTCAACATATACTATTTCTTTACCTCCAAAAGTTAAAACTCTATTCCATGCCGTGCGCTTACCCCATCGTCATATGGATGCTTGCGCTTTATCATTTCGGTCACATAATCCGCTTGCCGAAGCAGTCTGTCATCCGGCTTATGCCCCGTGATAACAAGCTCCAAAAACTTAGGCTTATCATAAATCAAGCTTTCTGTCATTTCAGTGTCAAGTACACCTAATCTATGTGCATCAATCATTTCATCCAGTATCAAAATGTCGCACAGCCCTGTATTTATAAGCTTGAGCGCCCCCCTGAGCGCCCCATCTTGCGACGCCTTTGTTTCCAGTCTCTCATCGACACTCATATCGGCTATAAACTTCCCGCTTGCCGGTTTGCCGCAGAAAAGTGAAATGTTTTGAAGTTGAGAAATTGACTTATGCTCTCCGCAGACCCAACCTTTCAGAAACTGCACCACAACGACTTTTTTTCCACACCCGGCCGCCCTAAGCGCAAGACCAAGCGCAGCGGTAGTTTTTCCCTTTCCGTCGCCGTAGTAGACATGTATAAATCCTCCGGTGGGCATGAAAAATCTACCTTTCATCAACAAAATGATTGCGCAGCAGGGAGCAACACGATATCATTATATCACAAAAAGACTGATAGTGCATATATCGGCGAGCAATAACCTATTAAATTACTATATAGTTAGTATAGCGTATACGAAATAACAAGCCATAACTTGCACTATCTTTTTCCGTCTGTCATCGTCAGAAAACCTCGAAATAGCACTGATATTCCTTTAAATAGCGTACCTTTTCCCAACTTGGGAAAAGCAGAGACTCGATTGATTATCCCATCTATAAATCGGGACTTTTTTGACTCTGCTAGGAAATAGTTTGACGGCCTACATACCTTTTACAATACCAAAAATAAGCGCATCCAAATGGGCATTTATTTTTTTACACAAAGTCTGGATTTCTTATTGTTCGATATGTTATAATTTCCATTCAACAAAGAGAATTCTGTATAAATATTACCATAAAGAGGTCAGAAATGAACCAAATCCGAATAGATCACAACTTAGTAAGTACACACAGAACTGCAATCGCAGGGCATAGCACATCATTCAACGTGGCTATCCCATCCGTCACAGGCGGGACGGTACCGGGCGTTGGAGAAGCAGATGCGCTC
>Ga0209755_10008945_pt1 | contig 10629 bp, 9 predicted proteins | sample TergutCo191P1_FD_187301 | JGI IMG/M metagenome (GOLD analysis project Ga0209755, IMG submission 187301) | Cornitermes sp. P1 segment gut microbial communities from Petit-Saut dam, French Guiana - Co191P1 (SPAdes) (version 2) | ecosystem: Host-associated > Arthropoda: Insects > Digestive system >... | reverse complement strand
GCTTATTCCAAGGGGCCATATACTAAAACCAGCATTGCCAAAGGAGACTCCCCTGTGCAAGGTCTTTGTAGCTTGCTCCTCAACAAGGGCTTTAATTTTTTCCGGAGGGAAGGCCTGCTTAATCACAATAATTGCGGCAGCTAGAGCCAAAACGAAAACTGCGGCTAATATGCCTACGATTTTTAAGAGTTTTTTCATACAAAGTAATATAGAAAAAGTTCCTCAATTGCATTCATCGCATTGCCTTCCGTTGAGAAAATTGAACGCACGGCGCAAAAATCTGCCAAAAGCATACGTTTTATGAACCGCTTTTCCCCTGTAAGATTCCGGGAGCATCCAAAAAAAATCCTTTATTTTCGGGACATTTTTTTCCAGCGCTTCTATAGCTTCTTTGCCATGCACGGTTTCTCCGTTTGAAAGCTCCAGCTTAAATTCTTGCGTTTGCTCGCCTTCCGGCAACGGAATGGTTTCAATTTCACCGCCTAAGTGCTTTTGCAATAACTTGGCAAAAGAGCGGCAAACCGGGCAATTAGAGTCAAAATATAGTTTCAAAGCCCGGTTGCCTAATCCGGAAAGCACAGCCCACCATTCTTCGCAAGCAATTTCTTCGCGAACTGTAAATTTCGCTTCTTTAAACCAATCCAAAATAAAGTGCTTTTCACATTCAAGCTGGCCGCTTAAAATAAATTCGCCGCCCTGCGCCAAAAGCCGCTCAATATCGGCCTTCATGGGCAAAACTTCCGTGCGAATCATATTGCAAAGCACAACATTGAATTTTGCGTTTTCGTTAAAAGAGTTTAAAAATCCAAGAACCGCATTTGGAGGTCTTTCTCCGTTTTGCTCAAAGTTTTCAACAACGCAGGAAATAGTCAGCGGATCAATCTCGGTTTGAACGGAAAATTTAGCTCCTCTTTTCAAAGCGAACAGCGAAAGAATGCCTGTGCCTGTGCCTATATCCAAAACGCTTTTGTTTTTAAAACACACCTTTTCCATGAGTTGAGCGGCCAGCGCAGTGCTGTTGTGCTCACCGGTGCCAAAGGCAGTTTTTGCTTCCAAAGCCAAAACTATGCCATCTGTGCTAGGTGCGGAAAAATTTACCCAAGGAGGCCGTACCCAAAGGCTTTCACTGACTTTAACGGGAGTTTGCCGCTCACGCCACCACAAATCCCAATCCCTCGCCTCTTCTTCTCCACATTCAAAATTCAAGTGCGGAAACTGCGCAACAATAGAGTCTCGTTCATCTTTTGAGTTTGTGTAAAATTTAAATTCAATGTCGCAATCTTCTTCTGCTTCAAGCTCTTCCAAGCTTACAATTCCGGCTTCAAAGAGTTTAAAACTCTCCAATTCGTAATCTTCAATTTTGCAGCAACCGATTGCGTAATAATTATAACTCAATTAATCAATTCCCGGCGTTTTCCAGAAATTCGGCAATTCGCGATCTTCCCAGCGAAGCCTTCCCTGTCCAAGCCATTTTTTTATGGAAGCCAAATGCTCGGAGCTCGGATTGTCCGATTTTTCAATATCTTGGCGAGTTTTATCCATAACGCTCAAGTAATCATAGGCTTCTTTCGCTTTGCCAAAGTAGAGGTGAAGATGAAATAATATATACAGAGTTTGACATTCAAGGTCTATTTTTGGAAAATCAGACATATAATATGCGGTTTTGAAATGCTCGGTCGCTATTTGCAATGGCAGCTTATCATCCATGCCTGATTGCCTGCAAAGAAGCGCAATGCGAGTCCAGTAATTGCCACGCTTGAAATATGCGCCTTGCACTTTTGCCGCAGCTTCAATCTCCGCACGCATATCAGCGAACTGATAGCTTACAATGGCGGCTGCGTGGCATCTCGGAAGTTTAAACAGAGCATCGCCGATTCCGGTTTTTTCATAAAAAGCCTTTCGCTTCTCAATGGTATCTTTCAATTCTCTGATCACTTGCGGCGCAAGCTGGCTCTCTTGGTTCTGCCTTGTGGTTCTGTTGTAAAGCACAAAATCCTTACGATCCGGGCTGGCTAAAAAACAGCCTTCGCATACGGTTACGCAGGAAAGCAGGTAGTTCACCTCTCGGAACTGCCCAGCCGATTTATATACGGGAGCCAAGAAAGGATCGCTCAGAACGGCAAGAGATTTCGCTCTCAGCTCTTGGGAATTGAGCCCCCATTTCTGGCAAACCGGGCAATCAACTACTCTCGGATATAGCGGTGATTCTCTGGTTGGATCGCCTTCTGATGTTTCAAAGGCTTTATCGTTGAATTTGAAAACAATATCCGTTACATCTTGCGGGAGAGCTTGCAGTGCAGGCTCTTCTGTGTGCGCAACCGGCATTGAATTGGTATCTCCAACGCCGGGGAATTCGGCTCTTATTATCTGAACGTTCTTCATATTTATGTCTGTACCGAACTTCGCGATGTAGGCATCAGCCATTTCGCTGTGGTTTTTGAAGAACACCATCAGTCTGCGGTGAATTTCTTGCGTGTTGTTATCGCTCATGCGAGAAAATTTAGTAAAATTTTATCCAGCCAGAGCCATCCTTCGCCGTTTAGTGCTAGAAAATCTCCATTTATCGCCATCCATCCTTCTTTTATAAAACATTCTGCCTTTTTAAGGTCAAATTCTCGCCCGAATTCCTTTTTATACTCTTTTAGCGACAGCCCTTCCTTTGTTCTCAGCGCAAGCCAAATGGCCTCAATCTCTTTGCCGTAAGTGTCTGGAATGTCTTGAGTTAAGTCTGTTTCCTGGCATCCGTTCAGCACCCATTTTTTCCAGGGAAGGTATTTTCCGTCCAAGTAGCTGCGAATTCCATTCAAGCAACTGTGCGCCGATGGCCCGACCCCAAGATAGGGGCCTCTTTTCCAATAAACCAGATTATGCTTGCTTTCGTGCCCAGGCTTTGCAAAGTTTGAGACTTCGTATCTATGAAGCCCTGCGGTTTGCAGGATTTCCGTAGCTTTCAGGTACATTTCGGGGTATAGATCTTCGGGTTGCGGCGGCAGTTTTGAGTGTTTTTTGAGAGTCAATCCATAGAAGCTGATATGCTTTAAGTCCATATTTATGAGTGCCTTAACATCATTTAAAAAATCTTCTGCGCTTTGATTTGGCAGGCAAAACATCAAGTCGCAGCTTCCGGTGCCAAAGGCTGTATTTAATTTTTCCAAAGCGTTCAGAGCCATTTTTGCCGAGTGACGCCGCCCGAGCATTTTGAGCAGGTTGTCGTTTAAGCTTTGAACGCCGAGGCTAAAGCGGTTTATGCCGGAGTCCAGAGCGAGTTTTATTTTTTCATCGGTCACTTGCTCAGGGTTCCATTCCATTGTGAATTCACCGGTTGTTCGCAGGTTTGAGAGCAGGTTTTTTAAAAGGTTTGTGCTTAGGGCAGAGGGTGAGCCGCCGCCTATATATATATGTTGGGGCACAAAATCTTGTGCCCTTACAGATACCTCTCGCAGCACTAGCTCTACGTACTCGCTGTGCAGCCTTTGCGGTGCCGGCATGGCGCAGAAGTCGCAGTAGTTGCATATTGATGTGCAGAAAGGAACGTGGATGTAGAGTGAGGGCACGTGGCAAAATTACTAAATTAGCTTTTATGTCAGTAGAATCCATTGCAGAAGCACTTTTAGAAAAGCTAAAAACCATAGCGAAAACAGAAACTGTGATTGGCGAGCCGGTGCGCTCAGGAGAGTCAACCATTGTTCCTGTTAGCCGGATATCCGTTGGAATGGGCATGGCCGGGCATACCGGCAAAAGCGATATCGCATCCAGCGGCGGTGGAATTCGCATAGACCCTGTGGCATTCTTGGTGCTTAGGGGCGATGATGTCAGGGTTTTGCCTGTAGAGAGAGCTCAATCCGCCCTTTCAAAAATTGCGGATTTAACGCCAGAGGTGGTGGCTTTCCTTTTAAAAAATCTTTCAAAGAAACCGGAAAAATCGGATAAGGAAAATTAGAACGGCTGCGCAGTCAAGCCAAAATTCATCTGCAGCCTTCTTCCCGAAATATCCAAATCTCGCAAGCGGTCATAATGTTCGGTAATCCATCTGTGCTCGGCCTCTATTATTATTGCGGCAAAAGGCGAAAGCATAAATCTATGCCCAATGCCCAAGCCCCATTCATTCCATGCAGCGTCTGTATTTGAGGAATAAGCTTTGTTTCTAACGTATGAACCTGCAATATAAGGGCGTTCGGGGCCAATGGCAGAAAAGCCTAGCTGCATGGAAATGTCAAATCTCTTTACTTCTTCCGAGGAACCATTCGCATGCGTTTCTTTTTTATCGCTCGTGTTAACGCCAACTCTGGCAAAGCCCAAGCCGCTTATCCAAACGCCTGCAAAAGGCGTAATTCTCACTATTCCATTGCCGTAATTGTTGTCTTCGAGCAAGCCGGAGCCGGTTTCCAAAACAGTGCCCAGCACAAAGGGCAAGCCTTGGGTATATCCGTCACTTAGCGCAAAAATGCAAAAAACCGGTAAAATTGCGCTTAAAAATGCATTTTTTCTCATTTTCACAATTTAGAAAAGATAATTTATTATATTCAAATGATATGATAAGATTTATTACTCTGTTTATTGTTGTGCTCGCTGCATTTGTATTTGCCGGCGAGGGTAATTTTAACTACTACGGGCAGTTCGGTTTTCATAAAACGCAGAGCGCGCAGACTCTTGGACATGGCCGCTTTGGGGTAGGCTTATTCGGAGAGGGAACCGGCTTGCATGATATGATAGGAACAACTCCAGGCTGCAACCACGGGCAAATTGCCTTTGCGCGCACTGGAGAAGAGGAAAGGACATGCTATGATTTGGGTGCTACTTACATGGGCATGAACGCATACCCTTTTATTTCACTAGGGCTTTCCGAATACTTTGATTTTGGGATAAGCATGCCCGTTTACGGCGAAATAATACAAATTGACCATCCGAGGGATGGAGGCAACACGGTTGGGCTGGGAGATGTGCAAATTCTAACCAAATGGCGCGTTCCTCTTGATGATTCGCCCTTTGATTTTGCTTTGATTATAGGAGCTTCTTTGGGTACTGGTTTCAATGATTATTACAGGCTTTGGATTCGCGACCCGTCATTTTTGAATTTGAGTGAAGACAGCACAGCTAAAACTAAAACTTATGCATATACAAACGGCAATCCTATATTTAAAGTAGGCGGCGCAGCAACTCTGGACTTCAACAGATTAAGGGCTGAGATACCTGTTCTTGTGCACCTTAACTATTTCTACAGAATGGCTCTCGGCAGCAACGGAGGTGATTATCCCAGAGTCATGAGCTTTTCCACAGCTGTAGAATGGACTCCCATTCGTTTTATATCGCTGCTCGGCGAATTATATATGGATATGCCAAGCGCTTTCCCAAAAATAAACAACCTTACGGAAGAAGATTATGCTGCCACATCAACATTAACTTTCGGCACGGCTTTTCATTTCTCAAAATATGTGGATTTGCAGCTGGGCTTTCAAATGCTCGCCGGAGATTCAAAAAAATATATAGACAGCCTAGCCGTTCCCATAGACAACAGCAAGAATTTATATGGCTATTACAGCGCATCCTTGATCCCGAAATACTTGGCATACGGCGGCCTTACATTTAAGATTTTTGCCATAGAACCGGAACATGAAGAAGAGGAAACTCGCAATCCGGATACGGACGGAGATGGAGTTTGCGATCCTTGGGTAGCAAGAGAAAATAAGCAACGTGATTACATACGTTATTGCAAAGGCATAGATCTGTGCCCCTATGAAGAAGGCCCTATAGAAAACAAAGGTTGCCCGGAGGAAGAAGCTGAAGAAGATGCGCCTACAATAATGTTTGATGCCAGCGAGGAATCTATTTCTTCCGGGCAATCGATAAACTTAAGATGGGTAGTAGCCAATGCATCCGAGGTTCGCATAGATGGCATTGGAGATGTTGACGCCGAAGGCAGAAAAAGAATTTGGCCTAAGGAAACAACCAAATACACTCTTACTGCAATCGGACCCGGCGGCAAAAAAACTAAAACCATAGAAGTTGTTGTGGAATCTGCGCCTGGCCCCTCCATTGTATTTAACGCAAATCAGGATGCGGTTCAAAAAGGGCAGCTTGTTACGCTAACTTGGATGGTTTCCGAAGCTACTCAGGTTAACATAGAAGGCATAGGAAAGGTTGACCTCAAGGGTTCAAGAAGAGTTAAGCCTGAAGATGTGGGAATTACAACCTTTACGCTTACCGCCACCGGGCCGGGCGGCACAAAAACGGAATCAATAGAGATTGAGGTATTGGCCGGTCCGCTCCCAACAATCTTATTCACGGCGAGCGCAGAAACCATTCAGAGCGGGCAAACCGTTACTTTGAACTGGCAGGTGAGCAATGCTGCTAATGTTAGCATAGAAGGCATAGGAAAGGTTCCGGCTAAAGGCACAAAGAGAATGAAGCCAACGGAAAGCGCTGTTTATACATTGACTGCTGTTGGAGATGGCGGCACGCAAACCGCAACTGTTGAAGTTGAAGTTGAGGCGCCGGTAATTGAAGATAGAGTTAACTTGAAGGGGGTTACATTTGGTAGCGGCAACGCAACCTTAACTCCGAATGCCAAGAAAGTTCTTGACGACATCGCAGAGCAGCTTAAAGCGAGCCCTAGGGTTAAAATTGAGATTCAGGGGCATACCGATAATCAAGGCAATAGCAAGGCAAATCAGGATCTTTCCGAGCGCAGGGCAAAGGCCGTTGTAGGTTATTTGGCTATTCAAGGCGTTCCTATGAGTCGCATGCGCGCAGTTGGATTCGGCCAAGATAGCCCGATAGCAGACAACAAAACAAAAGAAGGCCGTGAGCTTAACCGCCGCATTGAGATGATTAAGGTGGATTAATTTTCTATCTTACCATGAAATCAAAAAGAGAGGTTATCATGGCTAGGAAGAAAATAGCGCTTGTGGGCGCAGGGCAGATTGGTGGTACAATGGCGCTTGTTTTGGCGCAAAAGCAGCTGGGCGACATTGTGCTTATAGACATTGCGGAAGGAGTGCCTCAGGGCAAGGCTCTGGATATAATGGAAGGCAGGCTTCCGCTTAGTACCAGCTCGGTTTTGGCCGGTTCAAACACTTTTGATGATATAGCCGGTTCGGATGTAGTCATAGTTACCGCAGGCGTTCCGCGCAAACCGGGCATGACTCGCGATGATCTTTTGGAAATTAATTTCGGCATTATTGAAAAAGTTGGCACTGCCATTAAAAATACCGCTCCGAATGCTTTTGTGATAGTGGTTACCAATCCTCTTGACGCAATGGTTTATGCGATGCAAAAAGTTACCGGCTTTGCGCCTGAAAAGGTAGTTGGCATGGCAGGTGTTTTGGATAGCTCTCGCCTCGCTTGCTTTGTAGCAATGGAACTTGGCGTTGCCGCAGAAGATGTTCAAGCTCTTGTTATGGGTGGCCACGGCCCTTCCATGGTAAGCTTGTACGACTTTGTTTCTGTCGCTGGCATTCCGCTTCCGCAACTTATGAGCAGAGAAGTATTCGACAGGCTGGCAAAACGCACGGCAGAAGCCGGCACGGAGATTGTAAATCTCTTGAAAACGGGATCCGCATTCTATAGCCCGGGCGTTTGCGCAGTTAAAATGGCAGAATCATACTTGCTGGACAAAAAGAATGTTCTTGCCTGCGCGGTGGAACTTAAAGGCCAGTATGGTGTTGACGGCTTATACTGCGGCGTTCCTGTGGTTATAGGTTCCAGTGGCGTTGAAAAAATCACTGAAATCAAAATGAGCGCAGAAGAAAAAGTTGCATTTGACAAGTCCGTAGCCGAAGTGAAAGTTAACGCTGAGTGGGTAGATAAGAAAATGAAAGGATAAAATTTTCTATATTTACTCACGAATTTCATAGAGGCATATCTGGAAGCTACATCTAAATTGGATTCTTTAGTGCTTGGCGCGTGTGAACGCGCCGGCGTTGATTTGATTGAAATGAATTTGCTAGGTATGGGCAAGCGCAAAATCTTGAGAATTTTCATAAATAAAAGCGGTGGCGTTAGCGTTGAAGATTGCGCCAGCACCAGCCGCTATTTAAGCGAAGAATTAGACAAGGAAGAAAACGCAAAGCTGATAGATTCGTCATACACATTGGAAGTTTCATCCCCGGGCATAAGTAAAACCCCTAAAAGAAGGTAAAATATGGCAAAGAAGACTGCAAAAAAAACGAGCTTGATAAAGATGGCTTTGGAAAATCTGGCAAAAGAAAAGAACGTTGCCATAGAAGATGTATTTGCGGCTTTTAAGGAATCCCTTATAGTTGCGGCTCGCAAATACACCAAGCTGCATAAAAACATAGAGGTTGATGTTGATCCTGAAACCGAAGATATCAAAGTTGTGCTCAGAGTAGAGGTGGTAGATGATTTTCCAGACTACGACCCGAACCTCACTCCCGAGGAAGTGGAGAAAATGGATGAGCATTACATGCTGGAGGCCGAAGCTAAGGAGCATCATCCGGAAGCGGAAGCCGGCTATCTGCTTGAGATAGAACTTGATTATGAGAAATTTGGGCGCACGGCCATGGAAGAGGCGCGCCGCCGCTTGAAACAACGAGTGAATGATGCGGTGCACAGCCGCATCTATGACCTCTTCAAAAATAAAATAGGCACTTTGATAAACGGGCAGGTTTTAAGAGTTGAAAAAAACAATGCGATAATTTCCATAGGCAGCATAGAAGCCATTCTGCCCAACAGCGAGCGCATGAGCAAAGATCGCTGGAAAATAGGGCAATCCGTAAAAGCGGTTGTTTCCGGAATATCCGAGCAGTCAAAGGGTTTGGGTACGCAGGTTACTCTTTCCAGAGTGAATAAGGATTTTGTGAGCGAATTGTTCAAGCAGGAAATTCCGGAAGTTTATGACGGCACAATAGAAATAAAAGGCATAGCTCGCGTCCCGGGCTACCGAGCCAAGGTCGCCGTTTTTTCAAGAGACGATCGGGTTGACCCATCCGGCGCTTGCATTGGCGTTAAAGGACAGCGCATACAGGCAATTACAAGAGAGCTCAACAATGAGCGCATAGACGTTGTGCATTGGGACCCGGATCCTGAGATATATTTTCGCAGGGCTTTAGGCGCAACCAATAATATCAACATAATAAAATCTTTTGAAGTTCCCGGCTTTAATCCGCCACGCACCATAGTGGTTGTTGGCGATGAAGATGTGGGAGTTGTTATAGGCGACAAAGGCCAGGCGGTTCGTCTTGCCGGGCAGTTATTGGGAAAAGAAATTTGCGTTTTCAGCGAATCGGACTGGTCTAATCATTCCGAGGAAGAAAGAGAAACGCTTGTGCATTCTCAAGATCCGCGCACCGTTGCGAAAAAGTCAGCATCTTTAGATACGCTGTTTAACCCTTCTCCAAGCGAGGCAACAAACTCTGATGAGTAATGAACTTATACCGGTTAAGGCCTGGATAGAAAAGCACTCCTTTGATCAGGGAGATACATTTAGTTTTTTGGTTGGAAAAACCCTAGATGGCGTGACCATTAAATCTGTGAACACAAAAGTTTCCGAAGCTGCTTTGGATTCTTACATCAATGATGTTCGCGTGGCTCAAAAGAGAAAACCGCCTAACAAGGGAGTTAAAAAAACTAAAGCAGAAACCGATAAGCCGGGAAAAGCCGGTAGCAAAAACGTAACTCTAAAGAAAATAGACAAACCGAAACCGAAATCGCAAGCGAAGCAGGTTGCGACGGAACCGGAGCATGTTGCGCCTGTTCCAACTCCTAAGCCTGTTGCGGCTCATCCTGTTGTCACGCCTCCTGTCACAAAATCACCGAAAAACGAGCAGAAGCCAAAAGAGCCGGCTCCTCAACCGCCTCAACCTGTTCAGCCAATAAAAGCTGAACCTGCTCCGAGCGTGCCTGTTCAAAACGAACCTAAAAAAGTCGCATTCACGGCAGATGTTTCCAAAGTTGTGGACCCTGCTGTGCTTGCTAGAATTCAAAAGAGCAAATTGCAGGAAAAAGCTGCGCGTGGCGGACAAAAAGGTTACAAGGGTGGCAAAAATCAGGGTAACAAAAGCGGCGGCCAAGGCCAAAAACAAACCTCTGCAACCGGTTATAGCGGAAATTTGCGTGCCCAGCCAAGGCAAACTGAAAACAAAGCGCAGGCCGGCATGCAAATTCGCCGCCCGGGTTTTGGCACAACGCTTCAGGATGTTTTATCTGCAAGCACTCCTGCGCACAAAGACTTCTTAGACAACAGAACGCATGGCGGCAGAGGTCATGATGATTCTCGCGGAAAGCGTGGCAAAAAAGGCAAAGACACTCAAAGAGAACGCGAAATACAAAAAGAGAATGTTGAAAAAGCTCAAAAGAGAGTTTCGGATGTTTTGGTTTCTCTTTCTAAAACTCCGGCCAAAAAGGTTTACAATAAAGATAAAATTAACACAGATGGCGATGCCCCTTCAAAGACAATCAATGTTTCCGCATTTGTTTCTGTTGGTGAGCTTGCCGGTCTTTTGGAGCAACCATCTGCGCGTGTTATAGGCAAGTGCATGGAAATGGGCAAAATGCTCACCATTAATGAGCGCTTGGATTTTGACACGGTGCAGGTAATAGCGGATGAGTTCGGCTTTGAGGCCAAGCTTATGGAAGAGTATCAGGAAGAGACTCTTGGCATTCATAGCGATA
>Ga0209755_10008944_pt1 | contig 10629 bp, 9 predicted proteins | sample TergutCo191P1_FD_187301 | JGI IMG/M metagenome (GOLD analysis project Ga0209755, IMG submission 187301) | Cornitermes sp. P1 segment gut microbial communities from Petit-Saut dam, French Guiana - Co191P1 (SPAdes) (version 2) | ecosystem: Host-associated > Arthropoda: Insects > Digestive system >... | reverse complement strand
AGAGAAACAAGATGTGGTCAAACGAGATGACAATTTCAAAGTGGGAGATGGCAATTAACGAATAGTCGGGCTTTTAGCCGACAATACATGAACCCGCCGCCTTCAGGCGGCTTGTAGGTTTCAGTGTCTTTATTATTTGGGGTTATTTTCAGTCAATAATTGGTTGGGACAAGCCTATGTTATTGTTGTTCGCAATATACCGAAAGGAGCCTGAAGCTCCTTTTTTTAGTTTATAATAAAAAAGAAAATAATTAAAAATAGTGAATATTATTGGAGACGCATATCTTACTAAGTTGGCAAATACACAACCAAGAAGAACAATAGAAAATTGGCGAGGACTACAGCGTGAACTTGGTCAGCCGACACAAACGGTACAAATACCTAAACCGCCAACTGTAGCTCAGCCGCCAGCGACACCAACACTATTACAAGATATGTGGCGCAGATACTCTGGTGATCCATTTAGAGGTTCTTGGTGGAATGCTAGTAAATAAATACGCTTCATTCACAGATATTGATAGTTTCCAGGGCAAACACTACAGACAGTTTTATAGTCCGCCGTCAGCCAATTTGCTAATTCGTCGATTGACATCGAGAGTGTCGCAGGCTCATAGTGGTCTAATCGACGATCTTGTAATATGCCGACAGCCTGCGCCTTTACAAAATATGGCAAAATACTACAATGGTACAGCTTCGTATCCAAGACAGTCAAATTCCCTTTACAGAAACACTGCTCCCATACTTGCACAAAACTCTCGCGAGTTGCGTTTTTTCATTCTTGACGATTGCCGGAATCTTTTGCTGTTCAATAATTTCCACATCCCCAGCCACATCGGGACAGTCTTCGGTTCCGACCGGACAGCACCGAGTGGTTTGGCGTTGGGACACGCTATTGATGATAGCATCCTTCCCCTGCAATTCAACAAGATCGGTTCAGAAGGTTTCGATCTGATTGGTTCACAGATTGTTTCCGTACAACGGATCGGACTACCGACACGATACATCAAAACGGCACCGGACTTCGATGCTCGTGTTAAAGCGAAGTTGGTAATTGACGGCGAACTTTATTACCGGCACAATTCCAACTTCGGCGAATTGAGCAGCACCCTTTCCGCAAGCGTTGAAGTAATGGCGGAGCGCGGATTGAAGTTTTACGTCTTCGATGCAATCACCTACGACGAGTGGTACGGGATGGCAAAGCAGGAGCAATTTTCAGACAGGCTCGTTTATTACCGCGATTTTTGCGCCGGTCAAAAATCATCCGCTCTGATAGTGCCGGTCGAGCAACATTGGTGCAATACGGCGTTCAATGCCGATGCCTTTTACAACAAAGTGAAAGCACAGGGCGGCGAGGGCGTAATGATGCGGACACCCACCGGCATGTACACTCCGAACACCCGGAGTAAGGAAATCGTGAAGCGCAAAGCGTGGAGCGACTGCTCCGCACGGATCGTAGCGATCCACCAATTAGCGTGTCCCTTGAAATATGCCGATGAAGTCCGTGAGATCGATGGCAAACAGCAGGGATTCAAAAATCGAGCCGGGAGCGTTACGGTTCAAGTTTTGCCTGACCAACCATTGCCAGCAGGAACACAGCAAAATGCCATGTTCACCCCTGCGGCGTTCCATCTTCATGATTTGTTTTGGACAGAACGGGAAACGCTCATTGGTAAAGTGGTTGATTTTGAATACCTCTCCGGGGCAACGAAAGGGCGCATGGGTCGGATATTTAGGCTTCGTGAGGACATTGTGCCGGGTAATACGCTTGGTCTATGATGGGGCGTTTGAATGATTGGGCGGCTTAACGGTTGCCCCTTTTTTTAGCACTCACCAGTCAAAACACCCATAAAACTACCCAAAATATGCCGTTCCCAAAAATTCGGCTTTACAGGATCGCGTCTGCCGGGCTTTTACGGGTCAGGCAAGGGTTTTGTACCTCTAAAAATTGATTGCCCCATATCTCGTGGGCAAGAAGCCGGAAGCAGCAGTATTCTCGCCGCGCACGGCAACGAAGGAACGGACAATCGAAGCACGGGCAAATCGAAAATCGAAACGCACACCGTCCCAGCGTGAGCGAGATGCAAAGCGAGCGTTGGACAAGGCGAGCAAAGTGGGAGAGTTTTACGATAAGGGCAGTTACCGCAATGCCGTGAAATACGCCATCGAAAAGGGTAATCGGCACGGAGTCGAAATTCCTTATTGGTCGCCATATCTTCTGCGAAACTCCGCCGCCACTCACATCGAATTGGAACACGATTTAGATGCGGCGCAGGCTCAACTTGGGCACACGACGGCAGATATGACGAAACGGTACTCGAAAGCCCAACTGAAACAGCGGGAAAAATTGGCGCACAGCCGGGTCAATCCCTTTGAGAAACCGGCAGAATAAGGACAAGAGGGCGATATGTTAGCTGCCGGATATGGTGGCGGGCAAATCGCCCATTTTCTTTTACCTCGTGAAAAACGGCGGTCTCGTGAGTCCGATGATCCAGACAATGCGGATGATGTTTGGCCAGAAGAAGAAAACATCGTTGATGCCGCACCCCCCATCGCCAACTTTGTCTTTCTACTGATTACGGTCGCCGCTCTCTTTTTATGAGGCGGCAACCCCAGAGGCGGCAGAAAATATTTGCCGCTCTTCTCTTTTTTAGACCCGGACTTCCCTCTTGCGAACGGCAAAAAAACCATTACAATGCTTACCAAAATCAGAGACACCGCTCGGCACTCGCCGGACGGATGAATTCAGAGAACGACGACAAATCGAAAGAATCGCTTTGGCGAGGATGCTTTTCTACTTGACGAACCGGGAAACCGGGTAGAAAATTGGCAATAGATGATGTAGTTGCGTGCTCCCGACAAGGGAGTGCCGCGTAGCATCATGCGGACACAATCGGCATCGTAATTGAAATTTATGATGCACCGCTTTCGTCAGTGGGATTGCCTCCGTTTCTTTCGAGCGTGCCGCTCCCGTACCGCATGGTTCCCATTGATGTTCCCAACTTGATTTTACAATTTTACGGTGTAGAATCGCCGTGCGGTTTACCGAGGTGCCGACAATGATTTGGTTTCGTAACCCCTTTACCCTAAACAACTATGAACTACTTACACCCTATTTCAATGCGCACTATGTTTTGTGTCCTGTTTGTCGCTATGGTCAGCTGTGGTCTGGCTAACGATGTTGTTGCACAGCTTCTCCGACGCGCACAGCCGCCGCGTGTTCCGGCACAGAGAGTAGCGGAAGAACGCACACAACAACCATCGCTTGCGCCGACACAAAGTGCCACGGAAGAGCGTGCGCAACGACCAGTACGCACTCAAGCGGAAAATAGCACGCCAATTGATTTAACTGCTGAAAAAACAGAATTGGAACAAGTTAGAACCGAACTGGTTGGACGGATGAGTGGAATAGGAACGCGACCAACGAACACTGGCATCCAAGCGATGCGGAGTATTGGAGCACGTCTGGAAACAGAGCGACAGCGTATCGCAAACGCCACCACAAGAGAAGCCACGCGGAGTATTGAAGGGAGACTGGAAGTTATAGAGCGGGACATTGAAAGAGAGATAGCAGCAGATCGCCCTCGCCAAGAAGCCAGGGATCGCCAAGAGGAGCTAGATCGAATTGCACGTCAAGAACGTGAAGAACTTGCTGTAGCTAATAAAGCTCTATTGGATTTTCGTACCCACTTGGTGGGCGAACCTATGAGGTATTTGAGTCATCCGCCATACCGCCAAGAGGGACAACAAATTGTAACTGCGATAGACCGCTTGCGGGGTCCACAAGTATCGACCATTGAGAAAAGGAATGGGCTAATAATCCAAGAAGAGCGATTAAAAGACCTCCTAGATCGCCAAGAATACTGGAACAGTCCTGAACAGGTACGGAAGCGAGAGCAAGATCGACTAGCCAAAGCTCGGCAGGCTGAACTAGATCGCATAGACCAAATAAATCGAGATACGGCACGACGCGCAGCGGCGGCGGAAGTTTATCGTACCATCCAGCCAACAATACAGCGTGCTTTAAGAAACATCCGGTTTTAAGCGGTCCCATGCTCGCTAGTCCTTTCGCCGTTTTCCCGTTCGGCGGTCGGTGATGCTTGCCCCTATTAACATGCCAATAAATGGACGAATAACATTTTTGAAAAAGAGAGAAGTTATTGATTTCACGCAACGTACGTATGACTGATCATCCTTTTAGCATCAACAGACACGTTTTAATTTCGTGTCTTGTTCTGTCATTTGTTGTTTTGTCACACCTACCGGTGGAGGCGCAGATTGTCCGTCCGAGACAACCAGTTAGACAGCTCAACACTTCGCAACCGAGTGTGCCGCTGGTTCCTGCTATCCCGGCACAGAATGCTGTGCGAGAGATTCTTGCAACTGGCCGTGGAAGTGACCAAATTACGGCGTTGGAAGCAGCCTTACACGCTGCCGCCATTCAAGTAAACGGCACGATGACGAGCAGAGTCGAAGCAGAAAGAAATGGAGAAACGTTCGTGCGACGTTATGTGTTCTCTGGTGCTTTTGTAGAATCGTATAAGGTAGAAGGAGTGGAAACGACGAGCGAGGGAATTGACATACACATTCTTGCTCGAGTAAGACCAATGGACTCGGTTACGATATTCAGAAGGAATATTATTGCGGAAGGGGGTAATTGGGCTAACTATTTCGCTGAGCGGGATACAATAGAATATCAGCTTGACGCTGGAATTGGCGTGCTTCAAACTCTTATTAAAGTGCATCTGATGAATTGTATTTCCACAAGTATCACTCCAAAAAACAATCACTTCCAAGGTATTGAAACACTGGAATTTCGGACAACAGTCGATTATGACAAATATAACGATTTTGTCATCAAATTCACCGACCAGTTAAGGCACATGGGGATTAACCCTGCTGGTAGTCGCCCTATAACCTTGGAACAACAAGAAGTGGAATTAAGGAAACGACTGAACAGAAGGCGGGACAGGGCAACAGTAATGCATACGACAGACCGAGGTCTGTGGCTCACGGAACGCACGGGCGATAATGGTGTGTTATACATTGCCCGAACACCTGTTTTTGCTCCTCAAGTACATAGGCAATCAGTGAATTTCGTCAGATACGATTTTTCCTTACCCCACAAAGTATTTTACGCAATCGACGATAGTTTTTCCGAGTTATTGGAGAAAAAGAGCAGGGTGCTAGAATTCCGTGATGAATTTGACAAGATTGTGGATGAATATCCTTACCGCATGTTTGTTCCTTTCCACCACAAAAATGAGGGCAGACCAATTTTCCTTTTTCCATTACTCGCTGTTAGCGAAGAACGCGTGTGGGAAGACCCGCATGACGGTTTTTTTCCCGGTGTGCCAGTTTTTATAGAGGAAATCAAATGGAACAAACGATTTGATAGGCAGGTGCATGGACATGGGCACACCTTTCGTTTTGAGTAGGAAACACTTATTGACTCTGGCTTTTCCAAATACGTTTGGTACAATCGAGGAACTTCAAACTTAACCTTTAACCTTTTTTTGGAGAAAAAATAATGAAGACACAGATCATACTGTTTTTCGCCCTTGTGGTTTTCGTTACGGGGGGACTTTCGCTTGATGCCCAAGATTTCGGTGCTGGTAGGACGGCGGCGCAAGCCGAAGCCATTCCGCAAGTCAATATCCATCCGGATCGTGGAGTTGCAGAATCAATTCGGATATCTAATATCCCCCATGCCCCTGATGTACAGAGAATTCGAGGAGAAGGATGGAAGCCTGCTAATGAACTTCTGTATGACTGGGCAGTCAAACATGGTTTGCCCATTGGACTTGGAGAAGACGATCCGAGAGGACGAATCTTTTTTCTTGCACACTCTGAATTCAATACTGACGATCCACGCACCGATCCTAATTTCTTGGTAAAACGAGAAAGGGCTGCCCGAATAGCGGAACTTAGGGCAAGAGCCCAGATTGTTCGTTATATCGGCGGGGAAATGGAGGCTATAGAAGAGAGACGTATCAATTGGCACCAATCTCCCAGAGAAATCACTAGTGAAATTACCAATTTCGAAAACATAGTTGCGCGTTTACAGCATGATAGCATTGAATTGCTTGAACATGCCGACAGAGCCAGAGCTGATGTGCTGAGAGGAGTTACCTTGGGAGATCGTCTCACCTTTGTAGTGGACACCATCCTCAGCCAATTTGGACGGGATTTTGATGCTACGAAAATCGAAACCGACAAACGAGAAAAATATGAACGTCTGATGGCTGAACTTACCGAGACACAAGCCAAGCTTAATACCTACGAGAGGCATTTACAATCAATCCGACGAGACCCAACGCAAACTTATAGAAACGAAGTGTCTGGCTCAGGTAGAGAGACTCTGCTCGGAGTGCAAGTTCTGGAAATGGAGGAAACGTGGGATCCTGATAATAAAGAATACGAGGTGGCAGTGCTTGTGGTCTGGTCATACCAACTTCAACGCCTTGCCATTGCTACGCTTGCAGGTGATGTTACGGTAATCAGTGACGGACCTGGAGAACAGTCGCTGACACAGTGGATCAACTCCAAAGGGTTGATCTTGGGTGCTAAGATCGGTTCTTGGAGGTATGTGGACAACAGAGGGATTGTATGGTATTTGGGAGTGTCTGCCCGACCACGATCAAACAATGCTCTCGAGAATAGTATCAACCGCGAAAGAGCCGAGGAGTTCGCTAGGGCAATGGCACTATTCTCTTTATTTGCAGATATTGAAGTCCAAGTAGGAGCGTTGGACAATCTCGATGATTTTCAAAGCGACCAAGACACACTGACGGAAATTGAAAGCAGACTCGATTCGTCCATAGTACAAAAGTTTCCAGGGCGGCGTGTAGCTGGGCTTGGACCGGTAGGACCTGCTACACGAGAAGTCATTCACCCTATTACAAGGTTGCCAATAAACGTGGCTGTATACGGTGTCAGTTCTCAGAGTGTAGCCTCTGCTATGGAAGCACACAAAAAGTCAATAGAGAATATCACCGAAGTCAATCGAAATTGGGAGTATCAACGTGGACAGATTCAGGGATTGAACCGAAAAGTTGAGGCTTCTCGGAATAATCCGGTAGCCCGCGCAGCAGGGGAAATCAGCGTGCAAACACCCACAACCGGAGTACCGTTGCCTACCAGACAGCCAGGACAGACAACACCCCCTTCGACCCCAAGTAGTCTCCGCGGTGGTGCTCTCGGAACGCCGAGCTTTGTCGATTAGGTCGTGTGTCAAATTTGTGGATTGATAGGCGCAAATGACTGTATTTTAAGGACTGCACACGACCGCGAATTTCCTGATTTGCGGTAGATTCTCGCCATCTCCCTTTTCCTTCTTTTTCATTTCGTGGGAAGACAGCAAGGGAGTCGTTTCACGACCTACATCCCTATCAGATTAAAAGAATACCAGTGCGTTACATTATTGCCTTTTTTTGCCTTTGTTTACCTGCCTTGGTACACGGTGCCGATATTACCGCATCGGACAGACCATTGGCTCAAGCCCATGTGATTTACCGCGAACACTTTGCTACTTCTCAACCGGGTGTTTACGAGTGGGGGGGAATTATTTTCGTGGTCGTTGAAATTGCCAGGGGAAACCCACCGGAAAGAATTTTGGAAATTTTGGAAGGACGTGCTATGCTCGCGTTTCACAGGACTCTGCGGGCATACATAGATGAAAAGCATCCGCCACCTGATGACCCGCCGCCATTGCCCATACTAATTACAACGTTTCCTGAATTGATGCCACTACTACGAACAGTCGAGCCTCAAATGGGTATTTTTTCTTGGCGGGAAACGTGGCAGTATAAAGGTTCAACTCGTCTCCTCCAGAACGGATTGGTAGGAAATACCTACCGCTATGTCGTTGCTATACCAGTAACCACACTGGAAGACGCTATCCCTGATATTCAGCGTGACGGTCCAGATGCTCCCGCCATTGAACGCGCTGTACAAAAGGCTTGGACATTCTTGAAGGAGAAAGGCAAGTTAGCAGAGATTTGCGACCTACTGTCCTTACCAGCAGACCATCTACGTCTTGCTAATGACGAACTACGCCGTCACGTCAACGTCGATTCATTGTATTGGGGCAATGTATTTTCTCCCCGTGAGTCGCAGGTGGTGGAACGGCGATTCACGAGACTGGGTGATGCTCGTCCGGCTTTGGGTACTATGCAAAATCTTTCCAGAGGAATACCTGTTTCTGCCTATGCTTTGGCAGGCTGGGCAGATTCGGGAGATGCACCACCGTGGAACACCCTGAATGCACGTCTGTTGACTTTGGACGACGAAGAAATCCGTCCCACTGTGTTGGCACATCTTTCAAAGTCGGAGAATAATTCAGCCGGAGAATATGCTGAGTGGCTGTCAGAACTGGCGGCACGACCGTTGCCGGGCTTATTGCGCAATGTCGACCTGGGACCGGTTGCGATGGCAGCATGGAAAACACTTGGGCATGCCAATTTCCCGGTAGCTGCTCCTGATGTTGAAACACCAGAATTCCTTGAAGCAAAAGAATTGTTTGCCAAGGGCGAAGAATTGCTACATTTGACGGAATTGTTGATGAGTTCAGTGGAAAAGTCGCCGCGACATACTGCGTCGTGGGTGCTACTTGGCAGTGCGTTACGTGCTGGTGCTGAAGCGGAAGATGCGGTTTGGGCTTTGACGCAGGCATTACGGTTGTCTCCAGACAATGCCGATGCGCGGGCAAACTTGGCTCTCGTCTATCAGGCTGCTAATCGCCCTGAATGGGCAGCAGGTATGGCAGCATCCGTGCTGGCTATGCCTGATGTCTCCAAATGGAGCCGTGAGAAGGCAATGGAAATACTGGAAAAACATAATCTGAAAGATGAGGCACCATGAAGGTAAAAATGATGAAAATATGCATGGTGTTGGTCATGCTGAGCGTAGGCTTTTTTGCAGTGGCAACAGAGTCTTGGCTTGATGAAGTATTAAGTGAGCCGGATTTTCTGCCCGGCTGCAAAGAATTCCTACTAGAACTGGAGCATCCGGCTCTGATTTGGGGCGGCGGGACGGGCATTCTGAAAGATGACGGTTCGTGGCTGGTCTTAGGGTTTGGAACTGCGCCGTTAATTTTGGAAGGAAACCGAGAGCATCTCGAAGAAAACGCTTGGATAAAGGCAAACGACGACGCTTTGGATGCACTGGCGGAAGCCGTATGGGGCATTCGTATCAGTGCTCATGAATCTGTCGAAACACAAAGCCATCGAACCGCGAAAGACGCACGCATAAAGGAGCGATTCCAAAGCATGTCAGTAACGGAACGCGAAGGCTTCTTGGCTGGATCGTGGGAGATTGGGCGTTGGAAATTGGGACGCGAAGCCAACACAGTAGGGGTGTTGCGCATCGTGACAAGTCCCGAACACCCCATGGCGCAACTGACTGGTCGGATTCCGGTGGTATCTGACACATTAGACCCGGCTTGGCGGGAACATGTCTTGACTCGACCAACACTACGCTATGGCGGAGTAACTGCCGTACAATATCAAGGTAAAACATGGCTGCTCATATCGGGTGTCAGCCATATAGAGAAAAGCATTGCCGAAGTACCAAGAAAAAAAATCGACGAAGCGGAAGAAAGAGCAAGGGAAGAATGGATCAGATTTGTTCAAGGTACAACTCGTGTAAAGAGTCAAACGCAGGTCAAACTGGATATGATACGCACTCAAATGGGCAACGGAACAGCTTGGGAACATATTCGAGAAAAACTTTCCGAGAGTAGAAAAACAAGCACATATAGCGAATTTGAGGATAGGGGGTTACTCCAGGTCGGCATGTGGCTGTCCGATGCTGGCGATTCTTACCGCTTGGCGGTCGTCTATCGCCGGACACCGGACGGTAGTACATCTGATCCGGGTTATCGAATGATCCGCCCCGCCATACCGAAATAGAAACACGTAAATTACAAAATGACAGAGATGCCGGCGAACATGAAATTGACACTTTTCTTTTGTAGAGTACCGCTCGGCGTGTTAGAAAAAGGGGAAAGCGGATATGCTTATACATCGTATACTGCTAACGAGCAAATGCTTCTAATACAGGGGGCGCTTTTCTATTCTGAATATGGTTTGTGGGACTCTTACAGACGGGAGAGTAAGACGTTATTTCGAGACATGGAAAGATTTCTGGCAGAGTGTTCAAGAAGGGATATTCAGGAAAGAGCGGGGATCAGTCCCGAAGATTCTAGATGGGAAAAATTGGTGAAACTTGCTCAGTTAAAATGGTTTCCCTCTGGCTTTTACTTGCAATTGACTGGAAACGTGGAGGAAGAATGCAATTATCACTTGACCTCCCGTAAAAACGAAGACGGAGGTTCTCAGAAAGACGGTAAGGGTTGGGAAGACTGATAAATGGACGAGATATTTCAGGATTCCTCTCTGCGAGGTGAATTTGTGCGAGTTCACTCCCGTGGAATGACGGGAGACTCTGTGTCTTTTGCCTATTTTTAGGTTAGAGCAGGGCAGCAGATTTGCCATACAAAAACAGGCATTGCTAATTTACTATAGACATTTTATTTAGTTTCGTCATTAGCAGGTTTAGCGAGATTTCGATCATTTTGTCTGACTTGCTATAGCACTTTGTTTTTCTTTTGAATCTTGCCAGATAATGGCG
>Ga0209755_10008943_pt1 | contig 10630 bp, 10 predicted proteins | sample TergutCo191P1_FD_187301 | JGI IMG/M metagenome (GOLD analysis project Ga0209755, IMG submission 187301) | Cornitermes sp. P1 segment gut microbial communities from Petit-Saut dam, French Guiana - Co191P1 (SPAdes) (version 2) | ecosystem: Host-associated > Arthropoda: Insects > Digestive system... | reverse complement strand
GTATGATTCCGTAGTGGTGGCCATTGAATTGAACAACGATGTGGCATCTGCATACATCCGCTTGATCCCGCTGATAAACGGGTCGCCAATGCCGTGTCCCGGGAGTGTTAGAAAAAAGTAGTCTTGAGAGATCCAATCAAATGCATTTTTAAATGCAAGAGAAAGCATGCATAACGGGATAATCTTGCTTTCCGCATACGCGATGATGTCGCACACCGTTACCACCGCTTCAAGGATCGTGTTTCCAGCGACCCCGCAGAATTGTGTGCCCGTGAGGTGATCTGCCAACACCGGCCACAAAAACAGTGCGATAATGCGAGAAAGTATACTGTAATCTGCGATGAGGAGTGTGATGGGGCTTTAGGCTTCTGGCGTTTTATTGCCGCGTGCTTTCGGCAGGAAAAACAATTACTCCCCGTTTTGTTGCTGCGTGATGTGCCTTGCTCTGAACATCTGGTTGATGACATCACACAGGTCGTCTCTTATGATTGCCCAAATTGTGCGAATAGAATTCGCCCCGTACCACAGCATTTCCAGGTGCCTTTCACCGTTCACCCGCTTGTGTGACTTGGTGTATTTCCGTAGGCTCAAAGGATGAATAGAACTTTCCCTCGTACTAAGTTTGCATATCGCAGCTGACTAATTCCAGCATTTCTTTTGTGCTCGCATCGTTAGTCGCTTTTGTCTCGTACATTTTCCGTAGAAATGTTGTAAGGGTCTGCGCTATGTCACTCGGTGACTTGTCCATCTGCTCTCTGCGTCTCTCAAGCAATATACGTCGTCGGAATTTAAGTTCGCTAACTCGTTACCGTGTGCTTGTCGTGGTAGTACTGGACAAAATTCTTAGTATGGTTTGATGTCGTTGACATATCAAGGATTCACAACTGTGTTGCTGTTATTGATCTATGGCATTCTATTTCTGACAGGCATCTATTATGTCTGCGTGTGTTTTGGTGCACCGCCGCGAGAATGTCGGAGCTTGAATTAGAGCAGCGAACGAACATTAAATTTCTTGTTAAACTGGGAAAGAGTGGAAAATAAACCAGAGACATGTTAGGCAACTTTACGGGGATAATGCTATGAAGAAAATAGCAGTTAACAAGTGGACGAAAAGTTTTTCTAAGGGAAGAGAAAGTGTCACTCACGAAGAGAGACCAGGACGGCCAGCAATAAGCAGAATTGAAGAAAACATTGCACAAAGTCGTCAAATTTTGCGTGAAAATCGTCAACTGAATGTCAGGAGCATAGCAGAGCAAGTGACCATCGACAAAGAAACAGTTAGGAAAATCTCAACTGAAGAACTTGAAATGAGAAGGTGTGTCCAAATATGGTCCCAAAAGAGCACACGGAAGTAGAGTCGAGATTTTGCAAGGCCTTTTGAATAGACAAGATAACATATTGGGCCGTGTAATCACAGGTGATGAAACATGGGTCTACCAATATGACCCTGAAACGAAGCGGCAAAGTGCACACTGGAAGACAACCAATTCCCCACGAACAAAAAATTCCGTCAGTCCAAATCAAAAGTCGAAGTTTTTTACTGACTTTTTCGACATTAGAGGGATTGTTCATTATGAATTTGTACCAACTGGATAAACAATCAACGAAGTTTACTATTTCGAAGTACTGGAAACTATGCGTGACAAAAGTTAGACCGAAACGAATGTTTTGCCAATAACTCATTCATCTTACATCACGACAATGCACCTGCTCACACGGCACTGTCTGTGAGGGAGCTTTTAGCTACTAAAGAAATAACTGTGTTTCAACATCCTGCCTATTCATCGGATCTAGCCCCAATAATTTTTTCTGTTCCCGAGGATAAAGTAAACATTGAAAGGAATGTATTTTGATGGCATTGATGACATCAGGAGTAATACAACGGCAGCTATGAAGGCCATTCCACAAAACCAGATCCAAAATTATTTTGAGGGGTGGATTAGGCGCTAGCATTGGTGCATAGCTTCCCAAGGGGAATGCTTTGAAGGCGACCACGGTGGTATTCAGCAAAGATGAATGTAGCACTTTTACCGCGATGAGTTCGCGAACTTTATTCTCCGATCACGTATAGTCCGCTCGGCAATTCGCCAGTTAGACTGAAGGATGTGGAATATAGTCGGCTGTTCTCCGTCTGGTCTATCAGCATCGCTGTTGTCCTCAAGAAATTTCTGTGGCCGTAACCATAAAATCTTCGTTTCTAAACGGTTTAAAACAGGTAGTGTTTTGTCGCTGGGTTCAGGTAGCTTCAAAACATCGTACATGCATTCGTATAGATGGTTCTCCATCATACAGTTTTCCCGTCGACGCTCGGCTTGTTCACATTGGAAAGGTTGTCGAAATGTCCTTTTACAGAGGCGTTCCCACCATATTGTTGAATCAGCAAAGTATCCTTCCTACCGTTGTAGGCTACCCCATAGAGTTCTCAACTTTTATTTGCAAGCGTCCTCAATTATGACGGCTCTGTCCATTTTCCATACCCCCTGTCACATCCGCCACGGCGAGGTGATAAGTAAATGGTGCCACAATGGCCTCCACAACAAGTTTCCTCGCAAGGAATTCCTGTGTGGCGTAAATTCGGTTAAACCGGGTTACTCCGGACACTGAATAGTGGGTATAAAATTTGCGAAAGTTGTTGCCCTGCCACGTGTCTGTCAATGATAGGCCACGCACCAATTCCGTTAGCGCTCGGCAATAGTTGCAGGCGCCGGTAGATTCCGGAGTCTCCAGTGTGCATTTGAAATACCCGCCCAGCAAAACATGGCACGACGCACCCGTCAGAATATAAGGCACTGCACTGCGCGTTCCTGTTTCATCGCTGTTCCAGTACAGGCGTAAACCTAAAGTACCCGCACCTCTTAGAATTTTGCTGCCATAGTACGTCCAGAAGGGATCATAATGATATTCTCTAGATTGCTTCCATCTCTCGCGACGATGGCGGTACCCCGCGTATTTGCTCCGATGTTTTATTGCGCGGTGTAGCCACGGAAGTCGTTGAGAACGTGGTGTATGACCATTTGAACTAGCAGGATGACTATTTCTTGGCACCTAATAAACGCCTCGAGCATTGCTCCTCTCGTGGAGGACGTGATGCCAGTTATGTTTAAGGTGGCAAGTTTGATGGAGACCACCAGGCCAACTGCTGAGGGGGTGGGGAAAGTGGGGGAGGGGGTCAGCGGTAAGTTTATACCTTGTCTTAGGCAGGCTGTTACACCCTCCTTTTGCTCCTCGTCCGTTCCCGCGGTACTTCAGTGCTTTATTCCAATTTCAACTATTTAGTTCGGTTTGGGCCTCGTCCCGAGTTGTCTGTTTTTGGTTCTTCATCCTAAGGGGTGGGCACGCCGTCCGCGAGCACTGCGTCCTGTTCGTCCAGCACGCCAGCACTGCTGTTTCCAGTTTGGCGCCTTCTTCCCCCAGCTTGTGTGTGTGCAGGGGTCGCGCATTCTGTCTGATTTGCCTGTCGTCAGATGTCGTCACTTCCTCGTCCATTACTCTGAAGTGGGCGGGATCAGTACAGGTTGCACCGTCGGCGGGGAGTATCCTCTCCTGGGGCTTCTGTGCGTGTCTTCTTGGAGGAGTGGGGTAATTTTGTTCCACACCGGTATATGGCGGGGCGGATGTGGTCACCAGGTCGTCGACTAAAGGGGACATCCCGATGTCTGGTCCATTAGTGCACGCTGGTGCGTCACCTATCGACTCTCTTCGGTGCCACGTCGTTTCAGTGAACCTTTGGCAGCGACATGGGTCCATGTTTTGGTGGGCAGGTCTGATGTCTTCGCTCCTCCTCCTTTCCTTTTGGGCATGCCTGATACATATGTCCAGTACCACCACACCCGTAGCATGTAACAGGTTGACCGTCGTAAGGAGTCAGTATACTGTGCCCCGCTATATTCATGTGAGACGGAAGGTGTTTGTTCAGTTTCATCATGACCACGTTAGTCCCGTTTGCCACAGGGTAGCGGTACGCCTTAGACCATGTTTCATCGTGAATCTAGATAATTGACCCTTATTGTGTTATAGCTACTCGAAGGGTTCTTTCCGGAACTTCTGGAGGCAAGTTGGCGAACCGGATATGCCGTATAACCATGCCGGCCTCATCTAGACTTAATACTGAGATTTCCCCCTTCAGATATGGGTATTCAACAGCCCATTCGTAGCCTGCAGTATGTCCTGTACTATATATCGTCAACGAACTTAAGAAATACTTGCCTTTTTGTCCCATCAGTCTGTATCATAGTTAACGAATGGTCCTGTACCTGTGAGTAGTCATGAATCCATTCCATACGCGGACTGGTAGCGTCAAAGATACAAAATGTTGTATGTTGCCGTTCTGCCATGGTTGTTCTCACAACGTTCTTTCCCCTGGGTTAATCACTACACCACACTTTGTAAACACTCCACAGACTCAACTCTCACTGCACTCCGCAACGTAAACACTACAACACGCAACGTAAACACTACAACACGCACCAACATCCTTTTCCTGCTTGCCTGCTCGTTGTAGAATGGGTTTCGAACCCCGAATCGCCCAGCTTCTGGCCTAGTCCTTGTACCAACTGCACTACTTCGTCTTCCCATTCTGCATTTCAGGGACCATGTATCGAGTTAACACGACGATAGTGCCTGCCGGAATTACAAAATATTAAAGATGAACTGTGCGATGTTTAAGACTCACAGAAAACTGTTGCAGATCTGAATATCCATGCGATATGATGCTGTGTGGATTTGTTTATAGATGCCACCGTTTCGAATAATCTTGCTGCCGCCATCTGCAGGATACTCCAAGTACAGCCTCTTCCAGTGCTACCAGGCTTCATCCTACAAACGACCGGAATCTTAAAAGGGAGTTCGTCTGGGAAACCTAATTGAGGGTCTTGTGGTTCTCTGCAATACTTCGTAACATGAGCGCTTCTCTAAAGAGACAAATAGCCAAGAGCCGTGCCACAATATAGGCGAAAAATTAGTTGCTTGGTGTGACACGTTTATGGGGGCAGCACATTTTGTAATATTTTTATGTGCTGCTTCTTGAAAACTAATTTTTGCTGTTCGTCTCTATACAGGGATTCCTGACTGGCAGTCATATTAAGATGTTATGCAACAATGTAAAGAAAACTGTGTTAGGAATTGCGTCTACGAAAGATAATCGCAGAGCAGCGCTTCCTAAGAGTGTGGTTGGAAAATACTGTCCCCACATTCGGATAGTATAGAAGGATGAATTCCACAAAGTCTCTAGCTTCAGGGGCAGGTAACATTAGCAAGCCTATGTTGATGCCACAATCCCGGAGAGTGCGCCAAGTCAGTGGATATATATCTGTGTTTCTGCAATCGGAGCGGTGGACGTGCCTGTATACGCCTGCTTAAGTTGTAGTTGAAACCATTTGCCTCAGGTAGGAGGACCGTAAGATTTGTAGGACTCGCGGTGAGGGTGGTCATTCAAAATGACGGGGACTCTGCAGATGTATCCCTGCAACCATTTACCTCAGGTAGGAGGACCGTAAGATTTGTGGGACTCGCGGTGAGGGTTGTCATTCAAAATGACGGGGACTCTGTGGATGTATCCCTGCTAAAATTGCGAATATATTAAGTAATCAGTCACAAACAATCGACGAGGGGTAATTTTGGCTTGTGAGCTGGGCGAGGGGCTTCCTCCTCCTTGGAAAAATGATATTATAAAATATTTCATAGGAACACTGACTTGGACACGTTATTTACAGCAACCTGAGGGGTACAAAACTAACCTTAAATTTAGAACTTCTGACGTACACGTTTTTACAGGCCAGGTTACTCAAAACAGTTGCAAGAGAATTAGCGAAGTACATATTGGATTTAATGGGAGTACAAGGGTTAGGTGATTAGAGGAAGGCACTGCACGAACAGAGATTTATGCTTTTGCTGTGGAAGAGGAAGTGAAAATCGTCAATACCAGACAAGAAATTTTTACCAAGAGAATCATGTCAGTAGATAGATAATAAAGCTGAGTTTTAAGTCGACATAATTTGTATCGTGTTAAGTGGTAGCTGGTGTAATGTTATTGTTCTGAACTCTCATGCTCGAACTGAAGACGAGTACTGTCTCGTTATTGCTTTTTTATATGTGCGCAACAATCGTCTCTCTTGCTGACGGCGTTCAAGAAAAGGATGCGAAGAAAGACATTGGGCCTGAGCAGGAGAAAGAAATAGAGGTCTTTGGGTGATGGTGAAAAAGTTGCGAGAATTGCGCCGCACATAGGCTCCAGGTCATGGACAACGTTTGAACAAATATTGAAGTTTCTCTTAATGTTTCATTTTTAGGCGCGTTCACAAAATTGCGAAAAGACTATTAACTTCGTTATGTCCGTCCGTCCGTCTCTCCGCATGGAACAACTCTGCTCCCACTGGACAGATTTTCATTACATTTTATATTTGAGTTTGTTTCGAAAAACTGTCGAGAAAACGCGACTTTCACTTAAATCGGACAAGAATAACGGCTACTAAACGTGAAGACCAACATAAAATTGTAACCACATCTCGCCCATTTCTTCTTAGAATGAGAAACGTTTCAGGCAAGTGTTGTGGAGGAAATTGAAACACATTTTTTTGTCCAGTAACTTTTTTTTAAATCGTACCTTTATGAGATAAAGTGGAAAACTATTGTAGAGCAAGACAGGTCACACATGAAAATATGGCGAATGCACAGTGCATGCTGGATACTAAAGGCTACACACATACATTCACAACATATAATACTTATTGTTTTCCACTGTAAAAATGGTTGCAAGAAAGTGCCTCGTTTTTACGTTGTACGTATATTGTCGGTATTTTCAAATCTTCCCTCAGTTCCTCTCATTTAGTTAGAAACATTCCCCTCAGCTTTCTCCCATCAATCGTCCTTGGTATTTTTTACTTAAACGGTATTTTCAAATTCTTACATAAGGACTGCAAAACTTTTGGAGAAACTGCTGCCTTATATCTAAGGTAATCCATACGACAGATATTTTTCAGTTTGTTTTCATTTTAACACTTTTTTCATAATGCATTTAAGTCGCACCCCACATGCCGTTGGTACTGTTGTAGTTGTGTCCTCTGTAAGATATTCCTAGAGGCAGAGCAAAGTTCTAACCGTCCAACATATAATACAACGGAATCACATGGCAGCACTCGTACAGATGAAATTAATTTTGGTTTGCTCTTAAATACAAAGGAATGACCGATGAAAGAGGCCGTGGAGTACAGCGTGAATAAACGTTTCCTGTAATTTCTGCCATAGCGTTGATTATAAATAACTCACAAGCGTAATTAATAATTTGATATTGTGGACGTTGGTCTGCTGGAGCTTCAGTATGGACATGATAGAATTAACGTTTTGCGAACAAGAGAAGGAATCATAAAAGTAAAAAATATTTCTGTTGCGTGTATTCAACATGAAGAGAAAGTTTTGTTAGGTAATCGAAAATATCAACAATAAAAAAGTTTGTAACCAGAGGGTTTCCGTCGTCCATCTCGGGTGTTACGCCCGATAAACCCCTATAAGATGATAGCCTTACCAATTGCAGAACAACCTAAACAAGAGAAATCGAAAATTATCGTCTCCGTAGCGAAAAACAACGACTTCTTATTACAAACGATTCTCAGTCTCAGAGATAAAATAGTACACAAAAAAAAATAAACCTAGAACTACTGCTACACAAACACAACAAAAAAATTGACCAGCTTTACATATTATAACCTTCTTTCACGTAGGTTCACTAATTTATTGAAACACCCTGTTGTAAGTATACCCTTACAGGCTACAAGTACCTTATACAGTTACTTATGCAACAAGAGAGAACAAGACATAAAAAGAACTTGTGGCGTATGTATGTTAAAATGTAACGCATGTGATTATTTATACTTTGGACAGACTGGTAGATCTCTGAGAATTAGATATAGGGAATATGTAAAATAAATAAACACAAACAATCCAAATTCGGCATGTACATTGCATATTTTGAACAACGAATATGAATATGCAGCACAGGAGAAACGAAGGCGTTGAGGAAAGCATGTACGAAGGGATCGAAAATGAATTGCTGGGAATCACTTTTTATACAAATCCACAAACAACAGGGAATATTGATCGAAGAACAGAAAGCCAATGACTTCAACCCTATTTACGCGCTAGCTAACGTCACAGGGCTGTACCGAGACCGTATCACAAAAACCGGTTCTCATTCCCAGCTCAGTCTCAGGCAAGCTATCATACAGGAGACATCATAACTAGGGTAAGAGTACCAGCTTCATTCAAAATTTCAGAATCTCGTTATCCTAGCGTTATACATACTATTGAAATTTTACTAAATTATTACAGGGTTTGACCCTCAGGGAATAATATAACAGACACAGATGTCGGTATATAAAGCCACCACTTACAAGATTAATACAAATTATGTCACAATTGTTATTAAACTGCAACTTAAGAAGTGTGTAAGCTTGCTTTTTTAAAGATATTTTAATATTTTAGTCTTTTAATGTGTAACACCTGCGCCTATAATCGATTTGTTTCAATTGACTGTAACTTTAGTATACGAACAACTTCCTGATGATGATACTCGGGTATCGCAATATTTTGGAGTTATAAGAAATAAATAATTGATTACAAATACTTCGTGAATTTGTTGGTTAAACATAATATAAATTCTACGAAATGCACGATACACGCTGTATCAAGATTATTTAATAATTTTAAATTGTCTTGGAAAGGGACTGTAATTTCAACCTTCCATGGGCATTAGTTATGAAATTCTTTCGTTTAAGAGCCGGAACTTTATGATAAGTCTGTTGTTATGCATTAGATTTCCTGTTTTATGCGATTCTTTATATAACGTGTTTTTTAACGTAAGGCTTAAAAAATCTGCATTCACTCTCCTCATGGAGGCTAAAGTTCCGAGATAACATGAAATGTTCTATAAAATTATCTGCAGATAAATTTGTGGTGTGATTCTTAAAGAGCGGATGATCCTTGGCCTTTGCAGAGTTCATATTGTGGCTTTATTGGAAGGACGCAGGTTCTGAAGGAAAATGGGTCCAATATGAACAAGGAATAGCTGTATATTATTACAGCGGAATTTTTTGGAGTGCCGTGTGTAAATGTTAGTTTTATATTTCAGATGTGTGTATTGGTTCTTCGTGTTTTCAGGTCGAAGATCGGCGGAATATTTTTTGTTTCTGATTTAAATTTTCTGTGTTCTTTAATTAAACGACAGCAGAATGTCCCATATCAACAGTGAAATGTGTTGTGGTTTTAAAATACGATTTAGACGAAACTTTAAATTCCAAAATTTGCGCCTGTGAATTCAAAATCTTCTCACGTTTCAAACCTCCGTATAACCCTGCAGATGTTGTGGTCTCGTTCGTATGGTCAGGGTGTGGTGTCTTACTTGTCAGTCACCAGAATTCGAAGTATGGGGCAATTTGGACGTAGTGCCATATTTTTAATACAATATGACCTTTTTTTATTCTTTTCACCAAACTTATTGTTTCTACACTAAATGTTATTCAAAAATATCCAAAAGGATTTTATGATGTTGCAACTAGCATGAACATTCTGATAATTTGTATATAAAGGTTCCTCCTGTGACCTGAATTCAGACACAAGAAATTAAAATTTTATGTCCTGTGTATTTATAGTAATTAATTTTTTTAACCAACTGTACACATTAATTAAATTAAGAAGGAATGAGGTTCAGTAACAGTTCCTTTTAATGTTTTGATGAAGGATGAATCATCGTTGATGGAGCATTAAGAAATTCATACTATAAGAGTCTTAAATTATCTGTTGGAGGCCCACAAATTATTTTCTATTTGTTCCTCAGATCGTCAAAACAACGAAGTTTGCTTGATTGAAGAGCCACTGTACCGCCCTGTTTTTTGGCAGTTAAACAGGAACCTATTGGTCCATCATGCAGCGGCGTACGCTGTTGTTGTGTATCGGTTTCGGCCTCACTGTGGCGGGGGCGGTTTTCGTGTGCACTTGGAACAGGATTTATAGCTTCGTCTTGAAAGAGGTAAGACTTGAAATTAATCACTAAGTTAAAATTCGTAAGTATTTTAAATTGAAAACAGAATTCGTGCTTATGATATTCAAAACTTTAGATAATTTAATATGCTCACCAAGTTATATGATTTATAAACAGCTATATTTGCTTTTTAAAATGGGCTAACCGTAATTTTCGAGTACGTCCAGTGCCTCTAAGTTATTAATCCAGATATTAATAAAATGAGACATGAACATTTCATTTACTTCTTGCGTTTTCTACAGTTGTACGATGGCTGACACATCGATACACCGATAAGGTATCAATGTGTGGAAGGAACGTGCTGCCACCATCTTCAGGCTAGTTTTCATAGGGCGGAAAGAATTAACTGGAATCCAAATAAATAAGATTTTATGTGATTTTTTTTAATTTTATTGCGGTGTTTCAGGGTAAAGAATACCGGTGGGCAATTGTGAAAGGGTAATGAATTTTCGGGTTCTATAAAAAATTGAGAAATTCATGACTTCTTCCGGTGGGGCAACATTCCTCGGGCCTAGGCAGCTTCATTGTCGAGGTTTATAAATCATACTCAGGCACGCGCGCACACACACACACACACACACACACACACACACACACTCG
>Ga0209755_10008942_pt1 | contig 10630 bp, 15 predicted proteins | sample TergutCo191P1_FD_187301 | JGI IMG/M metagenome (GOLD analysis project Ga0209755, IMG submission 187301) | Cornitermes sp. P1 segment gut microbial communities from Petit-Saut dam, French Guiana - Co191P1 (SPAdes) (version 2) | ecosystem: Host-associated > Arthropoda: Insects > Digestive system... | reverse complement strand
TGTCAGTTTAAAGCATACAGGCTTCTGGTTTAACCATTTTATACGGCTTTGGGATATATGGATATAGAGGAATAAAGCCTAAACATGGAGAAATGTTGCGTTTTTGGGGGAATGAGTAATGTTTTTAAGTTAAAATTGTTCTTTGTCTTGATTTTTACTACATATATGTATAGCATTATATTATGGCATTTAAGCTTATTAAATGTTGTATGTGTTCGCAGACTAACAGCAATTAAATATGGATAAATGCAGTTAAATTCTAGTTAAAAACAGTATCTTTTTTTATCGATTTGAAATATTATACATATGGAAGGGGAGCCATGAGTAAAAACAGGGTAAATCCAAAGGTCAGTCTTTCTTCAGCGCCGTGGACTATGCATGAGTTTTTCGCCGGAAGCGGACTGGTTGCCTATGGATTGAAGGGCATGTTCCGCCCTGTCTGGTCAAATGATATTTGCCCTAAAAAAGCCGAAGTATATCATGCCAATTTTGATGATAAACATTTTATTTTAGAAGATATAAAAAATATAACAGGCAAAGCATTGCCATCCGCTCATTTATCATGGGCAAGTTTCCCTTGTCAGGATTTATCGCTTGCTGGTTCGATTGGCGGTATTGACGCCGAAAGAAGCGGACTTGTATGGGAATGGCTGCGAATTTTACAGGAAATGCCGCAGCGCCCTTCATTATTACTTATAGAAAATGTTGTCGGGCTTTTGTCCGCCAATAATGGCGCAAATTATATCAAGCTGCATAATGCTCTCCTGGACTTAGGTTATAAAAGCGGCGCTATTGTTATTGACGCATCGCTGTTTGTTCCGCAATCAAGACCGAGAGTATTTGTCATTGCTGTAAAGAAAAACATTCAAATACCTGATGATCTACAGGATTGTAAAAAAAATTGGCTGCATAATAATGCCGCTGTAAAGCTTGGGACTGCGTTACCGGACTGGATATGGTGGAAAGCAAAGGCGCCTCCGAAACGGCGGACAGGGCTTGTTGATATAGTAGATTTCAACCTGCCTTTTAACAAGGATTATATTTTGGAACTTATACCTGCGCATCATCAGGAAATTCTGACTAATCATTCTGATTGCGTCGCAACAGGTTACCGCAGAATACGAAAACAGAAACAATGTTTGGAACTGCGTTTTGACGGGATAGCAGGCTGTCTGCGGACTCCTGAAGGCGGCAGCAGCAAACAATTTTTAGTAATAAAGCAAAGCAAAAAGACTCACGCAAGGGTATTGTCTCCGAGGGAAGCCGCTCGTCTTATGGGAGTGCCTGATACATTTAAATTACCTGATAACGAAAACAGCGCCTACAAAGCGATGGGTGATGCCGTAGCTTTACCGGTCGCTTCTTATATCGGCAAGAAATTTCTGGAGCCATTGGCTGAGGTAATTTATAGTGAAAATCAACGCAGAAAAACAGCTTGAGCAATTTTTAGAAGAAAACAAAGCGGCAACAAAAGGACCGCTATCCTTACTTATTCAGCTAACACGTATGATTAGAACAAAAAAATTTCCATTGAATTACGATGATTTCATAACAGAAAACAAGGGGCAAGTCGCAGGTCTTGGCGGCGGTAACTTGAAGAAGATATTAAATGAGCATGGCATAACCCAGACCCTTGCCGCAGAAGGCGGCCGCACCAGCCGTGGTAATATGGGGTTGATGGGTAAATATATAGATTTCTTAAATACATGGAATAATGACGGAACACTTAATTTCGATTTAATTGAAAATTTTTGGGCAGAACAGGTTAGGGAATATTTCAGAAACCAGCCGTTTATATTAAGCGCAGATACATCACGAACAATCGGGACTAGCCTCGATGAACTATTTGATCAAGCCAGAAAAAGACAAAAGCAAAATCAGGGTACTCAATATCTTGGATCAATGTTCCAGCATCTTATAGCCGCAAAATTAAAAATCATTCTCCCTCCAAAATTCTTTGATATTTACGGCGCAGCTGTGGCTGACTCACCGACAGCCCGAAGCGGTGATTTTATTATTCATAAAACAATTATTCATTGCACAACAGCCCCGAATGAACCGCTTATAGCAAAATGCAAGACTAATCTGAAAAATGGCTACTATCCTGTAATCATCACTATATTTGACCGTGTAAAAACCGCTTTGGATCTGATCTCAGACGCTGATATATCAGGCAGGATTGAAGTATGGGACATACAGCAGTTCCTGTCAACAAACATAAACGAGCACTGCCAGTTTGATGAGCAAAAACGAAGTGTAAAACTTGCTGACATTATAGAGATGTATAATAGTATTATTGACGGAAAGGAAACAGACCCAAGTTTGAAAATTGAATTTGAACCAAAGCAGAATTTGATAACTTGAAATCACAATTTGTGACATCAAGTTGGGGCGGTCGGCGAAAACTACCATTAGCCTTCACCGAACATGGTGTCATAATGCTTTCATCAATTTTAAACAGTAAGATCGCTACTTTAACTTATAAAAGATGCACAAAATGCGTATTTAAGAATCAATAATATAATATTTATCATTTTTTAATGGTTAATGAATACAATAATTTTCATTCTCTTATCTCACTTGATGAATTTAAGGCATTGATGGGTATAGATGATCGGGATGATAAAAACGCCCGATTTTGTCTTACTACGTCAACTTTAAGAATTGAACAATATTGTAAGCGTCAATTTTTAAGGAAGCAGTATTTTGAGAGTTTTAAATGGACAGGGGATTTAGTTGTTCCTCTTAAAGAATATCCTGTAATGGAAATTTTAACAGTCTATACCTATAACAGTGTCCAGCAGGTTTTAGTTAGCGGACAGATATTAGAGCCTGAATTTTACCGCCCTATGATTGGCAATGATTATAACGAGGAAATCCCTTTTGAATTGCATTTATCCGCTTCATTAAAGCCCTACAAGCTGGCAGCCGTGAAAGTCATATACCTTGCTGGTTATAAACATGAGGGTGTTCCGGCGGATTTGGCGGCGGCGTGTATGGAGTTGGCTGCATGGAATTTTAACTGTTATAAAGGAAAACGGATTGGGATAACAGGGAGTATCAGGGGGACTGGTGTTCAGGGGGAGCATTTTGAAATGAGTATGCCGGAAAATGTGAAGGCTTTGATTGAGCCGTATCGCAGGAAGACGATATGAGCGAGATTATTTTTATTGAGCAAAAAATTATTAATGCTATCAAAAGTTTACTGACAGGAAAATTCAATGAATATTTACGTGAATTTAATTTTCAAATTCCTGTTGTTGAATTCGGGATTTTCAGGGGTGTTAATGTTATCGCTCCTTTGATTTCGCTTTCTTCATGCGAACAAACAGAAAAGGAACGGATTGTGAAACAGGATACATATTCTGTAACTGTTACTTTTCCTGTTTTAGATACTGTTGAAAGTGAATTGTTTTGTTTCGCTTACGCTGACGCTTTCAGTAAGACGTTAGGTGATGATGTTACTTTAGGCGGCGTCGCTGACAGGTCGGTAATAACAAATAAAAAATATATGCCGCCTAAAAAGACTGGCTGCGGGATGGATTGGGAAGTTGTGATTTCATTGCGTATCACTGTGGAGAGTTTATGAGAGTACAGGGTAAAGATTGTACGATTGTGATAAAAACATCTCATCATAAATTTGAAATACCTTATTCAGAGGAAACTATCAGGGAAGAGGTAGCGGTTTTACAAGAAGAAGCGGCGATTGAGGGTGACGGACAGCGCAAGGCGATTGTAAAGAAAAACGGTGTTACCGGCTGCATTGTTACTCCGTTAACGATTGATACTGTTCCTTTATTGTTGTATCTCGCTTTTGGTTTTGCCGAAAAGCCGATTAATGTTTCTCAAACAAGGAATGTTTACAGCAGCAAATTATATCTTTTGCCTTTAGAAGACACTGAATATTTTGATTTAATCCAGGACAGATCAAATAACAAAGAAAGACGATTATATGAGCTATGTCGGGTTAAGAGTTTTGAATTTAGAATTGAAAACGATGAAGCAATTAAACTAAAACTTGATGTCTGTGGAGAAAGGTCAGCGATTACTTATTTAAATACTGATGACATTGAAAAACCTACAGGGGAACGGTTTAAGAGTGACTGCGTTAGCTACTGGATTAATGGAAAGGAAAATCATTTTATTTATGGGATTACTTTATCTGTTAAAAAAACCGGCGGCACTAAAACGGAAATTTGGATTAAACGGATTTTACCTAAAAATAAAGATTTGCCTGAATGTATAGACGAATTGATTATTAACGCACGTTTATTAATAACAAAATATGAATACAGTAATTACGGTTTATTCAGTATCAATCTAAAAAATCTGGTTTTGATTTCTGATGAAACTAATATTAATTCCTGCGATACGGTTATAGATCCGCTTAGATATTATGTTTCTGGTAGTGTTTCCGCTGATGTGTATACCGTCAATGATAAGGATATACCATGAAGTTTTATGATGTTGACAATGCCTTACAGGAAGCGATAAATGCCGCTGATAAGCCTGTGCGTTTGAAGATTGAAATAGAAATGGGTGGTTATTTTCAACCGGTTTTTGAGCAGGATATTATTGAGGCGAATTTTTACTCGATTAAGGAAGCTGCCGGAGGCGTTTCATCGAGGGGTGATGTTTTAATAATTAAAAATGAAAAAATAAAAATGAACAATGAAAGAAATAATCTTGCCGGCAGTGAAGTTAGAGTTTTCTTCTCGATTGGAGATGGTTTGCCGTATTTTCAGCGATTTAAATTTTTCATTGATAATAAAGGGATACAGGAAATTAAGGGACCTGGGCGAAAGAGGCACATATATATTGGGCTTCAGGATTTATCCTATAAGTTACGCAAAACTGACGAGGCGAGAGACTGGACTGCTCCCGCTATTTTTACATATTCTGTTGTTTGCGATAAGACAATGCCGGAAAAATCACTTGTTCACGGTATCGCTAAAAGAGCCGGATTAAATGTAAACGATATTGATTGCTCTACTATTCCTGTAACACTTCCTTTTATAAGATTACACAAAAATATTTGGGCTGAGTTATCAAGCCTTGCCGCCGCATATCGCTGTCATTTAGAGTGCGCTCCTGAAAAACCGCTGGTGTTCGCACATTCGCCATATCAAAACAATGAGCAGGGAACAGTTAGCAATGAGCAATTTCCTGATAACACATATACGATTAAAGGCGATGAGATATTTTATTTGAGAAAAAGACAAAGGGCGGATTATTACAAAAATACAGTCAGGTTAAAAGTGAATATGCCTGTCGCTCTTGATAAACAGGAGATTTGGCGATATGACGAGCCGCCTGTTTTTTATGATGAATTTTATCAGGCGTTTTATCCGTTCAAATATCCTCTGGAACGTGAGATTGAAATTTCAAGATATGAAGCCAAGTACAGAGTAGTTGACGATAGCGGTAAAGAAAGAAATGTTGTTTTCGCTGATGATATAGATACGAAAGAAGAAGCGGAAAATCGTCTTTTTACAAATGAAAAATGTTTAAGTTTCTCTTATTACGATACAACAAGTTATTCGGATCGGGCTGTTTTGACTTTGAAAAAAGAAGTTGATTGTGATTTGTATAACGCTTCTATTCATGGCAGACCTATTGTTTTGGATTTAAACCGATCCTGTTTTATGCGTGACGATGACGGTATTAATAATTACGGTACGGTTGCATTAAATATTACAGGCTCTTATTTTTCAGATTTTGAGGTAAACGGTAAGCCGCATTATGAGGATTGGGTAGGCAGGGAGCTTGCGGAACGTATTCAACAAAAACATGAGTATACCGTTAAAACGCATAAAGCTTTATTTAATTCAAGAGTCGGAGCGAAAGTAAAAATATCATTACGTAATGAAGAAATTTCCGGTACTGTAAGCGCTCTTTCATTCAGGTACAAGCGGCACAGCGCTTTTATCTCTACATTCAGAGTATTTGAGGATAAGGGGGCTGCTCAATGAAGAAAAAATTCAATACAGGAGGTGAACACATGACTATTCAGGACAGGAAATTGATAGTTGAGACGTTAGGCGAAATGAGAGAGTTAAAGGGCGAAATGAAAGAATTCAAAGAGCATGTAATTGGGCGTGTCAGCGCACTGGAGAAAAAGGAAGCTGATAGAGGCAGGGATAAAATGTCAAAATTTAGCGTGTTAATCGCTTTTTTTGCGTTAGCAGTATCGGTAATTGTTAATTTTTTTAACGCCAAACATTAGCGCCATAGCAGGTGCGTATGGCGTAGATGAAAAAATGCGGCACGGTGAGAGCCCCAATAAATGCCGCTGTATACAAAAAAACGTAATGGGGCGATATGGAGGAAATCATTAATGAAGATTAACTGGGTTAGTTTAATGGAAAATGAGAAGGCGCAGTTTGAGTAAATGAGCGAGCATGATAAGTTTGTGTATTTTCTTTTATTGCAATTCGGGTCGCCTTATGGCTGGGGAAATGAAAATCCAATATCGAGCGATTGTTCAGGCGCTGTTTGTATGGCTCTATACGCTGCTACTGGCTTGCTGATACGCACTACGGCTGACGATTTATTAAAGCGTGTTTTTACAAAGATAAATCCAAGAAGCGGCGATATACGGGCTGTGTTTTACACTACGAAAAAAGACAAAAAGCATGGGGACAGATGGGTCGCTGCCGGAACCGCTACGCATATTGCCGGATTTGTTGATGACGCAGTTATTTTAAATTCACAAGAGCCGTACGCTAAGGTACGTTACATTGCGGAAGTTTCGAGCTGGTTTCAACGTGAAGGGCATGAGGTTGTTGTTAGGGGGCTTGATCGTAACGCATTAGAACGCATTTCTAAAGAGGGGAAAACAGTATTTGGACTTGATCCAGAATTCAAGAAGTTTTTTAAATAAATGAAAAATGAACAGAGAACAATGAACAAAGAACAGAAAATAGAGAAAAAAGAAAATGCGGATTTAAGTCAATCTGACGGTATTCAAATTTCTGATAAGCCGACATGGGAGCATACTTATAAAGAGTTGTTTTCGATATTAGGCAAGCGGATTGTTTCGCTTCCGTCTAAACTGCTTGGGTTCAAGCCTTTTTGTTTGTATGCCGCTACTTGGTTATTGGTTTACGGTCATATTCGTGATTGGATTTGGTTTTGTATTGTTGTGATTGTGCTATTCGGAATTGTTGGGTTGAAAGTGGTTAGCAGATGGCGGGAACATTAATTAAAATCCGCTTCCATGCCAAAGGAGATATATGAAAAAAATTATTTTAAGTGATCACGCTAAGGGATTTATTATCGGTTTTCTGATACCGGCAATTATTATGCTGATTATCTGCGTTTTTATTTATGTGAATAACAGGAAAAAGGAGGAATTGAAAAATGCGCTTGAATATGTTGAAAAACAAATGGAGATTGAGGCGTTACGTGAAGATTACAGCAGCCGTTCTGCTGATGACTTTCTTGAGATACCCGATGTACGCAGAGCCGCCGACGGAGCCTCTGACGATTTCATCAGAAAGCGGGATGAGATATTACAGCGATTCAGAGATAGAATTGCTAATTGAAGATTTGACGGAGGCGGCTCTTGAAGCTATTGAACAAGCGGCGGCGGAAGCGGCAAGGGCGGCGTATCTGGAAGGCGTTGAAAGAGAGGCGGAAGTGTTAAGGGAAACCGCAAGGCATCAAGCGGAAGCGCTTCGATTTCGTAATGAAGCGGAGCAATTAAGACGGGCAGGAATTAGGAATGGCATCTTGATTGGCGTTTTAAGTTTTATCGGCGGTGTTCTGATTGGGGTTACAGGCACTTTGATAATTATAAGATAAAGGAGAGTAAATGAAAGATAAGATTCGGATTAAAGGTAATGTTACTATTCAGGTTTTTGACGTTAATGGTAAATTGAAGCGGCATTGTCCGGGATTTTTCAGGCGGCTATTTGGGTTAAAAGGAAAACTTATGATACAGGAATTTCATAATATTGTTACGAGGGAGGGTGACGCATTAATCGCTGACGCTTTACTCGATGTTCCTGCGAAAATTAAGGTATCAAGCGCAAGCGGATTTATACAGGTTGGCACTGGCTGGACTGGAAACAGCACAAAGACTAATACACGGTGTAACACTTCTACTGGAGCTATGAAAGCTCTTGACGCTGGTTATCCGGCTTTGAAAGCGGCTTGGGGAGCTTCGGGCGATACAACGGTTACATATAGAGCGACATTTGCGGCGGGGGATTTAAACGTAAACGGTATTAATGAAGCGTGTTTGCTTAATGGTAATGTTTCAAGTTCTAATTGTCTTGCTTATGCGCAGATAAATCCTTCGGTTAATGTTACGTCTAGCGATACTTTACAGGTTTTATGGGAAATTACGATACTTGGGCAATAGTTTAAAAATCAACATCCATGTTGATTTTTAAATTTGAAGTTTTGCGTAGCAAAACTTCAGCTAAAGCATTATAACAGCGCCATCCTTGGCGCAGGGAAATATGATAAAATTCCTTCAATCTCAATATGATTTTCCTTGTTCGGTAGCGTTAGGTAAGTATGCTCCAACATGGGAGATAAACCGTTGGGGTATTAATGGATTGCGGTTTGTTCCTTTTGATGATGAAAGGTTTTCAATTCGGGGAGACAGGCGGCGGCTTTTGTATAAAGGCAGGCGGCGCTCTCACAGATTTACTATTCATAGCGATACATCTTTTGAATACGATTGTATTTTGAATCGTGAGCCTGAAAGCAATGTTATATCACTGTTGATGGAAGGGGCAGAAAACTTTGATTTTTTCAGGCAGCCTGATTTTGTTTCTGATCCGTTTTTGAAAGGCAGTTACGCTGTTTATAAGAAGGAAACGCTTTTAGGGCAAGGGACAGGGAAATTATGTCATATTCATAAGCCGCTTGTTATTGACGCCAGGGGGCGTAAGTGTTGGGGGGATTTGTCTATCGCCGGAAATGAATTGCGCATAACGATTGATGAAAATTGGCTTAGTGAGGCTAAATATCCTGTTACAGTTGATCCTACGGTCGGGACTACTACTGTTGGCACTCAGAATAAATGGGTGGCTGAAGAAGATGAATATCCTACAGAATTATGGTTTGAATTATCAGTTCCAGTAAACCGCTTTTTGATTCATGATTCTATAAATGGATTGTGTACTGCCTATTATTATTCTGATTTTAAGGATAACGAGGGAGGCGGGCGGCCAATATTCTATTCTGATAACTCCAATAAGCCTCATACAAGAAGATCATCAGGAGAAAATTTAATTGATTTAAATTTCTCCGGCGGCTGGCGTTCAGGTAATTTCTATGGTAGTTCAATTAACGCAGGGTCATATATTTGGTTCTGGTTATTCTGTGAATATTTTTGGTGGCCTCGTTTTGATTATGGCGCAGTTTGTTATTCATCATGGTGGGCTGATGATTATGATAAAATTCCGAATATATATCCTTATTATCAGTATGCTGAGAATTTAAATTTCAAATTATCAATGTACTTTTCATATTCATCAGCTCAAATTCATGTATGTACTTTAACACAGGGGATATCGTTTACAGATACAAAGAAAATCACCGCTGATTTTAAGCGTTTATCAGCGCAGACAACAGAGATAACCGATTATTCGTTTTTAAAAGCTGATTTTAAGCGTAAAGCTGTTCAAAGTGTAAACAGCGTTACAAAGCCTAATGTGTTATTTACCTATATTAGGAAGTGTTTGATTAGCGCAGGAAATATATCCGGGCTTTTCAGATTCCAGTTGTTTAATCGTTTTTTTAGTGAAGATATTAAAGCGGATACAGCGTTAAATAATAAAAGAGAGATAAACAGAAAATGTGAAGAAACCTCAATTAATTATGATATGGCTAGCAGAATCCGCGGGTTTATCAGGAATGTTTTTGATAATTTAAATGTTATTGATAATATTTCTAATCCTGTTTTTTTTATCAGGTATGTACAGGAAATAAAAGGGATTGCGGAAACTTTTCGGCAATACAGAGATTATATTCGTTTTTTGTATACTGAAGCTGGAAGCGTGTCAGAGACTATCAGGCAGGGAGATTTTTACAGGAAGGAAACTGATACGATTCACGCTGAAGGTTCTGTTTTAAGGCATTTAATGATTTTTATTAAGTTACTGACTAGTTCTTTTGTGAGAGACTTTTTTTTACGAAGGTTTTTAGTAGCTAAAGAACATTTGATATTGAAGTCGTGCATCACTAGGGAAATAAATTTAGAAAGTAAAATAAATTAGCAAAGAACAGAGAATAGAGAACAAAGAAAAGCGAGCGAGGGTGATATCTTTTGCTGTTTACATATAGGAGATTTTTTGATGGGGAAGATTTTTAAAGAGCAGACTGCTTTGCGCATAACGCTAAAGACATTTACGGATTTGGAAGATATTGAAAATGCGGTAATTAGGTATAAAAAGCCTGACGGCTGTACGGGGGAATTGGCGGCGACTGTCGGTGATACCGCTAATGGGGTTATTTTCCATGAGTGCATCGAGGGCGAACTGAATTTGTCGGGCTGGTGGTCTTTTTGGGCGTTTGTCACTTTTAATGATGGGAGAACGGCTGCGGGGGAAGCGGCTAAGGTTTATGTTTGGGAAATGGGCTGCTAAAAAAATGGCTTCCATGCCATTTTTTT
>Ga0209755_10008941_pt1 | contig 10630 bp, 8 predicted proteins | sample TergutCo191P1_FD_187301 | JGI IMG/M metagenome (GOLD analysis project Ga0209755, IMG submission 187301) | Cornitermes sp. P1 segment gut microbial communities from Petit-Saut dam, French Guiana - Co191P1 (SPAdes) (version 2) | ecosystem: Host-associated > Arthropoda: Insects > Digestive system >... | reverse complement strand
GGGGGGGGGGGGGGGGTTGACGAGTATTAACTATTCCTGCTGTTGTAGATTAATATGCGTGTTATCATACATTAGTGTTGAAGATGGGAGTAAAAGGCGATTCAGGGTGTTGGCCGTATTTCATTTGTTGGGTGGTGATTTTTAGCTCGTCGAGCTGCGCCTGTGAAGAAGGCGAAGACCAAGCCCCGTTCGAAACAACCCAAGAAAGTGAAGTTCATCTGTAAGTATGTGTGTAGTCCTACTCGAATATCATAATTAACCGGAAGGTTTTGAGAGAACGCCCCGTTTTTGTATGGTGCATAATTTAAACCTTTCGGGTGTACTTCGCTTGATACTCGTATGAGTCTTTTATGAGCGTAGAACGATGCGTTATAGGTCATCGGTTTTGCTCACTCTCAGGTGAGAAATTATCCAATTATTAAAGAAATACCTCATCACACGAAATATGTAATACATGTCATGGAGTAAAGGAAAAGACGTTTTACAGTGTGTCATATGCATCACTTAGCACATAGAGGTCATATTTGTATCGTAAGTAAAGCAGGGTTTCCGGTGTACCAATTTGAACCATAATGAATCTAACATTTTAAAATGACCAAGATTGAATGTAGAAATTTGCCGGTTGGTTTTCTTTTTCGGATAAGGATATTAAAAGGGTGAAGTTATACCTGTCCGCGCCATGAAGGCATATTACAGGGGGAGGAGAGGTGTAGCTATATTCATCTTTAACCTGGGAATGGGATAGAGGTGAGTGGTCATCTTCACGCCCTGTCCGCTTTTCTCCTCGGTTATGAATCTCAGTACTCGTTGAATAGGATGCTGGGGATAATGTTACTAACCTTTCCATAAGTCGTTCGCATTGTTTACGGACGACGGATAAAAATTTTAACGTCAGGTACGCGAAGTACCTAGGACAAATGTTCGCCTGTGATTCTCTTTGTACGAGGCGGTAGGTGGTGCAGCGTTCCGTATCGGGTATAGTGCGGGACTCAGCTCTGCGACCGTGAAGGCTGGGGAAATTTAGGAGAAGCGTGGGTTAGATAAATCTGGCTCACGTTCTTTGAGAGTCGCGAAGCTGGGTCCCAAACCAGCTATACCAGATGACACCCTCTCAGCAGTACGGTTGTCAGTAGTACGTCGTTTTTATCTTCAGTTTTGACGTGGCGCTTCGGTAGCCCTATATACAATTGTAGTTAAATTAACAACTTTCTTTTGGTTCGCCTATGTAGAAAATAAAAGTCATTCAAATTTTAAAAACCCCAGCAGTCTCAGTGAAAAGAATGCTGCAGTCTTAAAACTGAAGTACCTGTAAAAGGTAAAGGTAAAGTGATCCCGTTACAGGCACGGTGTGGCCCAGAGGGTGGGTAGAGGTATTGTTCGACTCTTCCATGACCGCGGCACTAGAAGGGGGTGAGTGGTCAGCAGCACGCCCCGGCCGCACTTTACCCCCGGGAAAGACCCGGTACCCATTTTACAAGGGGCCCCAGGGCCGGTCTGGACGGGCGGAAAATCTCGTCCCCGCCGGGATTCGATCTCGGACCGTCCAGCCCGTAGTCAGTCGCTATACCGACTGAGCTACCTGGCCCACACTGAAGTACCTGTATGTTTTTAAAATGAATTGGAGCTAACGTTAAATACTAAGCAAATAGTTATACATCTGCTTTGAGGTGTATACAAAACGCACGAATTTGTGATTGGTTTTGACCCGCGTCAGATGTGGCTGCTAATGTTAAGCAAATTAAGATTTTTTGTATCCAGTATTACATTCACCCACGTTTGCATGATAGGTTTGTATTTCTGTTTATATCTGTTTCTGTATGCTTGTACTGTTTTCTTATTTAATTCTGGGTAATTACACAGTCGTACGAATTACAGAATTTTTATATTACTGCTTACGGATAAAGACGCTACTTTTCGGAGAAAAAGTACACGACGAAATTAAAAAGAAGTCTTCACTATCGGAGGTCACAAGATGCAACTTGTGGTGCTTAATCATGTCTGTAAAGGTTATAGTCATGTAGTTACCCTCCCCTCTCCCTTTGCGTTGTCTCCTTTTGTGGTGGTAAAAATGTTGACAGCCGTGGCCGTCAACGTCGGGGTTCAGCAGTGGTAGCATTCGTTTTGAGTTTCGAAAGTGCCCAGCTCGAACCTAGCGTGGAGGCATGTCACGATGGCTGTACCTGTATCTGTGTGTAAGTCGCTCATCACCGTCAGCCTAACATCTGGAGGTATATAATCTGTTTAGTAGAGCGTCTTTTTATAAACGAATGTAGTTTATGAAATGCGGAGAAAATTCCATCATCATGGTGTAGCAGGGGTACTGTCCCTTGCGGCCTAGGAATGCTTTAACCACGCCAGCTGTAATCAGAATGCAATAGAAAGCAATAAACGCAACAAACAAGACTGCACTTCAGCACGTACGGCTTTTGGTCGGGATCGTCTGCATTCGACTTATTAGTAGGTGGGTGCTCGCAGGAAGTGGTAACTAGAATTGGGAAACAAATTCAAACGTAAGAGGTGCATGCAGATCTGTGATAATTCCTCGAGTGTTGTAGCAGCAGTTTTGCAGCCACATTCGCAAGCGTGTGGAACGCGTGTTTGTTTCCGGGCAAATATTACATTTAGAAATTCTGGATCGAGGACAGAGCGTCATTAGAATAGGAAATCGTGATTTGGTAGAGCACGATATTGAAAGTTTATTTACGTATTGTACTCAGTTCTAGTTTCTAACGTTTTTTGACTTACCGTAGCGTTTCGAAATTTAAAATGACTTAGTCTCACCGACAAGAGGCTTGGGAGGGGGACTGCTCGGAGGATGTAATAATTGCAGTGCAGTTACGTTCCAGAAAATTATTATAAAAATCCCTGTGCGGAGATTATGATACTGTGTGGTCTTCTAAGGGGATACCCTTTCGGGGCAATGGCTTGTTTCCATGTTAAGGGGTATTAACCGTCAAGAGTACGGTGTCTCGGTCCGCAAAACCACATATACCGTCGTGAAATCTTAAAATCCCATCTGCAGATTAGTTGATGTTCGCCACTTCATAATCCTGAGCTGGACTGTGTAAGAGTATGATTCTGATTGTACATATGTATGTACATTGTTTTTACTCATCGCCTTCGTGGGTCATTTCCTTCATCCAATCATTTGTGTAGCAGCAGAATAGTTTCTGACATTGATACAGGGTCGAAAAGTACTTAATGCGCCCATGCAGTCGTTTTGCGATTTTGAATATGCAGTGGAATGTAGGTTAGAGATACAATAGTGACAGTGCGTACTCCTTTCAAGATCGTTGAAAGCGAGATTGGGCACTTTGTCGCCCCCATGTCGGGGGTGCCGACCGTGACATCATCTGTTACAGACGAACCGGCGCCGCCCCTGGGATCGATACTACGCCCCTGGCGCGTCTGCAACCCGCTTCTCACCGTTTTCAGACTGCATCCCCTGAAACGTGACTCATAGGTGCAAGCGGAAATTCCGGGATACGTAGCCAATTTCCCCCCGCCCTTGCTCATGACAGCCACTTAACCGAGCGTAAGCCTCGTTTACCGCAAGGCACCATTCTTCTTGTGCAAAGTGTGAATAACACCTGAAGTAATTTCTAACGGTCACCTTCCACCTTAGGCCATGAATAACGTATGTGTAATAAACATTACGGCTAGCATTAACTTTAAATAAAATTTTGGTGTGTCCGTTTAGAAATATAAACTGCTGGTGTCAAAATTCAATGGAGTTGAATCCCTGAGAAGGAAATAGACCCTCACCTTGTTAAAACTTTTGCCACTTTCTATGGATCCTGTAAGTTCATTACCATGATTACAGAAGCCCACCGCTGGATGATGTACTGGCACTACAAATCCACTATATATCATCATACCATATTCCATAAATATTTTAATATTATTCTCACTCTGGGTAGGTCATCCAAGTCATATCTCATACAAAAATTTGGTATGTATCTAATCTCTTCCATTGTTCTTGTGTGTCTCACCCATCGTATGCTCTGTGATTTGATTACTTAAGTGGTATTTGCTGAATAGTACAAATTGCAAAGCTTCATGTCATGCATTTTTCTCCACAATTCTATTCTGTCCTCTTAGGTGACAATATCCTCCTTCGCATCCCATTGTAAGACACCCCATATCTTTATTGTTTCCTTCAGGTGTATACACAAAGTTTCATGCCCATAAAAGTAAGTAATATGGTGCTTCCATGTATTTAATGTGTTTTTAGACAGGGGAGAAGAAAAGGCTGTTTTCAACTTGATTGTTTTTGTGTTACAAAACCAAGCCTGTTCTATACGATTCAAAACCGCCAGAATTGCAGAGGTAAAGCAATGTTCCTGATTTTAAGTAGATACCATGCCCTGAGGCCATGCTATTAAGGCATATGCAGAAGTTAAAGTACATGTTCACTCATTCTTAACATAGGTATCAGATGGTGGTGAGTGGTTAGATTCACCCTATGGTCTTTTTGTTCATGTGGAGAAAGATTCCAATACCCATTGAGTTTTAGGCTGGGTGGGTCCCAGAGCCAGTCTGGATGCTTTAGAGAAGAGAAAAACTCTTGCCTTTGCTGGGAATTGAATGACATTTACTTGTCATTCAGCCTGGAGTCTGTTCACAATACTGACTGAGCTTTCCCTATGCCCAGAAGTAGGAGGGCTCTTGAAATACAGTTATATGTAGTTTTAGTTTTTAAGTGCATTTTAGTCCTAATTTGAATTTGTTATTTGGAAATATTTCTAGTTTCTGAGCAGTGTGATTCCCAGTCATCGGTTTGTCTTCTGTCACCTCAAAGTGTTAGGTCAGAAACATCATAAACTGTTTAATCTGGATATATTGTAAACTAGCAGTGAAATGTCCAATGAAATTATTTAAAGATATTTTTTTTGCTAAAGTAATCATAATGTAGAAAAGGTTATCAAATTTATTCCATTTCAGTTTCTTGGTCACAAATCCATTCTTATGATTATTTAGGGAAACAATTGTCATTGAATATAACCTTTTGGTCTCTATTTGCCATTATTTTTTCAATATTAATCACCATTATCCATTTACTTGGGTGGTTGTATGTTGAAATTGTGATGTCTAAATTCAATGATTGATGATAATAGCATGTTATCTGTCTGACGGTTATGTACGAAGTAGTCAACACCAGCCAGACATTTTTGTATTTCCCCCTTATGTCTCATACTACATGTGTTGGCCTGATGGTGAGTTATACATGTTGCCTTATTAAATGCTTAAAAACTTTGTTGTGTTAACTACTTCTTACGTAGCCATTATTCTGGTAAATGCAATGGGGATATCGAACCTTAAAAAAACGTTATCTTAATTCACCATTTGCAGTAGTGAAATGTCCAAGTCTGAATTTTGTGTTGCAGCTACTGAAATCAGATGCCAAGAAAAATCGAAGGGTGGTTTGTCATATGAGGTGATCCTGGCAGAGCCACTGGCTGGGACTCCTCCCAGACGAGCCTCGCCTCCAAACAACAAGGTGTCCGTAGAGAACATAGAGGAGAAACTAAAAGCAGCAGAGGAGCGAAGACTTGTAAGGTTTCTTTGCACTAAACTGGTGGAACACAGAGGAACTACAGTACAAAGTTGTGCATCTTATGTGTGCAAGAAGCTTTGTACGGTTCCTTTATGGTTTTCAGATAGGCAATCTAAGTTAGGTTATTATGCATGGTGGCAGCAGAACTTTGAGGTTTGATACTGCTGTACCAAAACCCATCATTAGACATGATTCTAAACCAGCTCCATTCACTTCACATTCTTCCTCTTAGATGCATCTGAATTTTGATCTTTCATTTTGTGCCTTTCAACTGGATGTTTCTCAATATACTTTATTGTTATAATCTGTATTTCTTGTTCCCCTGTCTTCCCAGTAATCCCAGCCCTTCTAAGTAGGAGGTCTGTCCGGAAAGTATATGTCCATTTTGAATATCTCAAGAACCGGTCGTGTGGCCTTGATGTAACTTGGCATCCAGCACAGGATACCTTAATGTGCATCCATGAACAGTCACTCTCCTGTGGGGCTAGTCAGTTGGCAGTGAGACACCATTGACTGGGCTTGTGTACTGTGTGACCATCACATTTCACAGTGACTAAGTGAGCAGATAGGTGAATCTGCATCAAGTGTTAATTCAAACTTGGACATTTGTCCATGGAAACTATTCAGATGATTAAGAAGGCTTTCGGGGATGATGCATTGAGTGAAGCCCAGATAAAATTTTGGTATTGACGCTTCAAAGATGGTTGGGAATCCATGGAAAGCGATCCACGTTCTGGAAGGCCTTCTACAAGCAGAACACCCGAAAATGTTGAATGGGTGTCGGCTGCAATAAACGAAATCAGCAATTGGCAGTGTGAGAATTAGAAGAAGCACTGGGGATTCTAAGTAGTACTCCATTGAAGTCCTTTGCGGGCTGAGGGATGCATTAAGAAGAAAATGGCCACAGTTGTGGGCAAGTGGTGACTGGCAGCTTCATCATGACAATGCACCTGCTCATTCTACAGCTGTCATGCAGGCTTTTTTGGCAAAACATTTCATCACCCAGGTGTGTCTGCACCCCTGCAGCCCAGATTTGGCTCTCTGTGACTTCTGGCTTTTTCCAAAGCTAAAATCGCTGTTGAAATGGAGGAGATTTGTGAATTCGACAGTCACATGGTACACAAGCTCAGTCAGTGGCGTCTCACTGCTGGCGCCCCACAGGAGAGTGACTCTTTATGGATGCACACTAAGGTTTCCTCTGACTGGCTGCCAAGTTACATCAAGGCCACCTGTCCGGTTCTTGAGATTTTCAAAATGGACGGATACTTTCCAGACAGACCTCATATCCTAGATTTCGTTACATGTATAGTATGAGACCCCTTTCATCAAGAAGTTTTTCACTATGTATTTTAAATAGCTTACTGCATCCTTCTTTGGTCCAGTATTTTCCGGGTTTCTTTGTTTTTTAACACTTGTAATTACTCTTTTTTTTAACTTTCATATATGGTATGTGTTCACCATAGTGACCTGTGCCCAAATAAGCAGGGTGCAGAATATGTTTCTGGGGGTGGAAGCGCCCTGCAGGTTCATGCTGTCAGTCACAGTGGTGGGATGGTATTGTGAGTGATGGCTGGTAGATGTGACTTACACCTTATTGTGGAATCTGAAACATGATTGAGGGGCCTGGTGTTTCCTTTACTTAAATTTTATCTTCCATGGAACTGAAGATGTCAGTCTGAGCAGAAAGAATATGCACATGGATTTGACTGGGCTTCAAGTTCACATCCATATGAATGAGATCGCCACATCCTATTAATGAACTCTATAGAGCAGAGTCCATTAGAAGCTCATAGTTTCACAGCTAGCTGAGAATTTTCTATGTTTTATGGAACCCACATGCTTACTATCATGTTCACAAAGCCTGTTGCTCATTTCTGTCCTAGCCAGATGAATCCTGTCTACATCCTTTCTGTTTCTTTGAGGCCCATTTTAACATTGTCTGCCACACCTATCCAGGTCTATCCAAGTCTGACAAAACAGGAGCATGACTTGAATTGAGGGATGTGAATTGTTTGAACAGGCCCTTATGTGAGTCTAAGGCCCATTTTAATATTTTTCTACCACACCTGCCCAGGTCTGTCCAAATCTGACAAAACAGAATGAGTATGACTTGAGTTGAGGGATGTGAATTGTTTGAACAGGCCCGTATTTGAGTCTGATGTCTGGCCTTAGTGTTGGTGAATATCCTTGTTAATGCAGTTTGTTGAATATATTGTGAACAAAGTTGTGTGAGTTTGTTTTCCTTGTTGTATTGCAAGAGGGTCAGCTATATTTAAATCAACACTGTGTTCATAAAACTGTCATTTGTTCTGATACTTGTTTCATCTGTAGTTTTATGAATGATTTTGAGTGTAAAGTTTCATCTCTTACTTGCAGCAAAGAATGTAGGTGGGGTACTTGCAAAGTGTTGAGTATTTTGAAGTAAGAAAGTAGTAACTGGAGGACAGAGATTCCTACATAACAAGCATTATAGTGTGTTCGCTTTGGTTGGCTGTTAACATGGTGATAAAACGTGTGGTTTTCACAGAATGTGGGTAATTTATTCACTGAGTCAGCATCAACTTTTCAAGAAAAACCTTTTCTGTATTGTTATTTATTCTATTTCTTACTTGTAAATCTTAATATCAGTATATCATGGTGCAGTCTATAACAGAGTTTTGATTAACATCCTGTAGAGACATTGTTTCCCACCAGTGGCATAGCCAGGTTTTTTGGATTCAAGGTTGAGTATTTACAATGACTGCCCCATACAGAAATTATGAATTGCAAAAGGAAAATACAATCATTTATTGAATTTCCCTTTATTTGGCTTTAAAATTTAAGATCAGAAAATGAAGGTTTTCATTTCAAATGTTAATTTGCTGCCACTTGGACTCTACTGAAGATTTGCCCGCGTCATTTGCGCCCACCCCCCAACCCTCCAGCTGCTACTCCCCTGGTAACCTCTGCCCTTGATACTTCAGTATTTCTGTAGGATTTTGTATGTTGCACATTGATTTCTTACTCTTCATTGTTTATATTTGATATTTATTTTACCCATTCCAGTCACTGGAAGCAAACAAGATGTCAGTTTTGGCTGCCAAGATGTCAAAGATTGAGGAGGCATTAAAGAAGAAAGATGAACAAACAAACATTTTTATTTCACAAACACGAGAAGCCCTAGAACAAAAGATGGAAGCACATACTGAGAAAAGGGAGTCTCACATCAGTGACTTAAAAGCTAAACTGAAGGATCACGTATGTATATCACTGTCTATGTTTCTGAGTTATGGAAAGTAGGATTTTCACATTGTCGTGGGTGATATAAGTGATCGGTGTACATAGTACAGAAGCAAATTGTTACTGTCATTTAAAGGCCAGTTTTGTCAGTTTGCAGCCACGGTGGAATCACAGTAATCCACGTGCAGATTATCTGTCCATAGCTTTCTGTTATGTAAACATGGCATATATGAACAAGACCTTCGTCCTTTTTCCATATCGTACCTTGGTTTTGGGGGGTGGGAGGAGCAGGGTTGGATGGTCTACAGATGGTACTCCTTTTTGGGGGAAGTACATGTATTGTCACCCAGTGGTGGGATAGAGGGGTTTGTTCAGTGGTCATGGCATGCTGAATGACTTGACCTTTGCAGGTACCACAGCATGAGACTTTGTACTCACATTTCTCAGCTTAGATCTTCCAGTTACAGTATAATTCATTCATTGACCACAGCACATTTTGTAAGTGAACTTTAAATTATTATGTGTAACTGCATCTTTCTTTTCTAAGTTACACGTTAGACAAGGTGTGTCATTTTTCATGCTTATCTGTGCATGAGGGTGAATTCAAGGTGGTAATTTTGATCAGTGACAAGCTGTAATTATTTAACTGGATCATTTTTGTATTAATATTTCTGTATTCATCATCAAAGTGATGAGTATAACTCAAAGGAGATTTTGGCATATTAAATTCTATTTGAAATTAATAATTTTTGAACCAGCAGCGTACAAATATTTGGATGAATAAATTATGTAAGGTGATGCTTTTCTTCAGTAGTGAACTCTCCACCTGAGATCCTATACTAAGAAACAGACACATACATGCATGCACTCATACCAGGGAAAGCTGGATTGCAGTTTTGCAGTCTTTCTGACCCTTGCGTGGTTGATTCATGGTACTGAATGATATACCACATGTGTGGGCCATCCTTCCTCATATATCTTTCTTCATGGTTTCAAACTCTGCCTCTGGTTTTGACTTTCTTGGTTCATTATCCATAGAAGCACATGCTGTGTGCATGATTGATTTGGCAATGAACCACTACTAAACAGGATACCATGTGCAAACACAGCCAGATGATGCTATGAGTGGTGTCTGATACCTGCATGGTATGTTCTTCAGCTCCATGCTGGTTTCAGCACTGACATTGTACAGCCCATGGGTCACAGAGATTTTGAATGCAGTCATGTTACAACCACCAGGAAAACTGATACTGTCATGAGGAGGAGTCTTAAGCAGTTCACAAAAGCAAGTGGCTATGGAAACTCCTAAAATAAATATCAGTTGTGGAAAAAAAGAAAAATAACCAAATTATCATGTTTGTTGATTGCATCAAACATTGACATTGTATATTTGACCTGGTTCCAAACATTTTTCATCACCAGATTTCTAAAATTGTCGTGCCGAGTGATCAGCTGCAGCATAATTGGCAAGAAGACTGTCCCTCTGTAGCAATTGCTTCAATACAATATTGTTACTTGAATCTGGTCAGCTGTCCACGTGAGGCATCAGTTTCACCTTTCAGTCCCAGAGCTGTGCAAAAAACTTGGCTTTTTGTTTACACAAGGGACCACCGACTGATGTTTCTTATGTTTGGTTCTGGTTTTGCTACTGAAGAAGGCCAGTTATTGTCTTATGATTGCAACGTCCAGCAGTGCTATCGCAGGTCTTTGGAAATCTCATGAGCTGCATTTTTTTTTTTAATCATGTACTTTATATTCCCATTCCATTGTCTTTGACTAATTTTGTTACTGAGTCCCCATTCTTGTTTTTTTTCTTTCAAATAACTTGAGCTTTTGTTTAGTCATTGCTTTTTT
>Ga0209755_10008939_pt1 | contig 10632 bp, 8 predicted proteins | sample TergutCo191P1_FD_187301 | JGI IMG/M metagenome (GOLD analysis project Ga0209755, IMG submission 187301) | Cornitermes sp. P1 segment gut microbial communities from Petit-Saut dam, French Guiana - Co191P1 (SPAdes) (version 2) | ecosystem: Host-associated > Arthropoda: Insects > Digestive system >... | reverse complement strand
CCCCTACGTTTTGCTGATGCCCCAGCAATTCTTAATTCTTAATTTATAATTCTTAATTAAATTCACTCCCCAGGCTTCGCTTCCCGACTGCGTATCAGCTTCGCATTCTCATAATAGTCAACAACGCTGTCAAAAATATCCTTGAGCATTGCCAAAACAGGTATCGCCACAATCATGCCCCAGATGCCTGCAATAGCACCACCCACAGAGATGCCAATAATAACCAGCAGAGGGCTAAGTGCAAACGAGCCGCTCATCAAGCGCGGCTGGATGATGTTTGCGTCGATTTGTTGTGCGATAAACAGGGCGGCGGCGGCAATCACGCCTGTGGTGAAATCCTGCGTGAAAATGACCACCACTACAGCAACCAACGTGCCGAATATCGAGCCGAAATAGGGGATGTAGTTGACCACGCCCAGCATGATGCCAAGAATCAGCGCGAAATCCGAGCCAAGTATGAACAATATGATTGTTGCCATTGTGCCTAGAATTAAGCCATCAATCGTCTGCGTGCGGATGTATGTGCGGAAATTGTTGTTCAGGCCGCCTGCTATTGTGGTGATAGTGGTGATGGTGTCGCTGGACAGAAAAATACGCATGAGCTTGACCAGATACCGCTTGAAGCGGTTTTTCTCCACCAAAATGTAAATCGAGGCGATACAGGCGATAACCCCTGTGAAAAGTGCCGTGCCAGCTCCGATAATGGGTTGCGTCAAATCATCTATGCTGAAATTTGCAAACAAATTGGAGAATAAATTGGAGATAAATTCAGAATCCACATAAATGCCAAATATATCCATCTCATTGAACCTGTCAATAAAGCCGAGGATAGCACCCCAGTAGTTTTCCCAGTTGTCAATCAAAGTGGTGATGCTTCTAACAATGACAGGAATGATGAAGCTGAGAGTAACGGCAATGATAGCCAGAATAATCAAGGCAACAGAAAGCACACTAAGCAATCGTTGCCGCTTGTGTATAAACTTGTTCTTAGAACGCGACATGAGCCGTTGCACGCCGCTCATAGGCATGTTGATAATATACGCCAGCATAAAACCAAAGAAAAACGGCCGTATCACGCCCCATATCCAACTAAGGGCATCCGCAAAAATCACCATATGCCCCGAAATGCGGTACGCCGCTATCAATGCCAGCCCCACAAGCAGATACGGAACCAAGTCCCGAAATTTTTTGTTGCCTGAGTTAGGTTTGGATTTTTCCATGTGCCATGCCTCCTGTGCGTCGCTATAAAGTAAAACGACTGTATAGCAACATTATACAATTGTTTGAAGGGGATGTAAATGCTGATTTTTATTTTATGGTAAAATTGCGTAAGAAAAAGGGACGCCGTGGGTGGCGTCCCTTGCAGGGTTTTCGTTTCTAGTAGTGGATGTGCGTGCTAGGCAGTGCGTTGGGCAGGTCGGCCAGTTGGTATATGCACACAGGGTTTCCCGCCAAATCCAGCCAATCAAGGTTAGTCAAACTACCCAAAGGATGGATATTGAAAATCAGATTGTTACTAAGCGATAAACTATGCAAGTTTGTTAATCCGCTAAGCGGCGAAACGTCCGAAATCCGATTGTTGCTTAAATGCAAGCTAGTCAGGTGGTTCAGATTCCTGAGCACAGAGATGTCGCTAATGTTATTATTCCATAATGCTAGAAACCTTAAATTAGTCAAGTTGTCAAGTCTGATATACGAAAGATTTCTAATGTCCATGGTTTGTAGGCTCAGTTGCTCCAGATTGTACAGATGACGAATCGGGGAAAGATTGGTCTCAGTATGTGCTCCGAACAAAGAGAGGTCTGTTAGGTTTGCAAGGTTGTTTAAGAATGATAAATTTGTATTCTGTGACACACCCCATAATTCTAGGCTTTCAAGGTTGATGAGATTGCCAATAATGTCATAATTTGCAATCTCCTCATTCCAAAACCAGCCCATGCTAAGACCTATCAAGTTTGTGAGTCCGCCAATGTGTGAAACATCTCCGTCAAAGTTATGGCTACCACCGAAGGATAGCCACGTTAGATTTGTAAGACCACGCAGCGGCGCAATGCTTATAAAATTGTTGCTTGAAATGTCAAGCCGTGTCAGCCTACTTTTTTGAGCAAGTGGCGTAAGATTGCTCACGTTATTTCCCCACAAGTTAAGCTCGGCAAGATTTGTAAGATTAACCAGAGGTGAAATATCGCTGATTTCATTGGCAGCCAAGTTGAGGTGCGTGACATTAGCGGGAATCTCACCGCTGCTCACCATCTCTGCTAGTCGCTGATTGGTTATATTATAACCAATCAGCTCAACGCTGACCCGCCTTGTGCCAAACAAGGTAATGTCGTGTATCCACAACATTGCAACAATACTCTGTTGACGTGAGATAACGGCGGTCGGCGCGAAATTGTTGGCAAACAGGGGGTACATCAGGCGGGCGGCCTGCATTTGCCCCACAGCACCCACGGCCCACGGCGAGATTGTGCGACTGTCGTTAAAATCAGGAGCTCGTGCTGGCAGATTGATACCCATAGCATGTGCAAGGCGTGCGAGCATCACGGCGGCCTGCTCACGTGAGACCAAGCCATTTGGCGAAAATGTGCCGTCGCCGTTGCCAGACACCACGCCCAGATACGCCAATTTTTCCACGTTCACATCGTTAGTGTCGCTGAAAGTCGCGCGGCCTGTAATCTCCCTGCCCATAGCGGTCTCGTACAAGGCAACGGCAAGGGCGGCAAATTCGGCGCGTCTGATGGCGTTTGAGGGCGAGTGCCGCAATTCATCAGGAACAAGTCCCGCATGGATTGCGTCCCACATGTATTGGTTCATTTCGTCGGTGGATGGGGTGCTTGCAAGTGCAACGCTGGGTAGCACGGACAGGCACATCACGGCGGCAATCACGAGGGTAATTGCGTACTTTAGTGTCTTTTTCATGGGTAGTGTCCTCCTTCACGTTTCATGTTTCGCATCTATTTGTACGATTATATCAAGCACTGCAAGAATTGTCAAGTACGCAAAAAAGGTGTAGTGACAATCGTGTTTGTTCGCAAGAAGAAACAGACAACGTAATTACCCCCTAACATTGCCACATACAAAAACACCCCAGCCGACAGTCGGTTGGGGTGTTTTGCCGTGCTGATTTCATGTGATGCTAATGTTGTATATCTGCATTTGGCAGTGCTTCGATTAGTTCTGCAATTTGGTCAGCATCCACGGGATTTCCGCGCAAATCCAGTCTGAAAAGCCGACTTAGATTGCTAAGTGGATAAACATCCGTGATATTGTTGCCGACCAATTCCAGAAACATTAAATTTTCCGCGTCTCCGAGGGGTGAAATGTCGGAAATTTGATTATGGCTCAACTCCAATGAGGACAGCCATCTCAACTCGGTAAGCGGCTGGATATAGGCTATTTGGTTGTTGGATAAGAACAGAGAACCCAACGAAGTTAGCTCATCAAGCGACGGGATGGCGGTGATTTGATTATTACCCAAATCTAAACTAAGCAGAGTCGACAATCCGCTGACTATGGAAATATCTGTAATCTGGTTGCGGTTCAAATCCAAAGACCGCAGAAGTACCAGCCCACTAAGCGCAGAGATGTCTGCAATTTCGTTATTATGCAGCCGCAATATGGTGAGTGCGGTCAAGCCGCTAAGTGCGGAAATGTCGCTAATGCGATTGTTGTAAAGTGACAGGTTATCAAGGCTTACAAGACCACTAAGAGCAGAAATGTCAGTAATTTCATTGTGCCATAGCTGCAATTCAGTTAAGTTGGTGAGATTTTCAAAACCAAAGGTGGTTAGGTCGGTGATATTGTTTTGTGATACATCAAGAAACTCTAATCTGGTCAAATAGCTAATTGGCGAAAAATCGGTAATGTCTCGCACAGACCAGCCCAGTGTCAGGCGGGTTAGATTGCCAAGATTTTGCAGAAATGACAAGTCCGTGAGATGAGAAGCACCCTGTATAACTAATTCTTCCAAATAGGCCAACTCGCTGATAAAGCTAAGGTCTGTTAATCGTCCAAGACCCAGGTTTCTCAAGCTCAAATAGGTTAAATTTGGCATGGAGCTGAGAAAAGAAAGGTCGGTATTGGCCCACGGGTCACGCTCAAGATTCAAGCCTGGCGGGCGGCCCAAACCAAGACGCGTCAAATTCGTTAGATTATCAAGGTGTGATGTGTTATTAAAGGCATTGTTCCATGTATAAAGCACTTCAAGCCCTGTGAGATAGCCAATGGGGGCGATATTGATTACGCGGTTAGGCAATACATTAAATGATATATCAAGCACAGTAAGGTTTTCAAGGCCAACGAGATACCGAAAATCATGAATGTTATTTTGCTGTAGCTTCAGCACCCGCAAATCTGAAAGGCTGGCAATAGGCGAGATGTCTGAAATTTGATTATGCGCCAAATGGAGATGAGTGACATTGGCAGGAACTTCGCCGCTATTTACCATGTTCGCCAAATCTTGGTTGGTTAATCTTTGCGAGTTTAGGTTAATTGTTACACGGCGCGAACCTACTGTGTGCAGGTCGTACAGCCATACAACGGCAGCCGCAACCTCTCCCCTTGTTAAAAATACGTCTGCACCAAAGGAATTATCATCAAATGGAATGATTAGCTCGGCGGCTAGCACTTGTTCAACTGCTTCCAGCGCCCATGGCGATACACCGCTGATGTCCACATGCGCGGGCGCTTGCGTTGGCAAAATAACGCCTATTGCAACGGCAAGGCGAGACAGCATCACGGCCGCCTGTTCTCTGGTAACGCGATGGATAGGCTGAACTGTGTTATTGCCAAAGCCTGTAATTATTCCTAAATACGCCGCTTTAGCGATGTTTTCGTCTGTGGTGTCTGAAAAAGTAACGCGTCCTTCAATTTCCGTGCCAGCAATGCTTTCATAGAACATGACCACAATTTCTGCAAAATCCGTTCGGCTTACATCTAAATCAGGCAAAACGCGAGTAATAAGCGGCACAAAACCCATATCGTAGGCATCTTGTGCATAGCGTGAAAAAGGCACGTTTTGTGTGGCTTGGGTTGAGGTTGCATTTGAAGCAGAAGTGGTTGTAGGCAAAGTAGCCAAACACAACACTGCGACTAAAGCAAATAACAGCACGGATGATGTGATTTTCTTCATGGTTAAACTCCCCCTTGAGATGTATTTGCCAATATTATGACACGATTTGACAAACTTGTCAAGCACGCAAAAAAGGCGGCATTACGCCGCCTTTGCTATATACCGCTATACAGTCTTGCTCATTTCCTTCTGCAGCCGTGCCGTCAACTTAGGCAGCAGAGTATGCAGATTGCCAACAATCCCCACATCCGCCACCTCAAAGATAGGCGCATCAGGATTTTTATTGATGGCGAAAATCAGCTCTGCTTCCTCCATGCCAGCCACGTGCTGGATAGCACCCGAGATGCCGCAGGCGAAATAGATGTCGGGGCGGACTGTCTTGCCTGTTTGCCCGACTTGGCGGTCTTTTTCTGCATAGCCAGCGTCCACGGCCGCGCGGGATGCGGAGATTTCGCCGTTAAAGACGTCTGCTAGAGCCTTGAGGGTAGCGAAGTTGGCGGCGTTGCCAACGCCGCGGCCGCCTGATACAAGGACTTTTGCTTCCGTGATGTCCTTGGATTTTTTGACGATTTTGGTTGTTTCGAGGATTTCTACGTTGGCATCAGCGGGGTCGAATTTGATGTCACATTTTGTCACCTCGCCTTTACGCTCCGCAGCTTCTAGCGCAATCATAACGCCTGGGCGCACAGTCGCCATTTGCGGCCTATGCTCTGGGCAGATGATGGTTGCCATGATATTGCCGCCAAAGGCAGGCCGCGTCATCAAAAAGTCACGGCGGCCCTTGTCATTCACCGCATCAATTTCAAGCACGGTGCAGTCCGCTGTCAGCCCTGTTTTGATACGTGCCGCAATACGCGGGGCGAGGTCGCGCCCGATGCTTGTAGCACCAACCAGCACGATTTCGGGATTCACGTCCAGAATCACCGCCGAGGCCGCTTTGGTATACGGCTCTGTCATAAAGCCTTGCAAAATGGGGTCATCCACGTGGATAACGCGGTCTGCACCGTGGCTAATCAGGACTTGTGCCAAATCGCCCACGTTGTTACCCATCAGCAGGGCAATCACCTTTTGTCCGAGGTCGTCAGCCAGCTGTCTGCCCTTGCCAACAAGCTCCAAGGTGACTTTTTGCAAGATGCCGTCGCGCTGTTCGCAGATAACCAAAACGTCCTTTGACGTGTTGATGTCGCATGTTTTGTAATTCTTTTTCTCCAATTCAGTCACCCTTTCTACAGCAAATATGCCGCTTTTAGTTTATTTATGATGATTTCGACAGCTTCGTCCTCTGGCACGTCGTGGACTGTGCCTTGTGCTTTCGCCGTCTTGGTGAAGGACTTTTTAACACGGGTCGGCGAGCCTTTCAGCCCGATATTTTCAACGTCCACGAGGTCTTTGATGTCCTCGTACGTGATTGCCTTGATTTCGGCATTATAAGCATCCACAACGCCGCCAACGCTCATGTAGCGCGGGGTGTTGAGGCTGGATAGAGCCGTGACAAGGGCTGGCAAATGCACGCGAATCTGCTGATAGCGGTCCTCGTAGGCACGTTTGACTACAAGGGATTTCAGCCCTTCGTCCATATTGATGTCGTCAGCATACGTGATTTGCGGGATGTCCAGATGCTCCGCAATCTGCGGGCCAACCTGTGCTGTGTCGCCGTCAATCGCCTGTCTGCCTGTGATAATCAGGTCGTAGCCCAGTTTTGTGACAGCACCAGCGAGCGTCTGTGACGTCGCCCACGTGTCCGCACCGCCAAATGCCCTGTCCGTCACAAGGCACGCCGCATCACAGCCCATTGCAAGTGCTTCACGCAATGCAACGTCCGCTTGTGGCGGCCCCATTGTGATAACAGTCACATGCGCGCCGTATTTGTCTTTGAGCTTCAAAGCGGCCTCAATGCCGCACAAATCATCAGGATTGATGATAGAAGGCACGCCCTCGCGGTTAAGCACGCCTGTAACGGGGTCGAGCTTAACTTCGTTTGTATTAGGTACTTGTTTTATGCAAACAATAATTTTCATGTGATACCTCCTATTTGACGCCCATGCTGGCCGCAACCACCATTTTTTGGACTTCGCTAGTGCCTTCGTAGATTTCCGTGATTTTTGCATCACGCATCATCCGCTCAATTGGATACTCGCGAGTATAACCATAGCCGCCGTGCAGCTGCAAGCAGCGGCGCGTGATGTCGCTGGCGGCCTCGGATGCAAAGAGCTTTGCCATGGCGGCTTCCGCGCTGTATTTCTGCTTCTGGTCTTTGAGGAATGCGGCGCGATACACAAGCAGTCTTGCGGCGTCAACAGTCGTTTGCATGTCTGCAAGCTCAAACTGTGTGTTTTGGAACTGGCTGATGCGCTTGTTAAACTGCTTACGCTCGTTGGTATACGTGACTGTGGTGTCGATAGCACCCTGTGCGATACCAAGGGCCTGTGCGGCAATGCCAATACGGCCGCCGTCAAGGGTCTGCATAGCAATGCGGAAGCCCTGCCCCTCTTTACCTATAAGATTTTCTTTTGGAACGATGCAATTTTCCATAATCAGCTCGCACGTTGCAGAGCCACGGATGCCCATTTTCTTCTCTTTTTTGCCAATGCTAAAGCCAGGGAAGTCCTTTTCGACAATAAATGCAGAACAGCCCCGTGTGCCTTGCGATTTGTCGGTCATAGCGATAATGATGTAGACATGCGCCGCACCAGCGTTTGTGATAAAGATTTTTGTGCCGTTGAGGATGTAGTTGTCGCCATCCAGCACAGCCGTGGTCTGCTGACCTGCGGCATCAGTACCAGCACCTGCTTCCGTCAGTCCAAATGCACCAATCCATTCGCCGCTTGCAAGTTTCGGCAGGTATTTTTCCTTTTGCTCCTTAGTGCCGCTTTCGTTGATAGGAGCGGCGCACAGGGATGTGTGTGCAGAGACGACAACGCCTGTTGTAGCGCAGACTTTGGACAATTCCTCAACGCACATGGCGTATGCGAGATTGTCCGCACCGCCGCCGCCAAACTCCTTGGCAAAGGGGATACCCATAAAGCCGTATCGCGCAAGCTTTTCGGCGGTTTCGTATGGGAAATCCTCGCTTTCATCCACCTCGGCGGCTAGGGGCTTGACTTCATTAAGAGCAAATTTCACATATAGCTCCTGAAGCAATTTGTGTTTCTTTGACATAGTGAAATCCATTGTTCACGACCTTTCCATTATAATGATTGTTATTATTTATAATGATTGTTATAGCCGTTTAACTTTCAAATGTCCTCGCTCGCCGCCCGAAAAGCCTTGGAGCGTTGGCTATTTCGGGCGGCGGCTACGTCCTTTTCAAGTAAAACGGCTGTATTATTTCGACAATGTTACCATATAATCTTGGTTTCGTAAAGAGGGGCGGAATTTTGTAAAACTCATATGAAACAAGCGTGCAAAAATCAGCAATCCCGCAATCATCGCATTTGCACGGCATTTTTTTCCATGGTATAAGCAACTGTTATAGTCTACATAATAAACTAATATTAGACAACAACCAAGATGGAATTTATACTTACCTATAGAGGATATTTTATTCCAACTATTAAGGAGGCTGGGTAATGAGCAAGTTAATTACAATGAAGCAGGTTCTTACTCATATCAAAGATGGCAGCAGCATCATGATTGGCGGCTTTGGTTCTGTTGGCACGCCAATGGGCATTGTTAATGCTATATTGGAAGCTGGTTACAAGGATTTGACGATTATTTCTAATGACACAGGCTGGGTGGACAAAGGGCTTGGCGTTTTAATCATGGCACGCCGCGTTAAGAAAGTCATAGCGTCCCACATTGGCACTAACAAGGAAGCTGGCGCACAGCTTAATGCGGGCGAGCTAATTGTAGACCTTGTGCCGCAAGGCACGCTGGCAGAGCGTATCCGCTGTGCGGCGTATGGACTGGGCGGCGTTTTGACGCCTACAGGCCTTGGCACAGCTGTTGAAAAGGGCAAAGAGGTCATTGAGAAAAACGGCAAGAAATATTTGCTTGAAGAACCTCTCACCGCTGATGTCGCTATCATTCACGGCGATGTGGTGGATAAAGAGGGCAATATCACTTACAAGGGTGCTATGGTGAATTTTTGCCATGTGATGGCGGGTGCGGCGGCGGTTACTATCGTTGAAGCAAATAAAGTCGTCGAAATCGGCGAAATTGACCCCAATATCGTAAAAACACCAGGCATTTTGGTTGATTATGTAGTCAAAACTACTGTCGGAGGTGCATAATTGTGAGTGACAATAAAGGTTTGGACAAGAACCAAATACAAAACAATATCGCCGAACGTGTGGCACAGGAGCTTAAAAACGGGCAATACGTCAACCTCGGTATCGGTCTGCCTACAAAGGTTGCGGACTATCTGCCAGAAGGGGTAAGCGTGCTTTTGCACTCCGAAAACGGCTTTATCGGCCTTGGCCCTGCCCCTGAGGCTGGCAAAGAGGACCCGACCATCATCAATGCTGGCAGTCAGCTGTCCACAATCCTGCCTGGCGGTGCGATTTTTGACAGTGCGACATCTTTTGGTATCGTTCGTGGCGGCCATGTGGATGCGACCATCCTTGGTGCGTTGCAAGTTGATGAAAAGGGCAATATCGCCAATTACATGATTCCAGGCAAGCTTGTACCCGGTATGGGTGGTGCTATGGACCTGCTTGTAGGTGCAAAGCGCGTCATAGTGGCAATGGAGCATACTGCTAAGGGCAATCACAAAATCCTGAAAGAATGTAACCTGCCGCTGACCGCCCCTGCGTGCGTGAGCCTGATTGTCACCGAAATGGCTGTAATCGAGGTTGTGCCTGAAGGGCTGCTGCTCAAGGAGCTGAGAAACGGATACACCTTGGAAGAGGTGCAGGCCGCTACGGAAGCAAAACTAATTGTAGGTTACTAAGACGTGCGAGGTTGATAATTATGAAATTAAAAGGCAAAGTAGCCATAATCACAGGCGGCACGCGGGGCATAGGGCTTGCGTGCGCTGAATTATTTGTAAAAGAGGGCGCGACTGTAATCGCCTGTGCGACCAGCGCGCCAGAAACACCCCCTGCGGGTATCGAGTGCCGTGTGCTTAATGTGACAGACCGCGCGGCGTGCCAAGCGTTCTTTGAGGATGTTATAGCAAAGCACGGCAAAATTGACATTCTGGTCAACAATGCGGGTATCACCCGTGATGCTATGACCCGCAAAATGACGGACGAGCAATGGGATACCTGTATTGATGTAAACCTCAACGGCGTGTTTAATTTGACGCGCTATGTTGGCGTGCATATGCAGGAAAATGGCGTAGGCTCTATCATCAACATGTCGTCAGTTGTGGGCGAGACAGGCAATATCGGCCAAGCCAACTATTCTGCCGCAAAAGCGGCCGTTATAGGCCTAACAAAAACATGGGCGAAGGAATTTGCCCTCAAAGGCTCGCAGGTGCGTGTAAACTGCATCACACCGGGCTTTATTGCGACTGATATGGTCAAAACCATTCCGCAAAACGTCGTTGACAAAATAATAGCTGGCGTGCCGCTTGGCAGAGCAGGCGAGGCGGAGGACATTGCGAATTGCGCGTTGTT
>Ga0209755_10008938_pt1 | contig 10632 bp, 6 predicted proteins | sample TergutCo191P1_FD_187301 | JGI IMG/M metagenome (GOLD analysis project Ga0209755, IMG submission 187301) | Cornitermes sp. P1 segment gut microbial communities from Petit-Saut dam, French Guiana - Co191P1 (SPAdes) (version 2) | ecosystem: Host-associated > Arthropoda: Insects > Digestive system >... | reverse complement strand
TTCTTTGGAAATGTGTGCGATATTGATAGTATTTCTGTTATATTTGAAGATTGCGTGAACAAGCCAATAATAGTGATACACTGCGCCGGAATTGTGTCGATTTATTCACAATTTAACAAAAAGGTTTACAATGTAAATGTAAATGGAACAAAGAATATTGTTGCATTGTGCGAAAAATACGGCGTAAAAAAGCTTGTGCATATAAGCTCTGTTCATGCGATTCCTGAACTGCCGGCAGGCAGCGTTATAAAGGAAGTTGATCATTTTAATCCTGTAGATGTCGTAGGGTTGTACGCTAAAACAAAATCCGAAGCGACTCAATTTGTTTTAAACTATACAAAACGAGGCGGAAACGCATGTGTAATTCATCCGTCCGGTATTACAGGCCCCGGCGATTTTGGCAAAGGGCATATTACTCAGCTTATTATAGATTACTGCAAAGGCACTTTAACAAGCATGATAGACGGCGGCTATGACTTTGTCGATGTAAGGGATGTAGCAGACGGCATTCTTTCATGCTGCGAGAAGGGCAAGAGCGCCGAGTGCTATATAATGTCGGGGCAGTATTATAAAATACCGGATATTTTTAATTTGCTTCATGAAATCAGCGGAAAAAGGGAAATTAAAAGAATACTTCCGCTTTGGTTCGTAAAATTAACAGCGCCGCTGTCCGAATTATACTATAAAATACTAAATCAGCCTCCGCTTTTTACCTTATATTCAATTTTTACGCTGAATACAAACGCCAATTTCAGCCATGAGAAGGCATCCAAAGAACTGGGCTATACCTCTCGTCCTATAAAACAAACTTTGGCGGACACTATCAAATGGCTTGAAGAAAACATGAGTTAAAAAGGAATTGTATAATTTCAATTTTTTGTGTATTCTTCTATAAATAGACTGATTGTGGGAGAAGAAATCTGCTATTACCGATTAAAAACAGATCATTTTTACTTCTCCTTGTATGTATAATTGTTACGCAGCTGACAGTTTGGGCGCAGGAAGGGCATATTAATGAGGCGGAACTGCCGGCAGTTAAAGTCGCCATGAGCGATGACCATTCAATCATTATAGAGCGTGTGTTATACACGGCATTAAGGCGTTCCGGTTACCAAATGGTTTCCCATGTTTCGGGGATGCGTACAGCTGTAGCTGACGTTAATTATGGTGATGCCGTAATTTTACCTACCCAGACAGACGGTTGGGACAGAATGTACCCCAATTTGACAAAAGTGCCTGTCGCCTTAGATAATGTTGAGTATACCGCCTACGCCCGTTCGGATAATCCCAGACAGTTTTCCAAGTGGGAAGATATAGCAGGGTTGCGGCTTGGTTACCGCTGGCAGAATGAATATGTCGCGAATAATGTCCGCCGAGCAGGAGCGCGCAATCTTGTTACCGTTAATGACTACACCCAGTTGTGGGAGTTGCTGCTTAATAATGAAGTTGATGTAATTATCCTCCCGCGTATGTCGCATTTTGAGCATCGCTTTCCATTTGGTATACGAAGAGCCGGTATTGTAGAAAAACAACCGGTTTACACTTATGTTAACTCAAGACATAATGCTTTGGTTCCGCTCCTTGAAAAAGCTTACCAGGATATGTTTTTAGACGATACAATTTCTTTTATTTATGATAAAAAGGGTTCGTCCAACGAAAAACCGATTATTCTGCATATAAATTCCTACAATGCGCAAAATATTTGGGAGCGCAGTTTAATGGAGTCTATCCGCGCAAAAATTGATTTAGTTACAGAAAATGAATATTTTATTTACTACTTAAATTCAAATGATATTCACAGTAAAGCCAATTTTAACTCCATTGTATCCGGCATGATTCGGGCAGGGTTTATTTCTCGCACTCCCGATTTAATTATTGCTTCCGGCAATGAAGCGTTTGAATATGTGCTAAATAATTATTATTTGCATTTCCCGAATTTGCCGATTATATTTTTTGGAGTTCAGGAGTTTGACAACTCCATGCTTCATGGACACGAAGATCGAGTAACAGGCGTTTCTCAGACGGTTTCTTTTTCTCAAACTGTTTCCGAGATGCTGCATCTTTTTCCAAAAACAAAACGGATATTTATATTGAATGATCATTCGTTCCCAAAAAGTATAATGTTATCTGATAATATTAAAAAATGCATAGAAACAAATTATTCAGGTTTACGCGATTTGCCGGTGGAGTTTGTATTTAACGACAACAAACCTTTTACAGAAATTTTAAATCATATACGCTCCTTTGGACAAGATACGCTGGTTTTAATCGGAAGCTATTCCTGCGATTCGGCAGGCGTTTTCTTTTCTGAAATGGATGTGCAGAATTTAGTTTCGGGCGCATCCTTAAATCCTGTTTTTAATTTAACAATTTCATTTATAGGAGGCGGAACTCTTGGTGGTTTTGTAAGTGACGCTGATACACTGAGCGATAAAATCGCTTCCATGGCTAATGATGTATTAAGCGGCAAAGAAATTAAGCATGTTCCTCTTATTCATGGTTCGACTTCTTTTAATAAATGGAAGTTTGATTATGGAGCTCTAAAAAGATTTAAAATAAATAGAAAAAATCTGCCGCAGGATCATGTCATTATAAATCGTCATCCTCATTTATGGGAAGCAAATCCGCTTGAGTTCTGGCTGATAGTAACGTTGTCGGCGCTGGTTTTATTGATAGTCTTTGTAATTAATTACATTAAGTATTTAAGAGAACAAAAAAGGTATACAAATGAGCTGCGTCTTGCGCGTGACGCTGCCGAAAGCGCAAACAAGATAAAATCGACTTTTCTTGCGAATATGAGCCACGAGATTAGGACGCCCATGAACAGCATCATAGGCTTTGCGGAACTTGCGCAGCATTCTAATAATTCTGTAAAGATGAAGGAATATATCGGCAATATAGCGCAAAGCGCCGATTGGATGCTTAAAATAATTAATGACATTCTTGATATCTCAAAGATTGAATCGGGTAAAATTACGCTGGAAGAAATGCCTTTTATTTTGAATGAAGTGCTTTTAAATTGTCAGATGTCAATTAAAAACAAGGCCGAAGAAAAAGGAATACCATTGCATTACTATGTAGAACCGGCAGTTGAAAAAAAGATTATAGGAGATCCTATAAGACTGCGTCAGGCTTTAATTAATCTGCTTTCCAATGCCGTAAAATTTACAAACTCAGGTTCGGTTAAAGTATTTGCGTCTCTTGATGAAGCAAACAAAAAAGAGGACGGTTTTATTACAATTCGTTTTGATGTAAAAGATACCGGAATAGGCATGACGAAGGATCAAATAGCAAAAGTTTTTGAACCCTTTGTACAGGCGGATGACAGCATTACGCGAAGATTTGGCGGCACGGGACTTGGTCTTTCTATTACAAAAAATATAATTGAGATGATGGGCGGAACGCTGAAAGTAGAAAGCGAGGAAGGCAAGGGCAGTAACTTCTTTTTTACAGTAAAATTTAAACTGGCAGACCAATCGGCAGCTATAGAAAATTACCGCAGCGAGAGTACGCTGGATATTATGGAAAAACCAAACTTTAAAGGCGAGGTTTTAATTTGCGAAGATAATAAATTGAATCAACAGGTAATTTGCGATCATCTTGCCAGGGTAGGTTTAGATACTGTTGTTGCGAATAACGGCAGAGAAGGCGTTAATATTGTTACAGAGCGCGTAAAAAATAATAAAAAGCAATTCGATTTAATTTTTATGGATATAAATATGCCGGAGATGGACGGTTTTGAGGCAACGTCAAGGATTGCCTCTTTGGGGGTAAAAATCCCGGTGGTAGCGCTTACGGCAAATATTATGCTAAACGAAGTAGAACTTTACGCAAAGAAAGGCATGTCTGATTGTTTGGGCAAACCTTTTGCTTCACAGGAGTTGTGGAAGTGTCTTGTAAAATTTTTACATGTCACTCATTATACCGAGGCAAACAATATATGGACAGAAGAAGAAGATAAAAAATCCTTAAAGAAAGCGCGCTTGAGTTTTGTAAGAGACAATCAAAATATTCATAATGATATTATTAAGGCTTTGCAAGAAGGCGATTTAAAGCTTGCGCACAGACTCGCTCATACTTTAAAAAGTAACGCGGGGCAGATAGGAGAAAAAACGCTGCAATCTTTCGCCGCCGCGCTGGAAATTAAACTGGCAAACGAAGAAGATCCGCTTAATAGCGATGAATTAAAAGTTATAAAAACAGAATTAAAATCTGTCCTGGATAAATTAGAGCCTCTTTTGACGGAATTTAACGCTAAAAAAATAACAAAAACAAGCGATCCTGAGAAAATTCGGGAAATATTAATAAAATTGGAAAAATTGATAAATAATAAAAATCCTGAGTGCGAAGACATAATTGATGATATAATGACAATACCGGGGTCTGAGAAACTAGCCGGTTACATAGAACATTTTGACTTTAAACAGGCTGAATTGGAATTATCAAAACTTAAAAAGGAGTGGAAGTAGAAATGGAATTCAGGAAAAAAAACAGCGTTCTTATTGTAGATGATGAAAGGGTTAATATAAGCTCTTTAAAGGGCATCCTCTCTCCTGAATATACGGTTTACGCTTCGATTAACGGAAAAGAAGCGTTAGATACAGCGTTTAAATTTACGCCGGATCTTGTTTTACTTGACGTGCTTATGCCGGATATGGATGGATATGAAGTTATCGCCGCGTTAAAGGAATCTGAAAAAACGCGCGATATTCCTGTAATTTTTATTACAGGGCTTGATGATACAAATGCCGAAATGAAGGGGCTGGCGCTTGGCGCGGCGGATTATATTTCTAAACCCTTTCATCATGGGATTGTAAAATTAAGGGTTCATCACCAGATGCAGCTTGTTCAAAGGCAAAGGCAGCAGATGCTTGTAAATTTAATTGCGCATAACTTTTTAATTAACGCTTATACCGACACATTGTACGCTGATACGCTTCGCATGGTTGGCGAGTTCATGGCTATTGACGCTGTATTGCTTTACAATATTGATAAAAATAAAAATGTGCTTGTTTGCAAGAGTGAATGGATAGTTCCTGAGCTGGATATGAAAAGCTGTATAAACGAAAAAATTCAGCTTAACGATAAAATAGCTTCCGCCGCTAATAATTTGTTATCGGAAGGTGAAAGCAAATTATATTTTCAATCCGCTGACCATAATGCAAAAAATTATTCAGAGCTTAACAAGGAAGGAGTTGAAAACTACATCGCCGCTCCTATTTTTATTAAAGGAAAAATGTCCGCTATTCTTGTTTTTTCCAGAAAAAAAGACGCGCAATGGAGCGAGAATGATATAGATTTTGCTATTCTTGTAGCAAGCATTTTTTCGAGTGTTTATGAGCGTGATGCGATGCAACAGGAAGAATATTTAAGCCGCGCTAAATCGGAATTCCTTTCCAGAGTGAGCCACGAAATGCGCACCCCCATGAACGCTATAATTGGAATGCTTCAGGTAATTAAGGTTTCCGGTGTTCCTGATAATATTAAAAATCATTGCAATTCAATGAACGAAGCGGCGCAATCTCTTATGCGTTATATTGATGATGTGCTTGATATTTCCGATTTAGGTTACGGTACATTTAAACTTTCTGATGCAGAGTTTAATTTTAAAACAATGGTTTTTGACGCGCTTAAAAACGCTGACGACAAAGCTTCTAAAAAGAAGCAAATACTTGATTGTAAAGTTGATTCTGCTATTCCCGAATCGTTGTACGGCGATGAAAAGCGGCTAAAACAGGTAATTACATCAATTTTAGCTAACGCTGTAAAATTTACATCCGAAGAAGGCGATATATTCTTTACTGCCAATAAAACAAATGACGAAGATGGATTTATTACGATTCAAATGGAAGTTACAGATACCGGAATTGGAATTTCCAAAGAGCAGCAGGACAAGCTGTTTACCATGTTTGAGCAGTTGGATGGAAGCTTAACAAGAACGCACGGCGGTATTGGCATAGGCCTTGCTCTTTCTAAACGTATTTTAGAAATGATGGGCGGAACAATCTGGGTTGAATCAGAATTGGGCAAAGGCTCTAAATTTATTTTTACCTGTAAGCTTAAAAAATAATTACATAGGTTCAAATAAATTTTTCGCGGCGCCGCACATTGGGCAGGTGTAATCGGCGGGAAGTTTTTCAAACTCTTCCTTTGTGCCAGGGTGCTCATAGCCGCACAATCCGCACTTGTACCCCTTTGCTGCTCCGGCTGCTTTTGGCGATGAAGTTTCTTCCACATAAGTAGACGCATTCTTGGGCGCCTTTCCTTTTATAACCTTATGATAATATTCGTAAGTCATGGGCGGCTCGGAAGAAATATTCTGCGCTTCAGTAACCTCGCCTACAAAGATTGTGTGCGTGTAGGTATCTATAGAATTTATTACCTTACATTGAATAAAGCCTGTTACGCCTTCTTTTATATATGGTAAGCCTGAAGGCGAGAGAGCGTAAGGCGTATTTGAAAATTTATCTTTGTTTATGCTCGAATGAAAGCCAAAATCGCCTATTATATTTTCTTTTATCTTTTCTGATAAAATCGAGGCGGTAAACTCTTTTGAATTTTTTATACAGGTATTTGTATAATTGTCTTTATTCACGCAAACAGATATTGTTACAGGTTTTGCTGTAGTTTGCAGCACTGTGTTTACAACGCAGCCCGCAAATCCCGAAAGCGCCTTTTTTTCTTCGTCTTTGGCGCAAATAATGTATAAGCCTGATGATAATTTAAATAAAGTTGTTATATCCATATTTTCTCCTTTTTATTCCCACTCAATAGTAGCGGGAGGTTTACTCGATATATCATAAGTTACGCGTCCTACTTCTTTAACAGAGTTAGTAATACGCGTAGAAATTTCCAATAGGTCATGGCTTTCAAATGGGTAAACGTCGGCGGTCATGCCGTCTGCGCTTATAATTGCACGTAACGCAAGGACATAGCCGTATTTGCGCTCGTCACCGGCGACACCGACTGAGCGTATGGGAAGCAATATAGCGAAAGCCTGCCAAATTTCGTCGTAAAGAAAAACCTCGCGCGGACTTTTGCGTTTTTTTAATTCTTCTATAAAAATTGCGTCCGCTTCGCGCAGAATGTCGCACTGCGCTTTGGTGATTTCGCCGAGAATTCTCGTAGCAAGACCAGGACCAGGGAATGGGTGGCGGCGTATCGCATCTTCATCAACGCCGAGGAATCGTCCAAGGCGGCGCACTTCGTCTTTATAAAGCTTATCCAATGGCTCAATAATTTTTCCGGCTTTGCGCTTCGCGTCAACAAGAGGGCTTCCCACATTATGATGGCTTTTTATTACGCGGGCTTTTTTACCAACACCCTTTCCGCTCTCGATTAAATCGGTGTAAAGCGTGCCTTGCGCGAGAAGATAACTGTCCGGCAGTTTAAGGCGGGCGACTTCACGTTCCTGTATCGTTATAAATAAATCGCCTATTGTTTTACGTTTTTCTTCCGGGTCTGTTTTACCTTTAAGAGCGCCAAGGAATTCTTCTTCGCACATTATCACATGGATATTTTTCGCGCCAAGTTTGGAAAGAATCGCGCGCACATTTTCTGTTTCGTTCTTGCGCATAAGACCTGTGTCCATGTACATTAAATGCACTTGCTCAGGATTAAGCGCTTTTAAAAGAGCGGCGCCCGCTACGGTAGAATCGACACCGCCTGAAATTAAAAGAAGCACAGGGTTATCGCCTGCGCGTTCTTTTAAGGTGGTGTTCAATTCTTCTATATAGTGTTCCATGCTCCAGCTTTTTTCGCAGCCGCAAACATTAAAAACAAAGGCGCCAAGAATGTTATCGCCGTCCTCGCAATGTGTTACCTCGGGATGAAACTGAAGCCCGAACCAGGGCTTTTGCTCATGAGCGGCGACAGCGATGTAAGATGTCGCGCTAGTGCCGACTTCTTTAAAACCGGGAGCGAGCTTTGTAAGCGTATCACCGTGGCTCATCCACGCAGTGAAAGAAGAACGAAAGCCTTCCAAAAATTTTAAAACATGATTTTGCGCCAATGCGTTTTTATTTGTTTTTACCTCGATGCGCCCGTACTCAACGTGGGGAAGGGACTCAACCTTGCCGCCCAAATCGTGGGTCATTCTTTGAAGGCCGTAGCAGATACCCAAAAGCGGCATGACGCTGCCGTCCGGGCGGGTAAAATTGTAAACCTTTTTATCGGGAGCGACTCCCTCACCGTTAACCGATTCGGGCGAACCGGATAAAATTATACCTTTTACATCTGCGCCGACAATGCTGTTAAGTTCAGCGTCTCCGGGAACTATCTCGGTATACACGCCAAGGTCTCGTATTCGCCTAGCGATAAGCTGGGTGGTCTGGCTGCCAAAGTCAAGTATCAGTATTTTATCCATGTAATGAGTATATAGGGAAACGATGGTATGGAGAAGACAGCTCACGGAGGCACGGAGAGCACGGAGGATTTTGTAACAACATCTCAGTTTTATTGCGATTTTGATTATTTTATTAATTTGGTGACTGACACCATGACTGACACTAGAATTTATCTAGAATTTTAAACAAAGCGGCAGATGACATTTTTATTATTTCTTCTTTTTGAGTAGGAGCGAGCTGCCTTAAAGGTTTTTCTATTGATGGATTAACAGGTTCATTTTTAAATAAATGCCAGGATTCAATTTTTAAGGCATCGGCAATCCTTTCTATCATGCTTACGGAAGGAAAGCGCTTTCCCGATTCAATTTCTCCGATATAACCGGTTGATGATTCACAAAGGTCAGCTAGCTGCATTTGTGAAATTTTATTTAATTTCCTATATGACTTTAAATTGGCTATAAAAAGTTCCTGTATGGTCAAACTATCACTTTCCTCCTTGAAAACAGCCCTTTTTTTATCTTTTATTTGTTATAAGCCTATATTTTTATTCTTGACACTGTGTTATTAGATAGGATATAATAATATATAGGCTAATAGATTATATAATTTCGTGTTAAATAGGCTTATTTTGGGAAAATTATGCTCAAAAAGATACCCAAAATTAAGGATATTAAATAAAAAGGAGTGTTTTTGTGAAAAATGCAGCTAAATTGATAGGAATTTTCGCCCTTGTGTTGTTGTTAGGGTTTTGTTTTTGGGCTTGTGAGGAGCCGAAGTCTGAAACTATTTCCAATGAGCTTCCCGCCCTTACCGGAACTGTGAGTATAGAAGGAGTCACTCAAGTAGGGCAGACACTTTCAATTAATACTTCAGATTTAGGTGGTAACGGTGATATCACATACAAGTGGAATAAGGAAAATAAAAATGGCGAAAATAATGATACTTACGTTATTCAGGCTTCTGATGTTGGCTCAACTATTACTGTAACAGTAACCCGATCCGGCTATTCCGGCAGTGTTACAAGCGCTCCAACTGACATTATAACAGTGCATACACCGGGATTAGCTTACACGTTAATTAATAATACCGCGTATTCTGTTTCCAAAGGAACAGCGACCTCATCAGTTGTTATAATACCATCTGTACACAATGGACTTCCTGTAGTTGCGATAACGGATTCAGGTTTTACTTCTTATGCTAATATGACAAGTATAATAATACCAAACGGTGTAACCAGAATTGGAAACTATGCTTTCTTTAATTGCTATAATTTAACAAGTATAGTGATACCGGCAGGCGTTACTAATATTGGTAATTTTGCATTTGACGGCTGCAGCAGTTTAGCTACGATTTATTACAGCGGCGCTTCTGGTTCTAATTGGGCAGGTATTGTAATTGGATCAAGTAATACATCGTTAATAAATGCAAATAGATATTTTTATTCTGAAACCCATCCTAGTACAGCAAACACCCATTGGCGTTTTGGAAGAAACATTCCAGAAATTTGGGGAACATATGGGCTTGGTTTTTCGTTAATAAACAATGGTACAGAATATTCGGTTTACGAAAGTACTGTAACAGACAACGAAGTTTTTATACCTGCTACATATGAAGGCTTACCTGTAACTAGTATAAGAAGTGATGCGTTCCGTGGTTGCACAGGTTTAACGAGTATAACGATACCTAATAGCGTAACGAGTATAGATGTAAGAGCGTTCTATGATTGCACAGGTTTAACAAGTATAACTATACCCAACAGCGTAACGGGTATTGGTCAAGAAGCGTTCTCTGGTTGCACAGGTTTAACAAGTATAACGATAGGTAACGGCGTAACGAGTATAGGTCAAACGGCGTTCTCTGGTTGCACAGGTTTAACAAGTATAACGATAGGTAACAGCGTAACGAGTATAGGTCAATCGGCGTTCCGTGGTTGCACAGGTTTAACGAGTATAACGATACCTAATAGCGTAACGAGTATAAGAAGTGATGCGTTCTATGGTTGCACAGGTTTAACAAGTATAACGATAGGTAACGGCGTAACGAGTATTGGCAATTATGCGTTCTATGGTTGTACAAGCTTAACGAGTATCACTATACCAAACAGCGTGACAAGTATCGATAGGAGTGCATTCTATGGGTGTAAAAATTTTAATATTATTGTTGCTTCGGGTAATTCATTTTTTACAAGCCAAAATGGTATATTATATAATAAAACAATGACACAAATTATATTTGCCTCAGTTATCAATGGAAGTTTTACAATACCCAACAGCGTAACGAGTATAGG
>Ga0209755_10008936_pt1 | contig 10633 bp, 2 predicted proteins | sample TergutCo191P1_FD_187301 | JGI IMG/M metagenome (GOLD analysis project Ga0209755, IMG submission 187301) | Cornitermes sp. P1 segment gut microbial communities from Petit-Saut dam, French Guiana - Co191P1 (SPAdes) (version 2) | ecosystem: Host-associated > Arthropoda: Insects > Digestive system >... | reverse complement strand
AGCCCTTACAAAGCACCTGGCTGGCAAGCGATTTGCACCAGACACTGACAAGAAGCAAGCTGTCATCTCCTGGCTACAGATACTTGGCACCAGTTCTATCTACTACACTGGGAGAATAAGCCTTGAAGCAATGTTGTGACTAATGCTTAAATATCAATGATGACTACACGCATATCTGACGTGTACCACCTGCTACCCATGTGCCATGTATACATCTAGGTCAAAATAAAGTTCTTGGCATCAGTGTCTGTTACCTTGTTTTTTTTAAAACTTCCTTGTATGATGGTAAATGTTCCATATTCTTTTCCCCAATGCCTTTGAAGCATAGAGGTTTGTAAGACTCATTTTCCAATGAGCATGTAAGATATGAATGCAATAAGTAACATCCACTATATGAAGAATGTGGCGTGAAACATTTCATTTAGATCTAAAATAAAAATTTTAGTACAATATTAAATACAATATGTACACAGGTTTCTGATAGTGACAGCAAACACTCAACAGCAAATTAAATACTTTCATGTATTTTTAAGGGAATGTTAAGGAGATGAACGCACATTAGTTGTACACACATCAAAACCTGCACTCATAAGTTACAACACCTTGTTGCAGTGGATGAAATGCTACATTACAAGGCAGCATGTAACACTTGTGCCCCTATATTATAGCCAGTGGCTTACTCAAACACCATCAACATTCAAAGTCAGAGGTGTGCAACATTCAGGAATAGAAAGCACTTTGTCCAGTAAATGCATTTTTAATTATAATTAAAAAATGCATGAATCAATTTCTTTGGTATGAAATTTATAACATTTTGGCTTTAAAATTAATCTCCAGACCCCTGTGAGGCTGGCTGACTGTAATAAACAGGATGAAATGGCTGGGTAAGTCATTTATACTTGATGTGGTACAACATTATTTAGTGTCAACAACAAATCTGGAAGTATCCAGAAGTCATCAAAGGTCTAATTCAAGATCATCCAAATTTCATATTCAGAGATTAAAAAAACACACAGAGTGTCAGAGAGAACAGCTGAAAGACCACCAAAATACCTTCAAAATGCATTACTGATGAGGCACCCAGCTGGTTGAAAAATGCTGCAAAATGTTACATGCAAGATGTATATATCATATACAAACTGCAAGCTGATGTGTAACATTTGCTTACCACACGTTACATAAGGAGAGAAATATTAAAATTTACAAGACACACAAATTAAAATTGGGAACACTTAAGTAACAAACTTTATATTTAGATGATACTGTGGTCATAATAAAGAAAACCACCCTCACAAACTCAGTACACAATTATTTTTTAAGCATTTCTGAATTTGAAAGCACATTTCAGAAAGCAACATCACAAAGAGCAATCATTACGGAACTTCATCAAGAAATGCAATAATTTAATTGTATCACCAAAGCAAAACATTCGTAATAGTTCTTCACATCTACACCACGGTAATTGCGTGACTTGTATTTAGATGTTGTTGTATTAATATAAAATCTACAAGCCAAAAACACTGTGGTTCATTTGAAAAGGGTGCACACCCCTGGTTAAGAATTCCACACAATGGATTTAATTTCAAAACAACCTGCTGAATTGCTGGCAAACATAATGTTATACAAAGACTACAAATGTTTCAAGGGAGTAAAGAATCGTGCACAAAGATTTCAACAGTCAAAAGGTAATCCTGCTAGCTTTCGCACTATTAATAAGTTTCAGATAGGCGCATATAGCCTGCACTGCTGACCCACGTCTAATCCCATGCACACACACAGCGTAGCAGGGGTCTGTCTAGTCCCCTACATAAAAAGCATGATCAAACACAGACACACAACAGCTCTAACCTTAAATGCTATATCACATACATTATAACTCAGGGACCATAACAAAAAGAATCTAACAGATAATAACACGGGTATGACAGGATAAATTTCAATGGACAGAAAACCCAGAAGGTATATACTGATCCAATGGTGCACTCATGATCATCATCATCATCATTATTGGCACAATCAACACTTCAGATCAGCAGTTCTTGGACTGTGGTCAGCATGGCCTAGCCAGGGGGTCCATGAGGTTACTGTTTTCTGTCCATTATAAGTTACAAGTGAAAAAAGATTCTATAGTATCCTTTTACTCTAAAAAATCTGTTAATGTGGAATAATGGTCTAATGCAGTGTAGACTGTACTCAGTACAACATAGTTTTTTTCCCTTTAGATTTTCTTTAACCTTGGTTTTACTCTCACAACCGCCAGGAAAAATCTGACATTTTGTAAGTAATTTAAAGACAGACTCAATAAGGAATTTTACCATTCAAAAACATTTCTTGCTGGTAATTATTCAAACTTTAAATGTCAGAATGAACTGTGCTTCAGTGGTACATATCTTCAGATCATTTAGCATACTGAAATTTTGGGAAGAGGTCCAAAATATCAAAAAGGTCAAGAACCACTGCTCTAGCCTACAATGGAGGCTTGGAATGTCCCAGTACAGAATGCTAAGATAAAATTAGCCAAATAAATAAACCATCAAGCATAACATTAAAATATGCATCTACTGAATAAACTAAGTAACACACCCCCCTCTACCCAACAAAGGACACAACTATCAAGTGGCCATCCTTACCAGACAACACCTTTATCAAACATATATTGCTTTATTACACAAGGTTTTAAACAACAGCTAAAAAAATTCCATATGTATGATTTGTAACAACACCTACATCCTGTACACAGTTAAATGCCCAGATGTAATATCAAGCCTTCTTATTCATACAAAACACTGGCTGTATCATGCTTATTTACGGTGTGCAGTTATTGAATGTAATGTGTCAAAGTAAATGGTGTACTGAATCACAACAATGGCATTTTTTGGCTCCTTCATTGCAGTGGTCATATGTAAACAGTAGACAAAGTAGACAAAGCTGAATAAGGCTAGATGGGTGGATTGAAGGTAGTATTACTTGGTATCTCCCCCCCCCCAATTCCATATTCTTTATAAATCAAGAATTATATTGTAGAACACCAAGCAAGATTGAAGAGGCTGAGGGTCACAATTTGATGGGTAAAACATATAAGGGATATGTTTATAGTTTATTAATAGATGCATGTTGCGTTTGATTTTTCATTTCACTAATTATATAGAACAATGCAACAGACACGAAAATTTAAGATGCTGAGACATATGTTATGCTTAACAAGCTGGATCTGACACTATACCCCTACAATACCACAATCCTTATTACAGTACCTGAAGTAAAGTTGTGCCCGAGACCTTAACCTTACACTGTCACATTCTTCACTGCAGTACCTGAAGTTAAGTTAAAATTGTACCTCGAGACCTTAAACATATTCTACTGCATTCCGCACTGCACTACTGGTAAAGGTAATGTCCCACTGATTAGATTAGCGCCATGCCAGTAAGACATAGGGAGAAATAGAGATTTAGCTCCATGCATTCACATCTCCGACACTATATGGAGGCGAGTCGTCAGCTTCACAACATGCATGCTTTATCTCTGGGTAAAGAGTCCCCAGTACCCACTGAACAGAAGAATGGGTGGGCCCCAGAGCTAGTCTAAAATACTGATGTGATTACTTTATTACCCAATACATGAGTGACTAGCACTGGAAATTCAGCACATTAAGTCAGAACTAGCAACCTACCTGTATGCCATGCAAACTGTGAATGCACTGCTAATAACTAAACACAACAAACATATTCCAACACACATATCAGACAGGGTGTGGCAATGCACCTGCAACATTTATGCAAAGTTTTTCATCAACCATCATCTGTGGAAGCTCAGAGATTAAGGCAGCTGTGACTTATGGGGAAGTATTACAACAGATTCAGCTGTTAATGCTTACAATACAAATATCTGACTTAAACAATTGTATATTAGGCCACAGACAGTTTGTTCGCTTCAAATAAGCCATTTAACCTGTAACAGCTTTGTACATTCACGTCCAAAGAGGGAATACTGCTAAAATATGATTCAGACCCCATGACATTCTGCTACAGCCAGTGACAAGTTACAGTGGTGTTGCTAGAAGTTGTACACGCACAAGCAATACACACACATATATGTATATTCATTTATTCCCCATTTAACTTACTAAATACTGGTATTACACAACTGAACAGACCAGATGATTGTGGCACAAGGAAATCAACTGTTTCTAGAATATGGTGGGAAGCAAAGACCTCAAAAGATAAGAATGCTGCATTACAGAACATAAATGCTGTCTGTGGGCTTAAACCTCATCTTTCTTTTAAATCACCACTAACATGTTGAGTGCATATGACATTTGCATCTGCTTCTAACAGTTGCCAAACAAACACCAACTGGGCCATGTCACATAAATTCTTGCAAAAACTGGCCATGTCTCACATTTTGTGAAGTTTGAACCATCCTTCACTTACAAGTAAATAATATTTCATAAACAGTTACATTAATTTCATCAGCAGTTAAGTTCAGTATGACACTCTTTAGAAATTTCATTTGACAGGCATCTTTTGTACAGCATTTCACTTTACACAAATTTTTTATACATTTTCCGCCCGTAGCCAACATCACAAATATGAAAGACACAGAGCATTTTGTGTCAAGTTAATTTTCCTGCAAATTAAACGATATCTAAAAGGTGTCTGTCATAAGCTCCATTTCCAATTCATTTAATAATATCCTAGAATCACATGTTAAAGAAAACAATACTGTATTACCACTGGCATTTAACAATACCTTCATACAAAACATGGCGAAGGACCACCTAACAGACAGTTTGGTAGAAGGGGTCAAGCAACTATTAAGTCAATGAAATTCCACTAGATTCACAAAAAACAGAAATTTAGACAGAAGTTACTACTGAAAAAGTTTCAGTAAAACCCACTGTATTTGTGAACATTTTGTTGCGTTTAACATAACTTCAAGATGTTTCCCACAAAGATAAACTGCCCCACACATACTGCACGCCAGTCGTTAACACCAATTCCGTCTGGGATATCCAAATTCATACAAGCCACATAACTCAGCAGAGGCAGGCAAGGACATGAGATAAAACAAGCATTCAGAAGGGGAAGCCACAGAATACCACTTTGTTCTCAAGGGAGCAGGGAGGAGGATAACTGTTCAAAGCAGTTTAATGCCTTTCTGATGTGCCTTACACAACAGCCTACTGGGATATACCTCCACATCTACAATGTAGTACTGAAGAAGGGGGCATACAGCTTGCTGCTTGCAAAAATATTTCAAAATACAAGTTCTACTGCAATAAAATAAAAATTGTGCCGATGTACTGACATTCTTCAGCACCAACACCACCTTTTAACTAGTGGTAGAAACAAGAACCTTCGTTCTGCAAAAACAGATTTTGGCACTGTTTAGTCATCCACCATACCACATGGTTAGCATTTTCACAATAACAAAATTTGTTATGTGTACATTTTTGGGACCAGTTTGTTCTACTGTAACACAAGAATAAGAGGAAACCAAACAAAACATGAACAAATACCACATGCTTGCAGGACTAATCTTGACACAATCTTGGTGCTGATTTGTTAAACAAAATATTTGTAAGGAACAACACACAGCACAACTCTCTGTCAGCTTGTACAATGCATCATACCTTCGTAGAATTGCAATGCTGCTGTAAATAACCACATACACATTACTTCTTTCGAAGTAGATAATTCAGATACTAACCCAACAAAGCCCTGCAGGTACACAAATCCCACTATCCTAATTACATTGCAAGGTATGAGGAAAGATTTTATGTACTTCAGCATATGATTCATATGCTGGCTGCTGCATCAAATAGTACCGTTTCAACTGACTGTATATCCCAACTGTAATCCATTAACATCACTTGTAATGATGTTAATCAATAACGTCTGACAACATTTGTTAAGTGAAATAACAAATTTTATTGTGTCACATTCCCTCTTCTATCTACAGCAACAAGTGATGAGGTTACACTTACCAGCCTTGTTCTTCAACAATAAAAAATGTTCAATGTTGGCTGACAGAACCCTAGAATAATCCTTAAAAAAAGGAAAATGAGCATGGACATGCCTTCTACTTTACAAATTGTGAAAATGGGAGTGTGCAGCCTGAGTAGGTCCAACAAGTAGATATGTTTGGTGGGTAATTCATGCCACTGCTCGAGAAATTTTCTCTCAAAATCTACACATACTCTACTCTAATGTCTGTGATTCTCTACACACAGTAGAATATATTTACAAAGTTAAATTAATCATAGATTATAGGAATTCATTTTTTAAATAAAATAACATTCAAAATGGTAAAAACAATATTACTATACACTGAACAGTAACAAAAAGTTGCATTTCTTTGAAACACAACAAAGGCACCGGTAAACTTAAAAAAAAAAACAGTGTAATTGACGGAGTTTAACATGATGGAGATGAAGTTTGTACTCTGCATGCTGCACACTGTCACTGTGGTAAGCCAATACTACCAACAAAACTGTATACATCGTCTATCTTCTCTCCTATAATGCAGCAATATTATAACTATACATGTGAACAATAACAAATGGCTCATGATGATGTACTTGCCTGAATACACTTCATTATGCAGCGAATCTGTCAATATTAAACCATTATTTCATTCATATCTATGGGAAAACTCACGATGAAGATAGAGTACCTTACGTGACAGTGCATCTTGGTGGCTACACTTATGTCTGGGATGCAATTCAATGAAATCTCAGCCGATACCAGCTACAGGGAAATCTGTACTAAATGAATCTCTTGTGGAATGACCTTTCTTACACTACCTGGGCAGGTATGCAATATCACATCAACAAACTGTTCCCTTTCTTACAAATACATAATTATGATAAAGTAGTACCTGTACATGTGCAAACATGATTACATAATAATCTAATGTCTGTCCAAAAGTTCTAGGACTGATTAAATAGAACACAGTACGTGTTACATAAATTTTATTAAACCTTATCCCTTATGAAATGGTTTTCCACTTGGAAGACCTAGGTGTAGGAGGATACTATTAAAATGGATATTCAAAGACATAGGATTGGGGCATGAACTGGATTTATCTGACTCAGGACAAGGACAAGTAGCAGGCTCTTATAAACATGGCTATGATACTTTGATTTCCATAAAATACCCAGAATTTCTTGACAGGGTATGGACCTGCTAGCTTTTCAAGAAGGATTATGCTCCATGGAATTGGGCCAAATGGAAGCAGGCATTACCCAAGTTCAATCTGATCTTAATTTCTATCATGATTGCAATTCTGATTTGTTAGGGTTGTTCCCAGATGGACAAATTTTATATGCAAAATAAACTTTACAGCTTCATAAATAACTGAACTACATGAAATACAGATGACAAATCCCAGTAAGTGTATAAAGAATATGAGCAATAAGATGCAATGTTAGTGCACTGACACCAATAAAATGAAACAAACACTGCCTGCAAATGGTTAGTAAACAAGATGGCTATGCACTGAAGTGAACATTCATAGAATATCTGAGTTAATCTGCAGGTTACTTACAGTTATAACATAAATGTACAAAAAGTCATAAGGCTAAATAGTAAAAACAAGATATTACTGCCCTCAATTGAATATTAAAGTATTATCTACAAAACTGTGACAGACTTACACATGATGAACAGTAAGAATTCTATGATGAACTAAACACAATATACTTGTGTGGAAACTGAATTCATTACTGATTATAATCAGTGTCTAATGATAATTATCAGCACACACTTAAATTCTGCAAAAAATACAGAACTTGTTACTGAGTAAACCCAAATCATCTGCAAATTCATACGAATTTTCTAGGGTAAATGACTTCTAGGAGTGTTACTGAGTAAAGTTAGGGCAGTTGCAACATCATATATAAATAAAACATGGCTCAGTTCTATACACCGATAAAGTCCAATTTACATGCATGTTAAAACATAGACTGTCTGAACATTTAACAAACACAAACTCTGCCTTCAATGTCATTTCATGCTTTCAGCTTTTCACATTTCTATATCCAAGCAATCCTGGAATATGTACTCTTCCCATGCAGCACAAACTAGGAACAATTCATATTAATCTCACAAGAGGAATCCAATCCAGAAGTTCAGTTAAACAAAGGTAAAGATATCCATGTCCTTCATTAAGCTCAATGCCAACATGTATGGGGCAGTGGATGTGTAACTCCACGCTTTATTAGCCTATATGAAGGCAAGTGATGAGATTCAAGCTATGGACACCTTATGCCAGATAAAGGGAACAGCTTCCATGGAACAGGAGGCTAGGTAAAGCCCAAAGCTGGTCTGGATGTCAAGCACAGAGTAAACATCTTGCCCTAGCTGGTACCCAAACATGACTCCTGTCATTCAACCCACAGCCTAGTCACTGTACTGATTAAGCTATACCAGCCCCTTAGCTTCAATGTTACCTTTCCAAACTGCTACCTGCACTAACAATATGTACAAATAAAAGACAGGTAAAAGAACACCTATTTATCTCTCTCATATGTTGCAAAAGTATCATTTCGGCCTTAAATTTCATTAATTAGTCCAAATATTAAAATTCAATAGTGTCTATAAATATATGAAGAACAGTTTTTCATAGTTCAAACATGGATTTTTGGGTAATATGGCATACCAATAAAAGAATGAACATATTCAACCCTGCTAACACCACAGCCTGACATTTCACCTGATCCTCATCAAATTCAATCCCACTCTGCTACCTCACACCTTCGGAAAACCACAAAGAAAAGCCAGTTGGATAGCTGGTTCTGGCTGGGATTCCAGTCTGCCACCTCCCAGACATGAATCAGAAATGTCACCACTTGAGTCAACTTGCTTTATGCTACCTCATATTACACTTCTGTTAAAAGTCCATTTTATCGTCAGTTATTAATCTTCCACTCTTCACAGAAGTTTCCCCTGCAATATTTGACACATATTTATTGTGCCCCTTTTATATGTTATCTCTAGGTCATCACAACTTTAACCCTTGGAAACCAAAGGTCTACTACAGTTGACCTATAGTGTGATGCTGAGAAAACTAAATGTCTATAAAGGCATTGTGATGACATACACAAAGTTACGACCAATTAAATCTCAGGATCTTTGCTGAGTAAAACAGGTATTTAATTCTGGCATCTAATGGTTAAATTAACTATGCAAAAAACACTATAATAACTTCTATCACAATGTACTTACAAAAATTCCTTTATAAACTCAGCAAACAGTAACAACACATGCTTTCTTCTAGATTTAAGTTCAACATGAGTAAACATGAGGCTTGTAAAAGAAGAAATAAATATTTGTGGGAAAATTTCAGGACAAAAATTCCATAAAAAGTAAGAAAAACTTCATAAAATAAGCAACATTTAAAACATACACATATATTACAAACTAATACCAAATTTCTCAGAAATTTGGAAAGTTAACAAAAAGAAAAGCTTTTCTCACTTCATAATTATCACTTGTGATCAACACAACAGGCCCTCACATGCAATTTTTTTAAATAATAAAACAAATCATTTTAGCTCTGTCCAAAAAAATTAAGTTGGAAAGCAAAATTTCTAACTACAGGAAGCAATTGTAGGGAGGACACTACAGCCAACATTTATCTCCTGTATAAAACAAAACAATGCAGACCATGCAAGAAAACTTTCACTCATTTACTTGACACGTATGTCTGCAACAAAATTTTGAGTGAATACGTGACATATTCAATGTATTTCCAAGAGCAGTATCAAACTCCCTCGTTTTCTGCCAAATATACACGGGCAGTTTGTGTTATGAACAAATGAAATGTTGCTGCACATTAATTTAAAGACTGTCATCTTAAGGCAGTTTGTTTATCCAAAGATCATATTCAGGCAAATACACAACTGTTTTATCCAGTTTGGTGAACGGAACAAAATAAACTAATATTCTATTAAGCTACTGGTTAATAATAAAACTACTACTGTATGTTCAACTTGGTTTCGTTGAGGGCATCTGGTGATGCAGGTCATTAACAGCATCCCTTCGTATCACCTACAAAGCAAAAAACAGGGTAACAACTATTACAATAATTCAGAGGTAGTTTATTACATAAATTCAAAAGTTAAATAGAGCCAGTATGAAAACTAATTCTAACTGGAAGTACCAAAATAAAAAATGCCCCCTCTCTCATCGCTGCAGCATAGACCGAATGATATAAATCTGCAGCAACATGCAAGGGAGCAAAGTGAAGTAAAGGATTTGAGCGGGTAGGGGTTGGGGCAGAGAAAAGTTGTAGCAGCTACTGGTGTCCGTAGAAATGTAACACAAAAAATATTCACACACACACACACACAAATGATACCAAAAGCTATCACCATGATGCTTGCATAAAAATGTGTGTTCAAGCATTCAGATTTGTTTTTTGCAAACAAAAGACATATACAGCCAATACAACTACCACATAGTCTGGCTCAGGTCTCTGCACTAGCAACATCACTTGAAAACAATATGTGGCAACAAGCTCTATGTAGTCCTTCAGAGCAGTGCTGAGACTTTGGCAGGGTGTGAGGAGGACACTCCCAACATGAGCACTATAAACTACAGTGAAGCATCCATCAACATTTCACAAGCAA
>Ga0209755_10008935_pt1 | contig 10633 bp, 8 predicted proteins | sample TergutCo191P1_FD_187301 | JGI IMG/M metagenome (GOLD analysis project Ga0209755, IMG submission 187301) | Cornitermes sp. P1 segment gut microbial communities from Petit-Saut dam, French Guiana - Co191P1 (SPAdes) (version 2) | ecosystem: Host-associated > Arthropoda: Insects > Digestive system >... | reverse complement strand
CGGGCGAGCGTTACAGGGTGGTGGTGACCACGGACGGCAACTTGCAGGAGCTCGTGACGACGCGGGTCAGGGGTTCAACGCTGGTCATAGGAAGCGAGCGGATCAACCCGTCCCAGCTCACGATCGACGTCTACCTGCCGGATCTGCGCGGCGTAAGCCTGTCGGGCGCGGGGAGCGCGAGCGTCGGCGCGTTCGCCGCGGACTCGCTCGGCGTGTCCATAGCCGGCTCAGGGCGCGTCGCGTTCGCCGAGGGCAGCGCGGACTCCCTGCGCGTGTCCATTGCCGGCTCCGGGCGCGTGGAAATGGAAGACTTTCGGGCGGGCGCGGTCAGCGTCACGATCAACGGCTCCGGCAACGTGAGGACATGGGCGGAGGACAGCCTGCGCGTCACCATAGCCGGCTCGGGAACCGTCGCCCACAGGGGCAGGCCGGCGATCAGCTTCAACAGCGCCGGCTCCGGGCGGATAAGGCGCATTTAGCGCGCCGGCAATAGAGATCTTGCGAAATTTCAATTTTGCAAGATCTCTATTGCCGCGCAAGCTTGCGGGAGGCGCCGCGTGGAGAGGGCTGTCCACATAACTGGCGCCTCGGGCGCGGGGGCTTCCACGCTTGGGCAGGCGCTGGATGGCTGAAGCGTCTGCACTGCCCGATCCTGTGGCTGGACGGCGCAAGCGCGGTCGGCGAGTTGCTGGCGCTGGTTGGAGATTAGCGCGGGGGAAGATTCGGCAGGCTGGAAGCAAGGGGCTTCCAAGCGCGGAATGCGGCATCCATAGCGCAATCATTGCCGCGCGAGACTTTGCGCCGCAGGCTAGCGCCCTCACCCCCGGAACCACCGCCGTTTCCTAAAATCAAAGTCCGCCCTCGCGCCCGAGTCCTCCCGCCTGAACAGCTCCACCGCGTGTATCCTCGGATCCTCGCGGTCGAAGTACGCGAACGGGATCAAATCCTCCTCGCGATCCGACGGCGCGAGCAGGTAAACGCCGCTAGCATCGCCAAGCCGAATCCCCTCAAGACTCTCTCGACCCGCCGCATCATCCCCCAAAAAAAGAGGCGGCGCCAAGCACCGCCCCCCGAACAAGCCCGCGACGCCCCGAAGCGCGGCGCGAACCGACAGTCTTCCCTTATCCCGCCGCGCGAAGCCCGCCTACTCCAGCGCCCCCACCGCAGCCTCGACGACCTCCACCAGCCGCCCCGAGTCCACAAGCTCCGCGACCTTGCCGAAATCGACGTAAAGCTCGCGATCCTCCGCCACGACGCCCGCGACCGAGCGGATAAGGTCGTAAGCCGCCCGCGTCCCGTCGCCGAGCCTCTTGCCCTTGCTCCTGCGGCTCAGATCGACAGCCTGCGCAGCCGCGAAAAGCTCGATCGCCACCGTCCGGCTCGCGTTGAAGTAAATGTCGCGAGCCTTGCGCGCCGCGATCGTGCCCATGCTCACGTGGTCTTCCTGCCCCGCGGACGACGGGATCGAGTCCACGCTCGCCGGGTGCGCCAGCACCTTGTTTTCGGAAACAAGCGCCGCCGCCGTGTACTGCGCGATCATGAAGCCGGAATGCAGCCCGCCCTGCTCGGTCAAAAGCGGCGGCAGCCCGCCCGAAAGCGCCGGGTTCACCATGCGCTCGAGGCGCCGCTCGGAGATGTTCGCAAGCTCCGCGATCGCGATCCCCATGAAATCGAAAGCCAGCGCCATCGGCTGCCCGTGGAAGTTCCCGCCGGAAACCGCCATGTCCATGTCCGCGAGGATGATCGGGTTGTCCGTGACCGCGTTCATCTCGATCGCGACCTTCTCCGCGACGTACTCGAGCGCGTCCTTGCTGGCGCCGTGCACCTGAGGCGCGCAGCGCAGGCTGTACGCGTCCTGCACCCGAAGCTCGCCCGCGCGCGTCGTGCGCTCGCTGCCCGCGAGCAGCCGCAGCACGTTCGCCGCGCAGCTCGCCTGCCCCCGGTGCGGGCGCGTCGCGTGCAGCTCCGGCATGAAAGCGTCCGTCACCCCGTTGAGCGCCTCCGCCGCGAGCGCCGCGGCGACGTCGCAAGCCTTGAGCAGCCGGAGCGCGTCGCCCAGCACCAGCGCGCCGATCCCCGTCATCACTTGCGTGCCGTTGATAAGCGCGAGACCTTCCTTCGAAGTAAGCGCGACGGGCTCCAGGCGCGCGCGGCGCATCGCCTCGGCGCCGGGCAGAAGCTCGCCGCCGAAATACGCCTCGCCAAGCCCCATCAGGGGCAGCGCCATGTGCGACAGCGGCGCGAGGTCGCCGGACGCGCCGAGCGAGCCCTTCTCCGGGATCGCCGGGATCACGCCCGCGTTCAGCATGTCCGCCAGCCGCTGCACGGTCTCGAGGCGGATGCCGGAAAAGCCCTTGGAAAGCGCGTTTATCCGAAGCAGCATCAGGGCGCGGACGCAATCCTCGGGAAGGCGCGCGCCCACGCCGCACGCGTGGCTCACGATCAGGTTGCGCTGCAGAAGCTCCGTCTGCTCGCGCGCGATGCTCACCTTGCTGAACTCCCCGAAGCCCGTGGTGATCCCGTAGACCGCGCGCCCCTCGGCGACCAGCCTGTCCACGTACTCCCGCGACCTGCGGATCGCCGCCGCCGCGCCGGAGCCGATCTCGACCCTGCGCCCGCGCCTGGCTACATGCTCCACGTCCTCCAGCGACAGGCTCTCGCCGTCGATCGTTATCGCGCCGTCCATCCCAGCCCCTTACGTTCGCATCGTGATGCGGTTGAGGTCGCTCACGTCCTCGACCTCGCCGACCACGCCGACCAGAAGGAAGCGGTCGGTGATCGGCTCCTGCAAAAGCTCCTTAAGGAGCGTCAGCTTGCCTATGGCGCCGGTGGTTCCCACGTGCAGCCTCGGGGCGGAGCACGGGCGCATCTCGTCGCCTATCAGGATGTTGTTGTCGTCGTAGAACGAGATCGCCACGTCCTGCCTTATCAGGTCGTTCACGTCCCGCTCCAGCTCCGCGAGGTCGATGTCCGGCTTGTTCTGGAAGCTCAGGATGAACCCGCGGCGCACGTCCGCGTTCTCGTACATGTGCGGGTCCACGCCCTTCTTCGAAAGGAAGGACTGGCAGATGTCCTCCGCGCTGTGCACCATCAGCCTGTAGTACAGCGAGTCGAACACGATGTCGGTGATGTCCTTGGGCTTCGGTCCGAACAGCGTCGGGCGCGTTATGATGATCTCCTCGCCCACGCCCATGAGAAGGTGCGCGTTGCGCCCGAGCATCGGGTACACGAGGTCGAAGTGCTCGACGATGACGCGCTTGCCCTTGCTCACCGCGTACAGGATCGCGTCCGCCAGCTCGTGCATCTGCATGAAGCCGGATTCGAACCGTATGTCCAGGTGGTACGTGTGCGGCGTGTAGAAGCCGGTGTCGTCCACGTTCAGAAGCGGCAGCGGTCGGACGTTCACGCCCTCGTCGTCGTTCGTAAGCTCCAGCCCGGGGAACATGCCCTTTATCAGCATGGACTTCCCGCTGCCGGACTGCCCCACAAGCCCGATTATCTTGTCGAACGGGCTGAGGTACTGCTGCGCGATCTGCATCCCCACGTCAGCCATGCGCTCGTTGCCCCGCGGGGCGAAGAACATGCTGTAAAGGTGCCCTTTCTGCATCCTAGCCGAATATGGCATGTCACACCTCGAATTCGAGCCCCAGCAAGGGGGCGTGCTGCTGCGCGCCGTAGACGTCGGTCTCGCCGAGGTCTCCGGAGCAAAGGGGGCGCGCTATCGTCGCCTTTATCGCGTTCGCCGGCTCGAAATGCACGATCTTGATGACCTTGTCCGGCGCAACGCCGTAGAGGTCGCAGACCAGCTTCTCGTTGATGTAGCCGCGATCCCTGACCGCCTCGTACCCGGCGCGGTCGTTGAAGATTATGTCGAGCGTCAGCTCGTATGGACCCGCGTTCTTGCTGCGTATCACGCCCGCGAGATCCGTCAGCTTCGCCTTCATGCGCCGCCTCCTTTCAGATCGATGAACTCCACCGGGAAAAGCGCCGCGGGGTCGTCCACTTTCATAAGATGGTAGACGCTGAACGCGTACACCTCGCCGGCTCGAAGGTCGCTGGGCGAGTACGGGAACGCGAGGTTGCCCGCGGTCGCCCGGCGCCCCGGGTAGCCGTAGTGGAGCATGGTCGAGCGCGCGGTCGAGCAGATCGTGTCCGCGAGCTTCTGCGTCGCGGCGACAGCCTCGATGACCACGCCGAACTCGTGCGACGGCGGCGCCGCGCGAAGCGGCTCCAGCGCGCCCATCACGCCGTCCCTTCCGTACACTATGAAGTTCAGGCTGTACTCGAAGCCCGCCTCCTTGTAGTTGTCCGCGACCCTCTCCTTGACGCCCGCGATGATGCCGTCGATGCCGCGCATCATAACCGGGTCGCGGATGCCGGCTATCGAGACCGTCCTGAACCCGACGCGGCGCGCGCCCTCGAGCTTGACGGCGTACCCGTCCGATGGGACGAAGCGCGTGCCGCTGACGCGCACGGTGCGCTCGTCCTCCTGCTCGAACCTCGCCTCGGTGAGGTCCAGGTGCCCGCCGGGACCGGGCAGGATGTACGGGTCGGTCTTCTCGTACAGCGTGTGCGCCGCGACCGAGACGGTCGTGCACTTGCGCGCGCCGCCCAGGGCGCGCACGCGGAAATGGTCCCTGCCGATGTAGCCGAAGATGCAGTCCGCGCCGCTTCCGGGCGTGGCGCAGATCGCGGCGCACTCGAGGATCTTCCCCAGGTGCGTGGCAAGCCCCATGTCGAAGCCCGCGTCCACCGCGAGCGCGGAGAAGACCGCGGGGTCGTAAGCCCTGCCCGCGAGTATCACCTGCGCGCCGCCCCTATGCGCCTTGACGAACGGCTCCACGCCCATCTGCGCGACCACGCGCGTCGTCGCCCCGAGCGCCTCCTCCGTGAGCTCCGGAGCCGGCGCGAGCGGCGAGATCCTTCCCCCCGCGAGCGCCTTCCCGATCATGTCCTTGGGAAGCTCGGAGCGCACGACCGCGAGCCTGAAGCCCAGCGACTCCTCGCGCGCGATTTCTTCTATAATCTCCCTGTTCCAGTCCACGTGCGCGTCGGCGCCGCTCCCGCCCGCCGTCCCCACGCACACCGGTATCCCGCGCTCCACGCCCGCCCGGATCATGATCCGCAGGTCGCGCTTGACAGCCTCCCTGTCGGTGAACGAGACGCCCGCGCCGAGATAGTACGGTCCCGGATCCGTCGAGCCCGCGTCCGCCGCGATCAGGTGCGGCTCCAGCGCCAAGCCCTCCTCGAAGGACGAGACCGGAAACCCGTACCCCAAAATCGCGGTCGCGGAAAGTATCCTGAATTCCTGCACGGCAGCTCCCCCCCGCGCGCCCTTGCCCGCGCCGCGCGGATTACTTTCGGTCATTGTACGCCATCTTCGGGCGTTCGTCTAGGGAAGTGTTTTCGCTGCCGTTGTCGTTCGCGAAGGCGCTCGTCCCGGGAACGTGCCACGGGCTGGGGGAAAAGCATATGCGGGCGTATCTTGGCGAGTTTTGCTTTCGTTTCAGCCGCCGCCGTTTCGAGGGCAATTGTTCGAAAGGCCGCTGAGCGCCAGAATGACCTCCTTGACCATCACCTATGCTGTATTCACCTCACCATACATTTTGCATCGCCACCGAAATTCCAGGCAAGCGAGCTAGGGAACCGCTGAATAAAGAGCGGAATCAGCGGTTCCCTAGCGAACGGGTTCCCTGGCTTCGGCGTCGAAAGGCGGCGGGGCGCGCCGCCCCGCCGCGGCAAGATCTACCCGCGCCCGCCGCGCGTCTCCGATTCCTTCTGCTTGCGCTCGATGGAATCGCGCACATCGGCAAGCTCCGCGAGGATCAGCCGCACTTCCGGCATGTCCTTGCCGATTGAGTCCCGGTCTTGCTCCGTGAACGCTAGATACGCCACGTTACCAAGCCGGCCCAAAAGTCTCTGCGCCTGCCCCTCTAGCTGCTTCACCTCGATCGCGATCATGCCGCGCTCGCCAAGATCCTTGGCTTTCGCCCCCGCTTTCGCCGCGAAATCCCTGGAGGCCTCAACCCCCTGATCCAGCAGCTCCTTCATCCTCTCGCCAAACGTCATGTTACCTCCGCGTCATTTTCTCCCGAGCCCAAGGATCGCCAAATCGTCGTGCCTTTGCTCTTCCCTTAAATGAGTATAGTACATGCGCGACGCGTTATCCGGGCATTCGACCGAGCGCGAGCAGTACTCGCCGTATTCCGCGAGGCAGGCTTTAAGGAACGCGTCGATCTTCCTGTCCACCGGCACCCTGTCGTCCGCGGTGAGGCCCGCGGCGCGATAGCACCGGAACATTTTCTCCACGGCGGCGAGAGCCGTAACAACGTCGCCGGCGCAGCCGGAGCAGCCGGAGAAGTCGAAACTCAGGAACTCCTCGCGACCGTCGGGGGTGTGCCACTTGTGGAGCCTGTAGGAGCCGCGGCTCATGACCGCGTTCGCTATCTCGTCGACGCGGCGCGTGCCGAACTCCTCGCCCCATTGTCCCGCGACGTAGTTGCCGTGGGGGATCCTGTTGGCTGTGAGCCTGGCGCCCCTGCCCTCGAACACCGGGCCGCGGAAGCGGCGCCTGGACTCGTCGAGCCCGTCCGTGAACAGCAGCAGTATGTCGCCGGGGTCCAGCGCCAGGGTGCGCACCTGGTATCCGCCGCCCGCGGACGCGACGGCCTCGTTCCCCAGTATCCCCGCGGCGGGGCTTTCCGGAAGCTCGACCCGCCTTACGCGCCCTTCTGACGCGTCAAACACGCGCACCACGTTGTCGCCGGCGTTGCAGAAACGCGCTTCGCCGGTCTGCGAGTCGTATATGCAGAACGCGAGCGCGGCGAAGCGCCTGCCCGCGCCCATCTGCTCGATGAAGCCGTTGATCATGTAAACCAGCTCGTCCATGCGCGCCGCGCGGCTCGGCTCCCACGTCCAGAAGTAGCTGAGAAACATGGTCGAGATCTGCATAGTGATAAGCGCCGCGGGGACGCCGGAGCCGGCTACGTCGCATTTCATGATCGCGTAGTACCTGCCGTCTAGGTTGCGGTAGTCGAAGTAGTCGCCGGAAATTTCCCCGGCGGCCTCGTAATAGGCGAAGAATGCCGCGGTTCTGGAGTCCTTGCGACCAAAGCCGAGGCTCGCTTCTCCGTCGGAGTCTAGCGGCAGGAGCTTCCTCTGCAGCCGCTTGGCGGCTTCCAGTTCGGAGGCTGTCGCCGCGGCCCGCGCGAGGTTGCGGCTCATGCCGTTTAGCGCGGCGCCGAGCGCGGCTATCTCGTCGCGCCCGCCCACGCGGATTTCCATGCGCGAAAGCGCCCTTTCGTCCCTCTCGTCCAGCACGCGCCGCGCGTGGCCCAGCAGCGCCCGCGCGCGGGCGGAGCGCGACGCGGAAAGGGCGAGCAAGCCCGCGGCCCCGGCGGCGATGGCGGCGAGGGAGACAAGCAGCGCCGCGGCCCTGGCGCGCCGCCTCTCCCTGGCGTGCGCTTCCCCCTCGGCGATCGGGCCGACGCCCATGACGACGGAGATGGATCCCGCGGCCGGGCCGCTCAGGGCAAGAACGCGGCGATCGCCCTCGCCGCGCGGAAACCAGGCGGGGGCGACGGGGGCGCCTGCGCGCAAGCGGGAGACGCCGGGGACGAATTCCGGGGTGTCGATCGCGTCCAGGATATGCGGGTCGCTCGTCGCCAGCACGACGTCCCTGGGCTCGCCGCCCAGAATCGTGACGAAGGCGGCATCGGTGAGCGAGACGGCGAGACTCGGAAGCATCGCCAGCGCCTGCGCGTCCCCCGCCTCGACGTATCCCGCGGCGGCGGCCCAGAGCGCCTCCAGAAGCGCCGCGTGCCTATCGTCGGCAACCGCCTGCGCCGCGTCCCGCCTCGCGCCCACGGCCATGCTGCCTAGGGGGAGCGCCGCCGCAAGGACCGCCGCGGCCAGCAGCGCGATCGCGGGAAGCGCCGCGCGCGGGCTAAACCCGGCGCCCCTATCCTCCCCGCCGCCGCGCCGGAACGCCCCGCCTCGGGCGGCCCTGGCGCACAGGACCGCGGCGAGCGCCGCGCAGAGAAGCAGGGCGGAAAGCGAGGCGGGATCGGGCACGTCGCTATCGCTTCCTTCTGAACACGCGGTAGTTGATGTCGGGAAAGACGCCCCTGCGGCGCTCCAAATCCGTCAGCCATTCGGTCGATATCCTGTTCGAGCTCATCGCGTCGTATATCGCGCTGAAGTTGCGCAGCGCGCCCTCGGCGCAGGCGCGCGCGAAATCCGCGCTGTCCTGCCGGCGCAGCAGCTCCGGCCAGTCCGAGGATTGCGCGAGCAGCAGCTCCCGCGCCGCCTGGTTGAGGGCGCGCTCCCTGACCCACGAGTCGTCATGGAACCGCTCCGCTATCTCGACCATGCGCTCGCAGGCGCGCGCGAGGTGGCGGTATATCCAGTCGCTCGACGAGTCCAGCCAGCGCTCGGCGTAGCCGTTCTCGCCCCAGGACGAGAAGGCAGGCTCGCACTCCTCGAACGCGCCCGCGTCCTGCCTGGCTATGTACTCGGAAGGAGTGACGAACTCCGCGTCGGTCGCGTCCGCCGCCAGCCTGAAGAGGCTTTCCAGGAAGCGCGGCCCCTCGTGCCAGCGGCTGCCGAAAAAGCCCGCGTCGAACGCGCATAGGCTCAGAGGGCGATCTTTCATCAAAAGCGCGGCCTGCGCAAGCTGCTCCCTGCGGTTGTCGAGGAACGCGCGCGCGTGCCCCTCCGCCGCGCGAGCCGCCGGCTCCGGCTCGTATGGGAGTCCGTCGTTGCCGCCCCGCTCGGCGCGCCAGTATTTGAAGCCCGTGTGGCATCTCGCGCCGTTGCGCGCGAGGAATGGCTCGACAAGCTCCGCCGGAAGCTCGTGGCCCGCGTCGCGTCCGTTGTCCCTGTAGGCGCCGTCCGCGCGCATCGCTTCCATGTCGAGCGCGGCGCGGCGGTCGCGCCCCAGCAGGACAAGCCCGCCCGGCGTTTTCACGGGGAAGAAAGTCCCGCGCGACGGCGGCGGCTCCCCGTGGACGACTCCGTGGCTTTCCACGACCGCGTAGCTTAAGCCGAACGAGCGCAGGAGCGGATCCGCGCCGCCCGACCAGCCCAGCCCCGGCAGCCAGAAGCCCCGCGGGGACGCGCCTAGAGCGTGGCGGCTGAACGAAAGCCCCACGTCTACTTGCGCCTGCGCTGACTCAGGGTGCGCGCAAAGGAACGGAATGAACGCCGCCGTCGCGGGCGTCGCAAGAATCTCGATTTTGTCCCTGCGCCGGGGGTGGCAAAGCGCGCTGAGAATGCCGTCGCCGTAGCGCGTGGCGAGGGAGGCCCGCCTGTCTATCGCCTGGTCCATGTAAAGCCGCGCCAGCTTGACGCGCCCTTCGTCGCCGCCCGCGCGCTCCGCCTCGCGCTCGCCGAACGAGATCTGCCTGTCAAGGTGCGCCGCGTATCTGCCCATCAGGTCGGGGTCGCCGAGCATCTGCCCCAGAAGCGGCGAGACCGCGACCGCAAGCCTGAAGGGCACGCCGTCGCCCTCAAGCCTGTCGATAACCTCCAGCAGCGGCAGGTACGTCTGCGAAAGCTCCTCGAAGAAAAGACTTTCCTGCGCGGACTCGAGTTTCGGATCGTTGCGCGGGTTCGCGGTCGGAGGCGGGGCGCTGGCAGTCGGGAACGTCTTTCCCCGCGGCGAAGCGCATTCTTTGAAAAAGGGGAAATGGGCGTTCAGAACCAGCGCGATCGCGCCTTTGCCACCCATTGGGAGCCTCACTCGGCCTTGCGCGGGCGACCGGCGCTGCGCGCCGTCGGGAAACCTTGCGCGCCGGACATCAGGGCCAGGGCGCCGGCCTCCCGCGCGTCCGCAAGGGCGGGCATCCTGAACGGAGCGGAAGCCGCAAGCGCGGCGGCGCCGGCCCCCTGCCTGGCGCACAGGTCAATCCGGAAATCGCGGCCCATCTCGCATGGAATCCCGACGTAAAGCGAGCCTTCCTCTCTGCCCGCCGCGACCTCCAGGGCGGCTTCCCCGTCCGCGCGCAGATCGCTGCCTCTGAGCGGTACGACGCGCAGGAACAGATCCGCGGCGGCGCCGTTGCGGTTGGGCGCCGGCCTTTTGCACTCCCAGAAAGCGAACGCCCACAGCGGATCGCGCACGAGAACGTCAACGCGCGACACGCCATATCGGCTCGGAAGCTCCGGAAGGCCGCCGAATTTCACGTCCCTCTCCTCATCGCCCTCGTCGCGATGCGCGTAGCGTTCCAAGTCGAGCAACTCGCTGATCACAAACACCCGCTCGAGCCCAGGGGGAATGTCCAGCCCATTGCGGTCGGCAAGCTCGACAAGCTCGCTCGTGCTAAGGCTTTCCAGATAGCGCACCTTGAAGGACTGAAAATCCATATACGTTCTTTCATACTGCGAAAAAAAAGACCCATTGTCAAGGCGCCAAGAGCCGCAGGCCCGGAGCCGCGCCGCCAGCGGGCAATGACACGCCGATTTCAGGGCACAGGAGGCGTCGCGGGCGACCACCACGCGTTTTCGCTAAAGTTCTTTTGGCGAACACCGATACTTTAAGCAATAGGGGAGGGAAAGCCTCTCAAGAAACAGACGGTGCGCAACGGGTTATGCCCGAACGTCCAGGCGCACCGTCTTTTTTTGTGCCTGGCTC
>Ga0209755_10008934_pt1 | contig 10636 bp, 10 predicted proteins | sample TergutCo191P1_FD_187301 | JGI IMG/M metagenome (GOLD analysis project Ga0209755, IMG submission 187301) | Cornitermes sp. P1 segment gut microbial communities from Petit-Saut dam, French Guiana - Co191P1 (SPAdes) (version 2) | ecosystem: Host-associated > Arthropoda: Insects > Digestive system... | reverse complement strand
TCCTTTTGGCAGAGGCTGCTGAATGACAACTTCAGCACTCCCCTCACCTAGGACCTCTTCATCGCTTGCAGTAAGCGTAAGACCTTCTGCTTCCCTTCGCTTTTCGCGACCTGCCCTTAACACCGCGCCTAAGTAAAGTAATCCAGATGGCAGTATCGCTATAAGCAGTTGAAGAAAGATTCCAAACGCTACAGAGTCAGCAAGGAAAGGCGGCCACCCACCAAATGAAGTAATGCCCATACCCAAAGTGTTGAGGAATACCAAGAGCACAAACGGTATCGAAAAAATGGCTTCCATAGATCCATCGGGTTGCAGATTAATGAAAAAATTCACTGCGCCAAGAAGCAGTAAGAGTATGCTAGGTATTGCAGAAACTACCGCAACCCAAATAACCGAACGGTACACTTTCTCGCCAGTAGGCCTTAAGAAGCGGTAGCCACAAAGTACGTAGATGAGCGACCCGCCAAAAATCGGGATTAGAAACGTTAGTTGAAATAGGTGATCACTTAACCCGATAAGCGCTACATTTTGCAGAATAAGTACTGAAGCAAAGCCAATTATCGATAGTAAAAGGTGAATCACTAATGCGCGTTCATTATTTGAGCGCACTGTAGGAATCTCTGGCTTTACCTTCGACGATTCTTGCACGTCCCAATCTTCATGGACATTTTCATCATCAACATCAAAGATGGGGTGTTGATTATCATGTATCTTTATCATGTTTCTCTCCCCCTTCAATAGGCAGTTAATCTACATTGCCTGATTGATAAAGTGAAAAGGCTGCACTTGTAAGCGACGTAGAGTCATCTTCAAAAAACCACAGCATCGACCAAATGGGCATGAGTACAACATCGGTATCTCCTCCTGGCCTAAAGTTGATTTGAAGACCATTCCCCTCTAAGTAGGCTTCTATATATGGTTGTTGAAGTTGATTCTGCAAACTTTCGCTGAGAAATTCGAGGTGCGGAGGAAAGTAAGCAATGTGTACAGTTGTTTCTTCTAAGAGAAGCTCAAATAAAACTACATCATCTTGAAATTCCCAGCCAGCAGAAGCTAAATCACCAGCAAAAGGCACGCGTCCTTGATTGAAGTCTTCTTCGCTAGGCAGCATGTGAATGGTTACATACACTGGTTCATCTTTAAGAACTGGGGACATGCTAGTTCCAGCACCAGCTTCAAGTGCAGCAGCAATAGCACTGCTGGGAGCGTCCTCTTCACCGGGATTGGCGTACAGTGAAACTCCAATGGCAAGCATAGCAATAATCCAGGGAACATATACAGCCGCAAGCAGAATAGGTGTTGATTTCGAACCCTGCCCCTCTTTAACAGCCAGCTTTAGTAAGGCGGTGAACACCAAGAATGCAACAGTCACCGCAAAACAGGTCAGTAGAAACGACGTAAGCGAATTGGTGAAGAGGCCAACAACAGACTGGGAAATCGTTGTGGCAATGCCATCAATAAGCACCTGCGGAAGCAAGCTCACTGCAGATAGCAGGATTACTAGGGAAGCTATCATTATTGGCACCACTGCATACAGTCTGAAACTTCTTACCAAAAATGAAACTGTCGCAATAATAGTCGTTATCATGACAAGGAAAGCAAATGCGGACAAAAATCCCGCTGCCATGTGACCTATGCCAAACCCAAGTCCCAAAATGATGTCAAAGCCAAATGCGCCCAATAGCAAAAACAGCAGGTGCATTATCAAATATGATGCCAATACAGCCACAAGCGCAATAAGAACAAGAGCAAAACTAAGCATCAGAGTCGACAAATAGCGACTAGTGCTAGTTTGCGGATAAATCAAATTCGCACCTGCTGCATCCTGCCAGCAAATATAGGCAATCACTAGCGGAGCAAGCAAGAGCAAAAATGCGGAGTAGTCAGGCAGGTGGTGGACGCTTGTCCCATCCCCTGTGCCCTGCGCAACACTAACAATAACAGCAGTGACGTTAACCACAAGAAGCATTGCAACTAGAGCAAACGAAAGCATCATTGCCTTGCGGGCGTCGCGCAGGCGCAGCCTGAAAAGCTTTATTGCATTGGCTGTTTCGTGCCTAACAGTTTCTACCATAGACATGGGAGGTCACCGCCTTTGCTTTCTTGGGTAAGGTAAAGGTAGAGGTCTTCTGGGCGAACTGCGCTTAGTTCTAGGCCTAGCGCGGCGGCTGCTTTTGCTTCAGGCTCTGCGACGGTCTCATAGACTATGGCTGAGCTGCGGGTTTCTCCCCCTGTGAATTGGAGGACTTTTTTGCCTTTGGTGAAGTCTTTTAGCACTGCGTCGCTGCCTGATAGGCGGTAGGCAGATTGCCTCACATTTTCGATGCTGTCGTGCAGGACTAGGGTGCCCCTGTTGATGATTATGAGATCGTCGAGGATATTTTCGAGTTCTGCCATGAGGTGGCTTGAAATGATGATGGTCCTGGGGTGTTGGGCGTATTCTTCGATGAGGATGTCGTATGCGGCCTTTCTGACTGCCACATCCATCCCTAAGGTTGGTTCGTCAAGCATGGTCAGGGGTGCGCGCGTTGCGAGTGCGCATATGAAGTTGAACACACTTTTTGAGCCTTGCGAGAGGCCTGCGTAGCGTGCCTTTGGGTCAAGGTCAAAATGGGTGAGCAACCCGCGTGCGAAATCTGTGTCAAAGTTTGGGTAGAGCAGGGCGTAGTCGCCGATGATTGTTTGCAGTTTGAGTCCGCTAGAGTAGCTGACATCGTGATATGAGTAGATGAGTTCGCTTAGGACTTTAAGATTGTTGAGTGGGCTTGCGCCCCATATGTCAAGCTTGCCTGAAGTTGGGGCTGACAGTCCGGCGCAAAGTTTGAGGAGCGTAGTCTTGCCAGCGCCATTGCGCCCTACTAAGCCAATAATGCCAGGTTCTGACACTTCAAGGTTGAGCTTAGTCAAGGCCTGCTTTTTACCGAAGCTTTTGCAGATCCCTGTTGCCTTGATGGCAGTCATGGGGTTTGCGCCAATCATGAATCTGCGCCTCCTTCTAATTTTTGGGCTGTGCTTTGGCCGTTTTGCGAATAGTAGTTGTCGACCATGTTGATTACTTCCGCTTTTGACAGCTCAATCTTGCTTGCCTCTGCGACAAGTTCGCTGATGAGATTTTGGAGTCCTGTTTTTTGGCGACTTGTGACAAGTTGAGTCTTTGCGCCGGGTGCCACAACCATTGATTTGCCGCGCTCTTTTTCAAGGATTCCTGATTCTACAAGGGCGCGAATACCTTTTGCGGCTGTTGCGGGATTGACTCCCAATTCTTTTGAAAGTGTGAGCTGTGAATAGGCGGGGCTGCCTTCCTGCAGTCGTCCCACCAAAATGTCGTCTTCGATTGCTTCGGCAATCTGAAGGTAGATAGGCTTTATGCTATCAAAGTCAACACGCACTGTGCTGTGCTCCTTCCTTGCTGTCACCTATACCACGTTACTTATGTAATGTAGTATAGATGACAGCAAGAACCCCTGTCAAGCACTATTTTGGAACCTTTTTAAAGCCAGTGATTTCTTTTAGCTAAGCCTAGTTAGCAGGAGCGCTTTTTCGCAAGAAAACCCATGCGGCAGCCACAAAGAAGAACGTTGCGTATGCCAAGGTATAGAGCAGGTCTTGAAGTTCTAGCCTAAACCAATAGCCCAGAGTCTCCCCCGCATACAGATAGATATCAATAATGGTGTAGTACATATTAATCCCCAGCAGCGGGACGTCAGCCTGGGTCGGAAACACTGCAGGAAGCAGCTGAGATACCCACAGCGTAACATAGCGTTTTGCCAGTGGAGGAATGGCCACGATGGCTATCGCTATAACTATACTAACTGGCCATGATCTACTAACTACAGCAGAAAATATCCCTACGCTTACGCTAAAAAGTAAAACAGGTACAGCCATGCCAAAAAGCATTACCGCTTCTGGAATAATGTTTGTCGCACCTTGAACACCTGCAAAGATTACAATCCCAATGATTGTCAACCCAGTTACTAGTCCAGGCCACAATAGTGAAGAGGTTATCCTGCTTGTGTACAGCGACAACTTTCCTCTTGGTTGCGCAAAGACCTTCTCCGCAGCCTCTTTCTTGAAAAGAAAGCTAAACTGTAACATTGCGAAAATCAGGGGCCCTATCCACAGAAACAGAACTAAAGTGCTGGCATGATTTAAGAGGGTCGTAGCCATACTTATTCAGTTGCGCCGTGTCTAAGGTCGGGGTGGGGGATCCATTTTCCTTCGCGTACGACGTATGTTGTAATGGTGGGGTTGTTACTGTCGCCAAATGCGTCAAAGGAGATGGGGCCTGTTACTCCTTCGAATTGGATTGTTTGGACTGCCTGTATGATTGCACGGCGGCCCTCTGGGCTGGTGATGTCATCTGTGCTGCCCCGTTCGTCAGCGACGTCGAAAACAGCATTGATGATGGCATTAGCTGCGTCAAAGGCAAAGGCGTCAAAGCCTCCCGGTGTATGACCAGGAAACATTTCCGAATAGGCCTGTGTAAACTCTTCACCCTTTGGCAGGTCAGAAAGTGGCGTACCTGGCTTTGTTGCCATGTCGCCTTCTGACAGTGGCCCTGCCTCAGAGATGAAAGCGTCATTTTGGATTCCGTCGCCACCCATAAGGGGTACGGTGACTCCCCCCTCTGCAAGTTGGCGGCTAAATGCTGCACCATTACCCGTCTCTGCCGAATACGTTCCTCCAAAATAGACGAAGTCTGGTTCAAGTTCGCTAATCTCTGCGATAACAGCAGAGAAATCTGTCTGCCCCTGTTCAGTAGATGCCGTGCCTAGAATAGTTCCTCCTAGCGCGGAAAATGCCCTTGAGAACTCATTGGTAAGCCCGTGTCCGTAGATACTTGAATCGTCAACTACAAAAGTTTTTTGCAGGTCGAGGTCAAGGGCAGACTGTGCGGCAACAGGACCTTGAAGTAGGTCGGTCGCACAGGTTCTAAATACGTTGTCGAGCCCCTGTGCCGTCAAATCAGGGCTAGTCGATGCGTAACTGATTTGCACGATGCCAGCCTCTGCATAGACCTGTGATACCGGTATTGAAACGCTGGAGTTGAAGTGTCCTACGACACCTACGATATCGTCAAGTGACACGAGAGTGTTAGCAACGGCAATGCCTCTGTCCGCACGAGACTGATCGTCACCGTCAGCAACGCGAAACTGGATTCCTGCTTCATGGGCACGCGCGCTTGCATTTGCCTGCTCTATAGCAAGTACTACGGCGCGGCGCGCACCTTGCCCAAAGGCAACGTCACCCTGCGTGAGAGGACCGCCAAAGCCAATGGCAAAAGTTACTGCGTCTGCTGGTGGTTCTGTCGTCGATTCTTCAGGTGCCGCGCAGGCAAGAAGTGTGAAGGATGCGGCAAGGACAATGGCAAATGCCATCAAAATGCGCAGGGTGCGTATCATGGATTAAACCTTCCGGTCGGCCCAATTGCTACTCTGTCAATTCTAGCAAAATTCATCGCCTGCTGTTTTAGCAGCAAAACACAGAAAAAGGGGCAAAACAAAACGTTTTGCCCCTCTCCCCCATTCGACCTTGTGTTCGAGTATAAACTCGAAAGGTAGACAATAATTTATATCTGCATGCTCCAGGTGATGCCTGGTGTGCGCAGATTAGTCTTCGCCTAGATAGGCTTTACGCACCTCTTCGTTGGCGAGTAGTTCGTCGCCCGTTCCTGAAAGCTTGATGATTCCAGTTTCCATTACGTAGCCGCGGTCTGAGATACCCAGAGCGAGGTTTGCATTTTGCTCGATAAGCAAAATGGTAATGCCTTCGTCGTTTAACTTACAGATAATTTCGAAGATTACTTCGATGATTACTGGCGCAAGACCCATTGATGGCTCATCTAGAGTAAGCAATCTAGGCTTTGCCATCATGGCACGACCCATTGCAAGCATCTGTTGTTCTCCCCCTGAAAGAGTCCCCGCCTTTTGGGTAAGACGCTCTTTCAAGCGTGGGAAGAAATCAAGTACGTGCTCATAGTCGTCTTTGATTGCAGCAGTATCCTTGCGCAGGAATGCACCCATATCAAGGTTTTCGCGCACAGTCATCTGTGGGAATACTCGACGTCCCTCAGGAACCTGAATAAGACTTTTCTTAGTGATGTCATGAGGCTTCATGCCTGTGATGTCTTCACCGTCAAAAGTTATCTTGCCTTGATGAGGAACTTCAAGACCACTTAGGGTACGCAGTGTTGTTGACTTACCCGCACCATTTGCACCAATAAGGGTTACGATTTCTCCCTCATTAACGTCAAAGGAGATGCCTCTGATGGCACGGATTTTGCCATAGCTGGTATGTAGATCATTTACGCTAAGCAACATCGTTTACTCCTTATTATCTTCTGGTGCGCCATCCGCAGCAGGAACCATGACGACTCCGTCACTGTCCATTACGGCATCTGTTTCTGGTTCAGCTTTCGGCGCAGGCTCTGCACTAGCAGCCGGCGCGTCTCCGATAAGCTGATCCAGAGGCACATAGGACTTACCGTCCCTTTTCGCTTTCATCTTGCGGCGTTCCTCTACCAGAGCATCTGCTCCGCCCTCGCCTAAGTAAGCTGCGATTACTGCAGGATTTGACTGAATTTCAGCCGGCAGACCCGAAGCAATCAGCTTGCCAAAATCGAGAACATAGATACGTTCCGCAAGGTTCATAACTACTTTCATGTCGTGTTCGATAAGGAATACGGTGATTCCTAGCTCATCACGAATGCGCAAGATTAGGTGGTCAAGGTCGGCAGATTCCGATTCGTTCATACCTGCCGCAGGCTCATCAAGGCAGATAAGCTTTGGTTCCGTCGCCAGTGCGCGGGCAATCTCTAGACGGCGCTGTGCACCATAAGGAAGGCTGCTTGCGAGGTCATTGGCATGCTCATAAAGACCTACAAACTCGAGCCATCTTTCTGAATCCTCCTGGATTTGCTTTTCTTCACGCTTGAAAGAAGGCGTGCGGAAAGTCGCTGCAAAAGGACCTGACTTTGTACGAACGTGACGTCCCACCATGACATTTTCAAGAGCAGTCATGTTTTTGAAAAGGCGAATATTTTGGAAGGTGCGACTAATACCCCAGTCAGCGATCACATGTGACTTTTTGCCCGAAACTGATCTTCCCTCGAAAAGGATTTCTCCTTCTGTTGGGGTATAAATGCCAGTAAGCAAGTTGAAGTAAGTCGTCTTACCTGCACCATTTGGCCCAATAAGAGCTACGATTTCACCTGCATTAATGACCATGTTAACCGAATCAACCGCACGCAGACCGCCAAACTGAATAGTCGCGTCTATCGCCTGCATGAGGTAACCCTGGTTTTCAGAAACTACCTTAGTCATTATTTCGCACCTCCTTCTTGAGTTGTCGCAGCAGGTGCGCTAGCACCGCCGCCTGTGCCGGGTCCGTCTGACTTGCCTTTACCAAAGAGCTTGTGAAGCTTTGGCTTCATCGGAATAATGCCCTCTGTGCGTACTGCCATCATGATTACCATGAACAGACCCAACAGAAGATTACGCATGTTTGCAACTTGTGCACCAATGTCACCAGAACCTGTTCCTGCGAGGTGGTTCATAGCAAACCAGCGAACTAGTTCAGGGAAGCCCATAATAATAAAGCCGCCGAACAGTACTCCAGGAATCGATCCCATACCACCGATTACTACGATGGCAAGTACCAGTACCGAGTTCAAGAAGGTAAAGCCTTCTGGTGTTACGTTTCCTTGGAAGAAACCAAAGCAGGCACCTGCGGCACCGCCCCAGAAAGCTCCCAGTACAAACGCCCAGGTCTTTGCCTTTGTTACATTAACACCCATAGCTGTTGCTGCTACTTCGTCTTCGCGCATTGCAGCCCAGCTGCGACCCAGACGTGAGTTGTCTTGACGGCGAATAAGAACAATAGCAGCGATAACTACAAAGAGCACCATGTAGTACCAGTACACATTTCTAGTTACGGTAAACCAGAACTCGTTACCGAGTGCAAAGTATACGTTGTCACGCAACCACTCAAAGAATGGTGGTGAAGGCAAGCTGTACCCTGCTGAAGGAAGTCCCAAAAGACCATTAGTCAGCCCGAAAGGATTGTTCTGGATTGTAATGCGAACAATCTCACCAAAGCCGAGCGTTACAATCGCCAGGTAGTCACCACGCAGGCGCATAACTGGCAGACTAAGCAGGTAACCTACAAAGGCCGCTGCAATACCAGCACCTACCAAAACAAAGGGGAAAGCGAACTGATTAAGTCCTTCTCCCATAAAGCCTGAAAGCGGTACAGCAATCATCATTGCCGCGTAGGCGCCGACTGCATAAAATGCCATACGGCCGAAGTCAAGCATCCCTGCGTAGCCGATAATGATGTTAAGGCCTAGCGCTAGCAGAAGGTAAAGTCCTACTAGAACAAATGAGGAGAGGAGAAGGGCTTCTCCCATTCCCTGTAAGTAAATCGGCAGAACAAGGAGCAGCACCAGAAGCGCACCCAGAAGAGCTGTCCTTAGAGGAGTGTTCTTCTTCGCCCCTGAAAACATAGGCTTTACGAAATTGCCGAAAAGTGACTGGGCAGCTGAAGTGTCAGTGCCTTTAACTGCCTGATCCTCAAAGGCCGCAGTAGTGTTTTTAGATGTATTAGTAGTATTAGTCATCATTTACACCTTCTCTACTACTGATTCGCCAAGCAGCCCGCCTGGTCTAAAGATCAAAATCAAAATCAATACAGCAAAGGTGATTACGTCGCGGTATGAAATCGAAATAAATCCTGAAGCAAATGCTTCGAGAAGACCGATGAGAAATCCACCGAGCATAGCCCCGCGCAGATTTCCAATACCGCCAAGTACCGCTGCCGTAAAGGCTTTAATACCTGGGAAAAGTCCCATATTAAAGGTAACAATACCGTATTTGAGTCCGAAGAACGTACCCGCAACCGCACCAAGTGCAGGACCAATGAAAAAGGTCAGGGCGATTACCGAGTTAATGTTAATACCCATAAGACCTGCAGCGTCTTTGTCTTGCGACGTCGCGCGCATGGCCTTACCTAGCTTTGTAGATGAGACGAATCTATCCAAAATAAAGAGAAGAGAGATTGCGGTCACAAAAATGATTAGGTCGATGGGAGCGATGTGGATGTAGCCAAATACATTCACAGCGTCTAAGTTAGCCAAGAACTGCGGCGTTGGAAACACCAGTCTGTGGGTAACAAAGGTCAGTACAAAGTTTTGCAAGAAGAGTGACATACCCAATGCCGAGATAAGAGCACACAGACGAGGTGAGTTTCTCAGCGGTCTGTAGGCAAAACGCTCGATGGTCATGCCGAGCAAACCGGTCAAAACAGCCGCAAATCCAAATACCAGCAACATCATAATGATAAAGCCTATTGCTGTTGTGGTGAAAAAGGGCTGGGTCGCCTGAAGAAAGCTCAATGGCGGGATGGCATCACTCACGATACCGATGGTTGTTGGGTTACTGAAGAGGTTCAAGAACCCGTATCCCAAAAAACCACCAGTCATGAACATCTCTGCGTGAGCAAAGTTGATCATTAGAAGGATACCGTAGACCATCGTAAAGCCCAGTGCAATCAGGGCGTACAGTCCTCCTACGGTCAATCCGTCTACAAGGAGTTGTAAGAAAAATTCCATAAGGTTGCCTTTAGCTTGTCAGAGAAAAAACGCGCTGCCACTATTGATGAGACTGTGCTCACTAACGGTTGTAACAGGCGCGTCTCTTCTACTTGCACATTCAAAACGCTTAGTTCTATCTAGCACACAGTGGCCCTTGATAAGTATCATGGGCCACTGTGCCAAAACCTATTTCTTAGTGAATGTCTGGATGAGCAATCCACTCGTAACCATCGTCGCCCTCTACTACGAGGAAGGTAGTGATTACTGCGTTGTTGTTGTCACCGTTTTCGTCGAATGATACAGGACCGGTAACACCATCGAAGCTAATGTCAGCGACGTAGTCGATGATTGCTGCACGACCAGCTGGAGTAGCTACATTGTCAACACCATCTGCCTCTGCAACTGCAAATACTGCGCGAATGATTGCGTTGGTTGCGTCGAATGCGAATGCATCGAAACCACCAGCTGCAACACCTGGGAACATTTCATCCCATGCTGCGAGGAACTGTTGACCTTCTGGCATGTCCTCAATAGGCATACCTGGCTTTGTTGCGATAGTACCTAGGGCACCTGGACCTGCTTCATCGATGAATACCTGATCCTGGATTCCGTCGCCACCTACTACAGGTACTTCTACGCCACCATCATGAAGTTGGCGAGCAAAGAGTCCACCTGCACCAGTTGTCGCGTCCCCTGTACCTGCAAAGAATACAAAGTCTGGTGAAGCTGCACGAATACGTGTTACTACGGGACCGAAGTCTGATTGACCCTGCTGGGTTGATTCAGTTACGACAGTCTCTCCACCAAGCTCATCCCACTTTGTGGTGAAAGCCTCGATAAGACCTTGACCGTAGGTTGATGAGTCATCGATAAGAGCAGCAGTGCGGAAACCGAGATCCCAAGCTGATTGAGCAGCTGTTGGGCCCTGTAGTGCGTCAGTAGCACAGGTGCGGAAGAAGTTCTCGCGACCCATTTGTGTTAGGTCAGGACGGGTTGAGCCGTAGCTGATTTGAACTAGTCCAGCTTCGTTGTATACCAGACCTGCAG
>Ga0209755_10008933_pt1 | contig 10637 bp, 6 predicted proteins | sample TergutCo191P1_FD_187301 | JGI IMG/M metagenome (GOLD analysis project Ga0209755, IMG submission 187301) | Cornitermes sp. P1 segment gut microbial communities from Petit-Saut dam, French Guiana - Co191P1 (SPAdes) (version 2) | ecosystem: Host-associated > Arthropoda: Insects > Digestive system >... | reverse complement strand
GCCCCATCAGTGTTCAAGCACTAATCCATAATCTACAACAATGAAACATGTGGGTCATTTCAAAAGTTCTGCACACTGTATGTTTTCTCTTTAAAAATGAATTTATTTTACAAAATACATTTATAGGCCTTCAATGTAATCTCCATTGTGCTTTATCACAGCGGTCCAGCATTGGGGCAAGTCTTGTATTCCTGTCAGGATGCCTTCGTTGTTGATGCGTCTGATTTTTTGGGTCAACTCATTAGACACCTCAATGCTTCTGAAGCATTTCCCACGGAGTGGTTTCTTCAATTCTGGGAACAAGTCAAAGTCTGGTGGCCTCATGTCAGGACTGTACTGCAGGTGGGGAAGCACTTGCCATCCATACTTTTCCAAAATTTCTGATACTGCACCTGAGGCATGAGGCGGTGTGTTATCGTGCAAAATGAGGACACTGGCTGCTTACATGGTGGACCTTTTTTTGGCGAATCTTTGGACGCAAAATATCTTGCAGAAACTTTGTGTAGTATGCCGCTGTTACAGTGGACCCCGGAGGCACTATCTGTTGCTGTCACTCCATTCTTGTCATAAGCCATAATCATCATGAGCTCAACTTTCAATTGTTGGCAGCAACATTTTTTCAGGCAAGAAGTTGCATGCTTCTACTGAGAGGAATGGGATTTCAGTTGTGGTTCAAAATCTTGTATCCATGTTTCATCTGTGTCAATAATTTTGTTCAAAAACTGCTCACCTTCTGCCTCGTAGCGCTGCAGCAGTTCTTCTGCGACTCTCTTGCGAGTTGCTTTCTGTTCTTCGTTCAGCTGATGCAGAACCCACTTTGCAGAGACTTTTCTCTTCTGCAATGTTTGAGCCACGATTCTGAAAACAGAGGTGGTTGACATGTTTGCTTCATGCGCAATTTCTTCGCATGATATGCGTTGATCTTCCAACAGGGTGCTGATAATAATCACAGATGTGTCGTCCATTGCTATTACTGGCCGCCCACTTCTTGGGTTGTCTTGGATGTTTACCCCACCTTCACGGAAACGAGATGTCCACCATGACACCGTGCTACGATCCACTACACTATTCCAGCAAACTTCATGTAAAGCATTATGAATTTCAGTTGGGATTTGCCTCACAAAGTTTCAATTTTAATGTATGATCGCTGGCCACTGCACGAGATCTGACTCCAGTCAGTTTCTTCTTCCATTTCAAGGCTCCGTTTTGCAGAACAGGGACCATGTAGCCTGCCAATACGCACACGGTGTTCTTTACTGAAGTCTGGCTCACAACTGTCACAAAAATCAGAACAATTACATCATCCTACTGGCTGCACAAGCGCAGTGTGCAGAACTTTTGAAATGACCTATATCGTTAAGGTAAGCACAGTAATTAAGAACCTAATCTTGACCAATTGAACCTGAATCTACATTTATGAGTTTATTGGAAATGTACATTTAACTAGTACAACTGACATTGAACCATGAGTTATTTAATTAGTATACCAACTGATGCACATATATAAAAGTTTCACATTAAAACATTTCATCAGTTGGTATACTAATTAAATAACTCGACGATATGCACGGTGCAACAATAAAGATTGAACCATGAACTTAAATGTAAGGTAGTGTTCCAGTACAGCATCATTCTGAAGTACATTCTCATGTTTTAACTCATCTCTTTGCCACACATGACAAAGTACAATGTAATGAACTTAAATCTATTCCGCTATACATCACATACTGCAACAATATGTAAGGCAGGGTATGGTATATACATTAACTAATCAGATACTATAAAACTGGAGGGATTTAAATGGTAAGATAAGCACAGGTTTAAACAACAGAATTTCACCCTGTTGTCTCTCAGAAATTTTCATTTTTTTTTATGTCAACTGTTTATAAACAAATGTAATTTCTGCTGGAGGTTATAGTCTGCAGAAGTAAAAGAAAGTAACACATTACGGAGGGCAGTGGTTGTGTGTGTGTGTGTGTGTGTGAGTGTGAGTGCATGTGCTTAGACATCATGAATTTTAAGTACAGAAATGTGCAGGTACACATTCTTAATGGGCAGTGATTTAAATGTGAAGTAATATTGGTATGGTACAGTTTTCTTTTCCATGTCCAAGGGAGAGCTAAATTTAACTAAAAGGTGATGCATTTCAATCAGATGAGTGAGTTGAGCTTTTTTGAAGGACAGCCCATGTGGAGAAGATGGGATAAATTCTGGTGTCCCAACATTATTGTAACTGACAGATGGACCTCATTTTAAAAATTACATGTCTCCAAAATAAATGTTTTGATTGTACATGAATTGAACTGAAATTTTACTGTAGTCGACCGGAGTGGATATTTAAATTTTAATGCGTAGTTTATGAAAAACATATTATTTGAACTGAAAAAGATATAATTACAAGATAAATAGAATTTTTTGGAAAAAAGAACAGATTATTCATCTTGTCTTAAACATGAAGTAAATTACTTTAATATTATATTAAATATATAAAATGTATTTATAGGGATATCTCTAAAAGTTTATGACTGAAAAATATGATATAATTTTATTGTTGAAAAAGAGATTGTGAATTCTTGCTACGTGCATCATTCCTTTAAAATACATGCTAAAATGAGTATCTGGTACCTTGTGATTAATTTCCAAAGCCAAACATGAGTGCTTTTTCACTTCTTACGTGTGTTTTGAACATGAACTAAATACACGTGGAAGTGCTGGCCTTGATGTGAACTGGAACTAAATATTAAGTAAATGTTTTATTTAAAAAATGTAATTTATTTTTTTGTGAACATGTCAGCATACAGATCTCAGTGTCAGGTTACTATGTATGAATAATGAAAAAGGCTCTGTAGTGTCTCTTTATACAGTTTCATGAAAATGATTCAGGTGGTGAATTTCATATTGACAGCCATAATTTGACCTAGATATGGACAGACATACAGGTGTTATACCATGAAGATGAAAATGCAAGTTCTTCTGAGACATTGGCACTTATTTATGAAACAACATGGCATTACACATCGTAATAAACAAAACACATACGGAAATCTAAAACTGAAGCACATCTGTTTCATTTTTTGAGTCGTAATTGGGTCACGTCTGCTGCAGTGCATGACGAAGGATCCTACTGCTTTTGTAAAGTGCAAATGGTCTCTCATACCTGCTTGAATACAAGTATTAGATAATGTTTGCATTTGACATTTATCACAGTACAGTCTGTGTTGAAGTGCTCCACTGATTTCCTTCCTTCCAAGCTTGGGCCTACCAAAAACTTTTTACAAACTGGAATAGAGTTTGGCGTCACGGGCGCTGGCGACTTGCTCTTTGCACAAAACATCCTTTAAAGGAATTCAGACGAACATCTATTTCTCCTTCTTCAAGCTGGAAATAAATTATGATTTTCAGACAAACATAAATCTAATTGCATGCAAGACTGAAATTGGCTGAATTTTTTATTTGCAAACATCATGGATTATGACATATGATTGAAAAATTATTGCTGAATATGATGTTGTATGTGGTAAAGTGAAGTTTCTATCAAGAATGCATTTCACGTGATGATCACAAGTGCATCACATGTATATGAAGAAGTTTAAATCTGCACTGTGATCAATATGGCATTTGAGAAAGCTGCTTGCAGTTCCTGGTTAATGAATTAGTGACCCTAGACTGTGAGATGATAATGTTGTGACAAAGTAATTGAGTCAGCCTCCAACTATTAAAATTCTGCATCAACCAGCACACCCAAGAAAAGGAGTTTTTAAACTTCTGAAATGACAGAGGCCAGACAAGTACAAAGACTGACACTTCCGTTTCATGACTTTTCATGTTCAGCTGTGTACCCATGTAACGAACAAATCACAGCAGTGTCCAGTTACTCCCAAAATGTATGGTTTTTCTTACCTGATCTGACTGATAAATGTCTTGATAACAGGAAGGTGAAATACACTCCCGCACACATCTCACTCTTGATATTCCACTCATGTGAGCACACGTCGGACTCTGCTCGCATGCAGACTCAAATTCTCGGAATGCCACTTCCTATAAAAATTGAATGCTCAGAAATAGAAATGTTTAACAGATGTTTTATATTTGGTAAGAAGGCTATATGTTTGTGTTTACTACCAATGCAGAGCAATTTTAACTTACGTTTTTGCTGGATTCTTTGTACTGGAATTCAGGAAAGGTGAAAGCAGCTTTTTTGGTATCTGTTGCAAGTATAGTTCCTAAAATGCATGTGATTATTAAAGCAACTGCGGCCATTGCTATTTTTCCAAACCTTCCTAAAAAATTATATAAATTATTTTTTACTTGTAATTTGTATGTTATTTTCAAAACTAATTTGAAGAGTAGAAGTGTGTGTTGCTTTAGGGGTAATTTTTGATACAGTAGTGATTAAGACGTAGATGTATTCTAATCAATGCTTAGTTCGCTTCTGAAGTGAAGTTTTTTATTCAGTGGGATGCCGAAATGTGTATTCTGTTTCCTACACTACGATCATTTTGGTGAGAGACTTTTTAAGCCGTCGTCTTAGTATGGCAGTACGATTTTCATGTATTTTGTGGCGGGAGTTTTATATTGTATGGAATGTTTGGTTTCTGAATATTTTCTGCACCAGTTGTGAAAGGTAATTCGGAGAGTTTGTAGTATATATTTCTTTGGAGCCAAATATGTTAAAATAAAGACAGCGTGTGTTTTATAATAACGTTTAAATGAATAGAGGGAACTATTTCGTTGGACGCGTTCTGAAAAGCTCGTGAGTTATTGATCGTGCAATATTATGTGTATCCCTTTGCGAGGCTACCTCCCCTCGTGTTCTCGTCCGGGCGACCTCACACTGGCGGGCAGACTTGTGCAAGGCCACATAGAGACGCTGACGTTTTCATCGGTGTGTGAGGTTAGTCGACTTGTTTCACTATTGTTTAATAGTTACGCAGTGACTGTGAAATTTAGCAGTGTTAATCAGAAGTTGGTGGTTACCAGCAAATTTACGGCGTATCATATCAAGGTATGTTAAGACTTCAAGTTACTTATCTCGTGTTTAACCGCATATTGTATACTTGGCTGCAGCACGATGCATGGTTATGTTTCCCTTTTGTCAGTTTTGGTCTTGGCGTGGTGCTTGGCAGTTAGAACGGACTTGTCAGAATGTAGTGAGCGAGTAAATTTCTTTGAAATACATGTGTGTGTTCAAACTTTTCATGTTACAGTGCACCGGAATTCTTTTAAGTTCGTATTGTACTCGCGTAAGAGTAATCATTTTTTTTTTTATCTTTGGTGGAGTGTTACACAATTCTATATCGCAGCATTTTCACGTCGTAATTTGGTAGTTTTGTGGCATCCACCAATCTTAAATGTTTTGACGCAAGAAACTAATTTGAGAGCCTAATCAGAACTTTGAAAGAGGAGTGCCAAATATTCTCGGAATTAAGCCAAGGCATGGCAAGTGGACAGAGCTGTCACTGAAAGCTACGCACGTTTTGTAGATGTCAGTATTGATAATGTTTTCCTTTTTGTAAATTGGTGGGAACATTCGTGTTGATTTTGATTTTCATTAATCATCTAGTCATGTACTGACATGTGTATTCCGTTTTTTAGAATGTAATTGACTTGTGTTTGGCAGTTAACATGCTTGGGTTATTGCTCATTTTTGTAGACTAAACTTCACGTTGATCACGTATTAATAAAATATGGAAGAAAATATTACATAGTAGGGAAAGCTAAAAAAAAAATAATCGTGTTCGAACAGTGCCACTTGTTCGTTTACATTCATAACGGTTCTAGGCAGACTGCCAAATCTGCATATTGTGCCACCTGCAAAACAGTTTCCAACTGAAATCTTGTAACTGCATGAACTGTTCTTTTTTGATATGAGTCAGATAATTATGTGGTACATAAAATTACCTGGGTAGGAATGCTGTTATCAACTTTTTGATCATTTCATTAAACCAGTTAAACGCCTCTATATGAATATGTGGTAACCATGGAGTTCAGACGTTTAAGGGAGATGGTTCTATGTAATTTTATGACTTTATAGCTTTATTTAAGGGTTGTTGTGGCTGACATTATTACAGCATCTCACATGTCACTTTTATAAATTGAACTGATTGCAAACCATGTAATATATTGGTAGAGAGGCAGTCTATGGAACCTATGCTATAGCTAAATGTGTGATGTGATTGTGATTACTCCCTGTCAGTTGTCATAACAACAGGGTATACTTAACCCTCTTACTGCTAAATGCATTTTTTACAAATACACCAATTCATTTGAAATGTGAATTAATTGTTGCCAGAGTAGTTTAGTAATGTGTGGTTTATGACTCTCATGGTCAGTGGCATAGCTGGGGATGGCAAGTAGTGGAGCGGCTCCGGGCAGCAAACTGTAAAGGGCGGAAAAATGAATATTGTAAATAAAACAATTTTTTTTGCGCCTAACGATTTTAAAATTATTGAGCCAAATAATGGGAACTTCAGTAAATGATTGTGATGTTTCATTTCGTGAGAGTATTTGGCTTTGCTCGTGGTGGTTACTCTGTTGATGTCTTCTGGTATCTGATCCCTGCAATTTGGCAGTTAACGTGTATCCCAGAATTGGTAATATTTTATGTGGAAAAGTTGGTAATTCGCTTCAGGACTGCATTTTCTCATCCCAGATGACAGTAATACTCTATTTAGTAGCCTTCTCTTAAAGTCAGATACTTATTTCTTATGTGTATTACATTACGTTAATAACGTATTATTAAAATTGCATGTATTATATTTATTATTATTACATTGTATTATATTAATGTGTATTAGTACAATTTATTTTAATACATTGGTATTCACACTATTGACAGTATTAATAAAAGCTTCTCGGGTTTGACTCTGTGTCATTGGGTTAGTGGTTTGTGGTGTTTGAGGAACTGAAGAAAGTGGTGTCTTAATCTTCAAATGTTGATTTATAATGAGATCTGTATTTTGATCATGTTGGCAGTGTAATGGCTACATTTGTAGGCAGGTTTAAAATTGGTCATATTGGGTACATGTATTCTCATATGTTTCTTTTGTCACAAGCTGAGAACGAAATATTGGGGGGGGGGTACTATGTTCACTGTTTCTTTAACCAGACTTTTTTTATTTTAAGTTCTAAGTATATGTTGAGAGTCCCCACAAACATTTACTTTCGACGTGTTCATGCTATGATAAACAGATCAAGAATCACCCTGTGTCTTACTGTCAGCTGGCTACTCAAACAAAGTAGAAGTGGAGCCACGTAATTTCATGTTTACTTCCAGTCAGATGTATGGTTTATGTCGTGATTGTTGTAAAACGGTAATAGTCACACTGTGACAGGAGACCATATTTGTGAGTCAGTTTCGTTTAATTGTCGAAAGGTTTTTGGTTGACAACTGAAGGAAAGAGATCGCTCTGATGGCCTTGGGGTTGGTGGAGGATAACACAACAGTGGATCTTACAGAAATCAGGTGGTAGGGTGCGGAGTGGATTCATCTGGTTTAGGACAGGGATCGGTGAAAGGATTTTGCGAACACAGTGATCAGCTGATGGTTTCTGCAAAATGGCTGCAAATTGCCTCATTTGCTGAGAAATTATTAGCTGAGGATTGTTTTTCATGGAAGTAGTTCTTTGTTTCGTGGTTTATTTGGCGATTCATTGTTGCGATCAGAGTTTACAGGATTACAAACGTTTGAATTGAAGTTGGTAGGAAGATTTGAATGAAATGTGGAAGGCAGTGAATGGCCGTGTTCTTCGAATGATTTAGCATTCGTTTGTAATTCATGTAACGAATCTGATATATGGGTGATTTTTTTTTTGTAAAGAAAATGTTCCGTCGCGAAATGTCGCGTTGAGTGAAGAACTTTGAATTTAACAGGAGTTTAAACCCAGATTGTTAATATTTGAGAACACGACTCATGAGAAATTGACGGTAATATCTGTCGCATTCGCAACTCAGACTCTTGAAAAAGCGTCCATTAACTTCACAAGGCCCATCCTTGCGTCCATACGTATCTAAGAACTGGGAAAACGCTTTTGTGTGTGTGTGTGTGTGTACGTAATTTGTATGTTGGAGAGTTTTACTAAAATGTACTGTCACATTCCAGTTTTGTGATGGGTTGGCCGGCAATAACGGGTACTTTACGTGACGGACGGAGGGTGTTTATACACACATCTCGGGCGTAACTGACTATACGTTTGTACGAATAAAAAATGCTTCGGACAAGAGCTAAAGTTACAAATGAAGCGCACATTTTATTTCGAGCATAGTTAGAAAGCTGTAGCGGTTTGCGAGATAAAAGAACAGTGGTTGAACGCAGCAAATTTGTTGTGCCAGACTTATATTTACTTTTCAGACACATTCGAAAAACCGCAAAAATTGTGCCCAATGTGTCCGTCCGCGTGGAAGAACTCGGCTCCCACTAGACGGACTTAGTGAAATTTTATATTAGGGGCTTTTATTACAAGCTGTCGATACAGTTCAGGATTGGTTAAAATCAGACAAAAATATCAGGCAAGACCGAAGCGCGATTGTGATGTCTCGCCGATTTCTTGCTGGAATTAGTTTCAGATAAATGTCGTAGAAACAATCACGACACATGTGTCATGTCGGGTATTTTTATCCCTCCGAAATTGTGCTATAGATACCTCAATTTTCCATTAGTTTATGTTAATGACTGTGGGCCGGGTAGTTCAATAGGTATAGTGACTGACTACGGGCTGGAGGGTCCGGGATCGAATCCCGATGGGGACGAGATTGTCCGCCTGTCCAGACCGGCCCTGGACCCACCCAGCCTCCTGTAAAATGGGTACCGGGTCTTTCCCGGGGGTAACGTGCAGCCGGGGCGTGCTGCTGACCAATCACCCCCTTCTATTTCCGCGGTCATGGAAGAGTAGAGCTATACCTCTACCCACCCTCTGGGCCACACCGGGCCTGTAACGGGATCACTTTACCTTTACCTTTATGTTAGTGACTATTCCTTCTTCCAAATGTGCTTTTCTGGACTTGATCTCCTTGTTCCAGAGATTCCAGAACCAATCCAAAACCACCAGTTCCAGCGCATCACCTGAACCTCAGTAACCACCGACCGGAAGTTACAATTGTAGAACTGACAGCCAATCTTTAACATTCAGAAGATTATACAGTTTGTAATGTTTTTGGATTGTAATCTGTTTTATGTGTTAGAGTGTGAATTGGATATCTCTGCAGTTAAATGCGAAATTTCCTTCCTGTGATATGTCATATTTCTTTGGCAGGCGAATCATGTAATTTTTAACTTTAGTCTAGTCTCATTGATGGAATCATTATTGATTACACTGTAGCGTAGTTTTTAAACACAGTAACGTAAATTACATGAAATTTTACATGTATAAATACATAAGTACCTTTTTTCAATGGAATTATGGAGTTGCAGGCAGGAATATGCTGTGACTTGCACCCTCCGTCTGCATTCCAAAAACAGCGACAATGTGCCTATAGTTGAATGTGTAGTATTTTTTAGATGTCTTGTTTACCATTTCTATTATCTCGGTGACCATGATAACTTCAGATACAGATTGTTTACCGGATCGCAATACAGCTGTCAGTCAAATATTTTCTTTTATACCATACTTCATTGAATATTTTGCCACATTCAAGAACTTATTTAAACTTCCCTCATATCCCCTGTAGTCACACACGACACCATTAACTTGAGCATTATTCACGGTTACTTCAAGTATTTTTTTTTCTATGGTGTGAGTATTACGAGTGTAATAATGTAAACTCAGCACTCCCTGTTCGAAATATCCACAGCGGTTGCGAAACATCAGCTCAAGCCGGAGGTAGCCCGCAGAATTACGGTGTTGTAGGATGACGCTGGCTTATTTGAACGCATAGTGAAGGACCGCTGTTGTTAGCATTCATCGGTATGTCTAAGACTGTGTGCTCACTAATGAGGTGGTATTCGTCGGAGAAGTGTTGTTTTTATACGTGTTTCTGTACTTGTAAGTATGTGTATAGGCTTACGCAATAGTGTTCAGTTGCCCGTACTGCAGGTCTTTAAATGCTGTAATTAGTATGTCCTTTTTTTTCTGTGACGCAACAATGATGTGTGTGTAACAATTCTTAACTCCTGTTTTAAATTAATGGCACAGAACACTTGCCCTTTATCGTGTCAACTAGTCTGACCAATGCATAGTCCTGTTTTATTACATTTCTTACATTTTAATTTGTGTTTTCCATTTATTTGCGTATACGTAGAATTGTTCAAGGCATTGTTCTGTTCAGTATGGCTGATTAACTGTTGAAGTGGGCTGTGACTGCTATGCAAGGCAGTTTTTTTACATTGCAAGGGTTGCACCTAATAAAATCACTGTGAAGCACGAAGGCAACAAGTTTAAAATCTGATGATAATACTGTGTTGAAGTAGGCTGCTTGACCATGACTATGTTTCTCCGAAGTGTCCGTAACTTTACCAGTCGATACGGCGTAACATTTCGGAAGACTGTATGAAGATACATGTCATACAAAATGTATACGTCACAACATACGTAGGCAACTCATTAAGTTACAGGATATCTTTGAAACAGCACTAGATTTTGTAGTGAGTATAGCCTCTTTTCAAAGCCCAGAGACTAAGCTGGTTCGGCCATATACAAAGA
>Ga0209755_10008932_pt1 | contig 10637 bp, 8 predicted proteins | sample TergutCo191P1_FD_187301 | JGI IMG/M metagenome (GOLD analysis project Ga0209755, IMG submission 187301) | Cornitermes sp. P1 segment gut microbial communities from Petit-Saut dam, French Guiana - Co191P1 (SPAdes) (version 2) | ecosystem: Host-associated > Arthropoda: Insects > Digestive system >... | reverse complement strand
CGCGCAGAAAAAAGCGTGCTTGACGCGTGGCGGCAGGGAAAAAATGTTACAGATATTGTCTGCCCGATGTATCCTGAGATCGAAAATATTGTAAATTACGCCCTGAACAGCGATGATGAAAGACCTCTGATAATGTGCGAATATTCTCATGCGATGGGAAATTCAAACGGAAGCCTTGCCGATTACTGGAAAGCGATCGAAACCTATCCAGGCCTTCAGGGAGGCTTTATATGGGAATGGATCGATCAGGGGTTTGAGGCGTTTGCGCCTAACGAAGTGAAATACTGGAAATACGGCGGTGATTTCGGCGATAAACCTTCCGATCTGGATTTTATCTGCGACGGCCTTCTCTTTCCCGATAAAAGCCTTAAACCGGCGATGGCTGAGTGCAGACAAATTTTTTCTCCTGTCAGGCTGAAAGCTGTTCCGAATAAATATTTAACATTTTTACTGGAAAACCGCTATGATTTTTCAACTCTTGAGCATCTTGTTATGCGATATAAAATTTTTTACGAAAATCCTTTGAATAATTCCGGCCTTGAAAAAATAATAAAAGAAGAAACAATCGATCTTCCTTCGCTTAAGGCGGGAGAAAAAAAAGAAATAAAAATCAATATAAAAGAAAATCTTAATTATTCTAATTTAAAAGGCACAGTAATATTTCACGCGGATTTTACGCTTAAAGAGGATACCCCGTGGGCTTGTAAAGGGCATGTTATCGGTCAGGCGGAACATATTTTAAGGGAAATAAAGCAGATAGCTTTTGTCAACTCAAGTCAAAATCTTTCAAAACCTGAATTATTATTTAATATTCCTTATATTATTAAACCATCGCTGTTCAGAGTTCCAACGCAGAATGACGGATTAAAAACATATATAGGCTTAAGAGGCGATCCCGCTTTTTCTTTTTACTACGAGAATAAGGCGATGTTCCCCTGGCTCGATCTTGACCTCCTTGGCATAAAAATAGGCAATGAAGAAATAGAAAAAATTTTCCACGACGGTTATCAGGCCCGCCGTTATACAGCTACGCTTCTTGCGGGAGAGAAAGCCGCGCCGCAATACAGTCATTATAAAAACGAGCCGGGCTTTGGAACGTTCTCATACATTTTAGGTAACGCCACGGGAGAACCAATGACGCTGGAAATAACTTTTGACCTTGATCCGAAACTTCCCGAACTTCCGCGCATTGGAATTATGGCGGAGATTCCCGCGTCCTATAAAGAAATCTCGTGGTTCGGCGCGGGGCCTCATGAATCATACCCGGATCGAAAAGAAGCGGCATTCCTTGGCCGTTACAAACATTCTATAAAAGATTTCCACACGCCGTATATTGTGCCGCAGGAGAACGGCAACAGAAGCGATGTAAGAAATTTTACATTGATAAACGAAGAAATTAATAAGAACATCACCATTACGGCTCTTGAACCTGTAAACATCAGCTGCTCAAAGTACAGCAGGGAAAATATGTGGGAGGCGGCGCACACCTGCGATTTAATCGATCTTTCGCAGGATCGCTGGTTCTTATACATAGATGCTGCCCAGCGCGGAGTCGGAACCGCAACCTGCGGACCGGATACAAGAAGTGAATACAGAGTAAAAAGCGGTTTTTATAAAATGAAATTGTATATTTTTTAATCTTATAATTTATTAAGAGAATGAAACGGGAGCACAGTATCAATGCGATAAAAATTACGGCGGCGGCCTTGCCAATTACGACGAACCGGCTTCTTCACATTCTTCAGACACGCTCCATTGAGAATCAAACCGGACCTTCCCTGACAATTGCTGATGATACTGCGCAGAAGAAAGGCGCTGTTCTGTCAAAATCAGACAGCACAACGCCGTGTAAAAAATTTAAAGCGATAATTTACAATCGTTAACCTGCTTTCGCATTTTTCCATTTATCATAAGCTTCTTTCGCCTTTACACCCAATTCCTGTTTTTGTTTCTTTTCTTTTTCTTTTTGATCTGTTTCTTTAAAATAACCGTCATCTATATTTGTTTTATAAGCGAATGACAGCATTTGGGCGTGATACGCAAGAGCTGGTTTCCAGTCAGGTTTTATTTTAACCGCGTTCTCGATAGCCTTGGCGGCTTCACTGAAGTAATGCAGATTATCGCCGTAAAATTTAGCAAGGGAATACCAGCCAAAAACAGACTTGGGCGTTTTTTCTAGGATTTTTGGGTAAAGGGTAAACATGGCGTTTTTCGGCCAGAATACGCCGCTGAACGACGAAGGGTCTCCCTCTTTGCTGTACGCAAAAAATTCCTCATACATAGGAGGTTCTTTTTCCATATCAGGCTCATCATAAGGGATATCCCAGTTAATTTTACCTTCGGCTTTTTTTAATGTATCCGCCGCGTTTTTATAGTCACCTAACACAGCGTAAACCGAGGCAAGCGTATTCCACGAAGACCAGTCATTAGGGTAAGCCGCTGTTCTTTTTTTATTAACATCGATCGCTTCCTGCCATTTTCCGAAGTAGCCGTAAACATCGCTTAATGTTTCATGCCAGAACGGAGTATCATCAGTCTCTTTTTTATTTATCATGAATTTACAAAGAGATTCCAGTTCGGCATACTTTTCCTGCTTTAAATAAAGTCTGGCAATATCCTTATCTGTTAATACACCTTCGGCTTTTTCCTGAGCGCGCGAGGATTGCTTTTTCTGGATCGAAGCGCCCTTTGCGGCTAAAGTAGTATTTTTAAAATTCAAGCCATCGCGGAATTCATCTACAGAAACCCATTCAGATGATTTTTTTCCGTCGGCTTTTTTTACTTCTGCTTTTTTTGATACCGCTTTCTTAACTTCCGGTTTCTTTACTGTTGTTTTTTTGGCTGTGATCGTTTTCTTAACTGCCGGTTTTTTTACAGTTGTCTTCTTGGCTGCGGCTGTTTTTTTAACTACAGGTTTTTTAACGGTTGATTTCTTTTCTGCCGGTTTCTTTGAGGCTGTCTTTTTTACTGCCGCCTTCTTAACTGCCGGTTTTTTTACGGCCACTTTTTTGGATGCCGTTGTTTTTTTTGCTGCTGGTTTTTTAACAACTGCTTTCTTTGAAGCTGTCTTTTTTATTGCCGGTTTTTTTACGGCAGCCTTCTTAGCGGCATGTTTACTTACAGTTGATTTTTTGCCGGTTGACTTTTTCTCAGTAGGTTTTTTTACGGCTGTTTTCTTTTTTTCCGGTTTTTTTGCGGTTACCTTCTTAGCCGTGGGTTTTTTTACCGTTTTTTTATCAGATACCTGCTTTTTAACCGTTTTCTTTACTGCCATGTTAACTCCTTACCAAATAATCATGGTTTTTTAAAAAATTTTTCGTCAAATTTTAATATTATTTATAATTATAAACATTTACAGAAAAAATATCAATTTTTTTATTAAAAATAATGGAAAAAAGCATTTTTTTAAGCCTGCTTTAACAAAGTTCACGCAATGCAATCCTGCCGTTTAATGCAATTAAAATTGATGCGGAGGAACGCTGACAGTTTCCGAAATCAGGTAATTTCCTGTTACGCCTCTATCAGTAGCAATTCTGGTGTTTTCTAAATCATTAAAATGCCACCATTCGGAAGCCAACGGAGATAATTTGGCATTCGTCATGTATTTATGCAATAATTTAGTCTCGTTAGAAACATTATCAGCAAACGTAGTATTCATCCATGCTGTCTCCGATACAGATGATACAATATCTTTAAACACAACGGCTCTGATGCTTAGTTCATGCATTGGACACTGCATCTGATACTCAAGGTACCTAGTAATATTAGTGTAATTATAATTACCCGATAATCTTGTTTCTGTATCAAGAATTTTAGCGAGGCTTACATCAACCGCGGTTCCCCTTTGATGATTGAACGGAGCAGGCAGCAAAAACCATTGAAGGGAATATGGAGGAGTATTAAGCCCTTTGTTTACTTCAGGATTTGTCATGGATAACGCCAGCAACTCACCATAAACTAAATTATGAGGCTGAGCCGGCCTGAATGCCTCATAAATAACCAATGAATTTCCTTCAGCAAGCGCCGCTTTCTGCGCGGCATATATTTTGCCAGCCATTCTGTAAAATACAGGAGTAATATATTCCTCTTTTGATAAACGGACATTATAATCTTTTGACTGATACAGCGCCCTCCCTGTAACATTAGGAATATTCACGCCTGAAGATCGAAATAATGAATAATATGTGTTTGTATTATCATTAATAATTGAAGGAATGATATCAGGAATATTGATCATACAAAGTATGTTCATTACCCATCCTTGAATATTGTTAACTTTTATAAACCACCACTCATATTCCTCGTTTAAAATTGTAAATGCCTGCCCTGCCCATAATGTATAAATTACATTCGCATTTTCGCTTTTTGTTTCATATATAGGAAGGTTTACTGCCGCATATCCGGTTGATCCGTTTATAGGAAGCTCAAATGAACTTGGAATAAAAGGAGTAATTACATTGCTTGCACTGCTGGTGTTTCCTTCTGCTGCGTCATTCGACTGCGATGAAAGCAATCTTCTTTTCATATCTGACGGAGTTGTACTCATATGGCCTGTTCTAGTTTTTTTCTCGCAGCCGGCATAACAGAAAATAAAGAGAAACAAAATTATCAGCGTAAAGGCTTTTCTCATTATTTAACCTTTTTTACAATCTCCGTTAATAATAGAAATTTATCCATAAAAATTAAATTTATAATATTTATTACTTAAACCGCGCTTACCATTATACATAATTAATAATTGAACCGCAAGGAATATACAGATTATCTTTTGATAGAGGCAAGTAATTTTTAGAATATAAAATATAGAATATAATTCTATTATGAAATGAGTTTTTTACAAAACTCGGTTAGTTATGTAAAAAGCTCTAGAAAAAAGTATAAAAAAGCGCCGCAAAACACTTGAAATTCTTTTGATTTTATGATAAGAATATAAATAGTCATGCATGATAGTGTTTTTAAGCTATTATAATAGTTTTGATACCGCTTTCATTGATTGTTTTTACGCCACCTTAGCTCAGTTGGTAGAGCAGCAGACTGAAAATCTGCGTGTCTGGAGTTCAATTCTCCGAGGTGGCAATCTGTAATTCCTTATCCTGTATGGAATTATAAAATACCTACCCAGCGAAAGGGCGGTATAACTTACTCACTATTTGTTTTTGGCAGATGAGTGGCAGATAGACTAGAGCCATTCCTTGCCATTTCGATAGGGGTGGTTTATGCTTCCTTTCTCCGTCTTCCTTCGCGGCAAGCGTCCGTATTATTACGTCCAATTCAAAAATGACGAAACCGGCGCTTATCTCCCAGCCATTAGTACAAAAAAATCAAAGTACGATGACGCGGTGCGTCAGGCTTGGGCTTGGTATCGAACAGGCATTCTGTATAAAAATGCTGTGCTTGATATTAAAACTTATTCTCTGCGCGATTCAATTCGGCGTGCGTCTCTTACTGCGGAAGATGCCGAGTTTATTATTGATGAATTGAAACAGCGCGGGTTTGTGGTTTCCTGCATCTTTGCTGGTGCTGTTGATTCTGTGCGCTTCGCGGATTTCCTATCTGAGTTCTGGGATTGGGAACGCTCGCCTTATGTTCGCGAAAAGCTCCGCGCAGAACATTCTATTCATAAGCGGCACGTAAAACAAATGTTACGCGATATAAAAAAATACTGGATTCCGTTTTTCCCTTCTGTGTTGTTAGGTGATTTTCTATCTGCTGATCTGGATCGTTTTGTTGATCATCTTTCTAATGTTCGACATGGTGATAATAAACCGCTCTCTAATGTTCGTAAAAACTGCATTATTAAAGCTGGTACAATTCCGCTGCGCTGGGCTTATAAAAAAAGAAAAATTGAAATCGATATAACTCGCGATTTGATACTATTCTCTGATAAAACTGCTGTACGCCCGATTCTTACTCCGGAGCAGGCGGCTTCCGTCTTCACTCAAGAATGGTCTGATCTTCGCTGCAAAGTTGCCAATATGACGGCTATGGTCACAGGTCTTCGTGCTGGTGAATTACAAGGGTTACAGCTTGACGATATTGGCGATGGCTTCCTACGGGTGCGTCATTCTTGGAATTGCATCGATAAATTGAAAACTACGAAAACAAATACAGAGCGCATAGTCGAGCTGCCCTTTCCCTTTGTACTGCAGTCCCTGCGCTATATTGCATCGCTCAATCCTCATGAGAATGGAACTTTTGTTTTTTGGTCAAGTCGTCTGGGAAATAAACCAATGGAGCAGCGGTTGTTTGTTCTCGCTCTTAGGGATGCGCTTGTTTATTCTGGGTTTAATAAATCGGAAATCATGACGTTTCATGCTTGGCGACATTTCTTTACCACATATATGCGCCCGCGGCTTGAGGATGATAAGCTCCTCCAATCTCAAACCGGTCATAAAACAATTGCTGTAATGGAACGTTATGCTGATCACCTTCGCTCTGGGGATCGGGATAAAATCCGCGATGCTCAGCTCGAGGTTTTTTCAGCGCTCCTTCCGTCAGGTTGATTTTTTTAATTGTTCGCGCTGCTCTCTGTAGGGAGCAGCTTCCAGCTCGTGTTTGTTGCGCTGTGAAATTGCATACTCATTGCCGAGTGCTATTCCGCCAAGCACTCTTGGTGTCAAATACTTTTTGTCCAATGTATCGAGCTCTGCGTCAATCTCGGTGATTTTTTCGTTTCGTTCTTCTTCGTGTATCCTAAAACAGACCACCCTTCGGCGGAGGCGTAAAGGGAGAAGAAAAACATACGCTTACTATTGCAGAAATGGCAAAACATAAACATGATAGTTTTTTAGATGACTCATTAAATGGTACAACGATGCCTGCTGGCGCTAATCGTCTGACAGGGACTCTATATTCTTCAACTGCTATTACTAATAAAAATATTTATGGCTTTTCAATTAATTATTCTGGAGGCGATCAGCCTCATAATAATATACCGCCAAATATTTCAAAGAATATCTGGCGTAAAATCGCCTAAGCTACTCGGCGATAGACGTTAGTTGATTCGTTACGCGCTTGGTTTTCTTTAGCAGTGGGAACCTCACGAGCGGGGTTAAATTGAATATTACTTAGGCCATGAGTTGATCCATCTAGTACAACACTATTATATGTTGGAGTACCCTGATAATAAAACACGCCAGACGCGCCATATTGGTTTGACACGAACGGTACTAATCCCCCTGTAAAATTCCTAATCGTATCGCCTTGTACACCCCCTCCGAAGGGTGGTCTGTTTTAGGATACACGCCATTGAGTAGCAGCAAATTCTCTTTTAAACTTTGCTTTATTCAATCTTTCTTTTCGGAACTTTCGCAAAGTTTCGGAATCGACGCCTAATCGCCGCGCAATTTCAACATAAGGTATTTTTTCTTTAATCATCATTTTAATTTCTTTTTCATGTCCGATAAGTTTTACGTGTTTGTATTTACCGCCTTTATTATCAAGTTTTTTTCCTTCAGCTTTAACTCGCGCGAGAGCTTCTTTTGTTCTTTGTGAAATTAAATTACGTTCGATTTCCGCGGCAAGTCCAAAAGCGAACGCAAGAACTTTACTTTGTATATCATCATTGAGGCGGTAATTATCTTTTATTGTCCAAATATTAACCCGGCGTTCCATGCAAGTAGAAATGATTCCCATGATCATTAACAGGGTTCTTCCAAGTCTGGATAATTCTGTGCAGATAATTGTATCTCCTTCTTTTATATCTTTTAATAATATGCCAAGCTGTCTTTTTTCCGGAGACTTAGTACCGCTGATTGTTTCCTCAATCCAATTATCAATTTTTATTTTTTGAGATTCACAAAATTGTTCAATCTCAAACCGCTGATTATCGACATGCTGTTTGTCAGTGCTGATTCTGATGTAACCGTAAGTCATAGATACCTCCTTTAGCTCTTATATAAGACTTCCGGTTTTTTATGCGATAAGTTGAGAGTTTTCTCTTATTTTTTACAGTCTAAAACAAAATAAAACACGGTAATACAAGGTAAAATATTTATTTTTGCCAAACTAAATCAGAATTTTTGCCAAACTGTGTGCGCGGTTACACTAATGAAAGTAAGATTTTTAAACAGGAGAAAATCATGAGTTTATATTTAGATGCGGATTTGCTTGAGCGTGTTGAGAAATCACGACTGGAATATAATAAATATATTGAAGCGGATCCTCGCAAAAAAGAAATAGGGTTTAGAACAGAATCACCCTCTCAGTTTAATATACATATATTTATGCTAGGTCTTTTAGATTTTGAGTTTAGGGTTTTACCTAAACTTACCGGAAAAAAATACAAACCATATTGCGATTTATCATCATGAAAAAAGATAAACAAATCGGTATCCGTGTCGGACTTCCGGCGTTTTTCGCGCTGGAGCTTGAAGACGTTTATAAACATACTTCCGGGGCGCATCGGGCGCTTGCCTTTCCTGATTTTGTTGGCTTGCTTGTAGGCATGGGTTTGGAAGCATACCACAAACAAAATCCGCAAGCGTTACGCGAAACTGATGAAACTGAAGCGAGCGCAGACGATGATGACGATGATTGGGATTTTCTGGCACATGCGAATACTTTACGCTGGCATGAAGAAAAGAGCGCATAACAGCCCCGATAAGATACTGCCTCCGCATATCCGCGGAGGCTTTTTTATGTATAAGTCCAGTTATAGAAAAACAAGTTAAAATACATTGAGTTATTGATAAAAATATCGCGATAGAGTACACTAAACTATAGAAAGTAATAAGCGAATGATCATTTTCAAATCCTCCCTGGGGAAAATGGGTGTTTCGCTCAATCAATATGCTCTTTACGGGTTAAGTAATTGGGATACTAAAAGCTCCGGATAAAGTGGCCGGATTAACCTGCTATATCCTGTTGATAAATGCTTGTTAACGTATCCTGTAACACCTTAGAAAAGTTAATATGTTTAGACTCGGCGTATGTGTTAAGCCATGCCGGAATAGTCAGATTTTTACGAACCGCTTTATTACCGTACTTTTCTGCGTATGTGTCCATGTCTAATACAAGCATACTGACAAAGCCGCCGGCGTCAGGTTTTATTTTTTTTATTGGACTTGCTGCAGGTGCGGGCTTTCCATCTTCAAGCTCGTCAAGAATCCAGCCCGATGCCGCATCTGTTCCCATAAGGATTGCTTCTGCGAGTGTATCACCTTCACTTACGCAACCCGGCAGATCGGGAACTTCAACAGTAAAACCTTGGCGATCTCTGTCTTCCCAAGGATAAAAAATAGCGGGATAAGTTAATCTCATAAAATCCTCCTACTTTATTCCAGCTTGTTTCAGAATTGATTTAATTGTTTTCGGGTGCAGGTCATTCCTTTTAAATGGGATCGTAACTTTTCCCGGTTTGGAAACATGGACATAATGATAATGTGAGCCGTTTATAGAATTTAACGTCCAGCCATCATTTTTTATTATCCTTTCAATTTCTTGAAACTTCATAATTTAATTATACGCATAATGCGCGGTGTTTGTCCAGAGAATTTTTTATACCGGTTACTTTTTTGTTTTTAAAGTCTCAATGGTTTTTTCAATATTATATATCCAATTATCATATTCAGGTCCAAGATCGCCTGCCATTATTTTGAATTCGGCATATGCTTTTGTAATTTTTAATTCTTGTATTTTTTTATCCAGTTTTTTTGATGACATAAAACACCTCTAATCTATATCGGTATTACAGGAAAATTCCTTGAGTATAGGCGGTTTATGACCTCTTCAAAAATTTAATGAAGCGGCTTTGGATTGTGAAACACGGTTTTAAATCAGATAACCTGAACTATTTGCCGGTTAAATTAATTTTCATCGCGTTTGCCAAATCATTAAGCGTTTTTAAAGCAAGGTCTATTTGATTCCTGTTGTGGCAGCTTGTAAGACAGAACCTGAGCCGCGCTTTGTTTGCAGGGACTGCGGGGTATACTGCCGGCGGAACAAAAATGCCTTTCTCGAACATTGACTGAGAAAGCGAGAACGCGTCAGCGTCGCTGCCGACAAGAACCGGCGCAATGGCGCTTTCTTCGGCCATACAGATATTAAAGCCTTTTTCCTTTGCTTTGGAAATAAAGTAACGGATGTTATCCTGAAGTTTGCTGACTTGCGAGTTATCGCTTCTTATTATCCGGATCGATTCAAGGGATGCCGCCGCGAGGGCCGGGCTGAGTCCGACAGAAAATATAAATCCCGGCAGCGAATATCTTAAGTATTCAATGATCGATTTTTTTCCTGCGAGATAGCCGCCGCAGGCTCCTATGCCCTTGGAAAGCGTTCCCATTTTTATATCAATGTCATCAGGATTTAAATTAAAATATTCATCAACGCCGCCGCCGTTCTTTCCGATTACTCCCGAGGAATGAGCTTCGTCAACCATTAAAAACAGGCCGAATTCTTTTTTTAGCTTTACAAACTCCGGCACCGGAGCTATGTCACCGTCCATGCTGTAAACGCCTTCGATTATCAATAAGACTTTTTCGAATTTATTCCGCATGGAAGAGAGTATCGCGCGCGCCGATTTATAATCATTGTGCGGAAAAAGTCTGCTTGTCGCGCGGCTTAGCTGGACTCCCTGGTTCACTGAGTTATGTGACATTATATCATACAGGATTAAATCTTTTTCACCGCAGAAGTTG
>Ga0209755_10008931_pt1 | contig 10637 bp, 9 predicted proteins | sample TergutCo191P1_FD_187301 | JGI IMG/M metagenome (GOLD analysis project Ga0209755, IMG submission 187301) | Cornitermes sp. P1 segment gut microbial communities from Petit-Saut dam, French Guiana - Co191P1 (SPAdes) (version 2) | ecosystem: Host-associated > Arthropoda: Insects > Digestive system >... | reverse complement strand
ATCGGCGTGGCTTCCAGAAGGTATTTCCGCTTGTCAGGGGCCACTTTCTTTGTTTGTGGAAGTAGACAGAGAAGGAGGGAGTGAGAGAGTGGTTTGCTGTGGTGTTTAACCTTTAGACGCCTAATGTCAACTATAGTTGACATACCGCACCTCTAACCTCTAAACGTTGCATTTTATATATTTATTCAACAAATATAGGTACTGATATTTTAAACATGGTATATACTCTCCGTTTTTCTCTCTTTAAAATGCAGTTTGTTTCATAATTCTAACTTATTTGGTTCCTGTGTTATTCACATTTTATATACAGTGTGTGCTAAAATTAAAAAAAATAATTCCGGCTCCAAAAGGTTAAGCTGCTGTTGACTAGGTCGGTGTGTTGCTTGGTGTACAGACAGACAAAGGAGAGCTGCAGTGTGGGTGTCTCCACATTCTCGTTCTGGAAACTGGCTTTTCGATTATGTACTTGTCAGAAGAATTTTTAGGAAGTCATATTTCAGACCTGCTCAAGTGTTTGGTCATTTCACATCTTAGTACAATGTTATAAGAAATCTTAGACAGCAGTCATTTTCTGCTTTTAAGTGGCTCCACTTTCCCATGCAGCAACAGGGTCAGGAGACACAAAGTTATTGTTAGTGACAGGTGAGAAGAGAGTTGCTCAAGGCTCGGAATACAGTCTGAACGTGACTCCATGATAAATATTTTCACTGAAGTCAATAATTTCATACAATTAATGAACAGTCTGTCACAACAGAAGGTAAGCTCTGTAGCTGCTGGTTTTCTGAGTTCACATTTCCTTCCTCTTTTATTTCTTTTCTTTAATTTCTTTTGCCAAACTCTGAATATGATATCTGCAGTCAGTTGCTAGAAATATTTCCTGGATGCCTAAGGATCTGGCTAACACTGTTATAAAATGCTATTGTTGGGCATTCATACTGTAGTAGTGTGTATTGAAATTGGCATAAGTTTACGACCTTCAATCGGAGCGGTACCAGAGAGCATAAAACTTCAACAAAACATCCAGGGTAAAACTATCAAGCTTCAGTGCTGAAATGTAATGTAGTGGTCAAAGGCTTAGTGCAAACCAGAACATATAGGGCAGAAAGGCAGAGTGTGAATTATTAACTTGTGTCAATAATGTGTCATAGAGTTGTATTTGGTGGTTGTAAACTGGTGGAAGTTTGTAATATCTTGCTGTTGTTCTTACAGTAAATTACTAAAAACAACTTTTGGTCTTCTAGCAAAGTTAGGGAGAGGAGATTTCCAGAAAGAGTGTCTTTATCCCTCTTTTCCTATTCTTGTATTAAATAATCCAGTGGTTGTTATGCACAAAAGGACTAGCGTGTTTAAACTAAGCTTCCTAATAACTGCTGTCTTCATTGGCTTTATTTTGCTTTACTAGGTGGCATTGAACAGCCTAAAATGGCATCTGTGATTGGACTCTTCCGCCGTGAGAGCTCAGGCTCGGCACAAGACTCACGTGCCAGTTCTGAGTCCTCGTTGCACCATACTAGTGGTCCTGAGTCCCCGCCAGCACCAGGTGCAGTTTTGCTCATTGAAGAAGGAGGTCCAGAGCCCTTAGCAGGAATGCTGGGGATAACTAGACGTCCACCAGTTGGTCGCCGTGGCTCCATGTTAGAGTTGGGCTCCACTACTGTCAACTCCATTCCTGAGGAGGAAGTCACAACACCCCTCACCTCACCTCAGAATTCCCCCTTGTCATCAATGACAGATCAGAGGTGGATTACACTCGGCAAGGGTTCAGGGTCACTCTCCCGCCTGGCTGGACGCCTCTCAGCTCTCGTATCTTCATCTTCCTCATCTTCTTCATCTGGCGAGTCTTCTGATGAAGATGATGGTGAAGGAATTGATGAAAAATATGCAATTAATAGGACACAGAATTAATTTCTGAGATGCACTGAATGTAAGAAGCACAAGCAGTTAATACAAGGAGCACAGAAACTTAATACAAAGAGCACAACTGTTGCAGGAAAGTGTGATGCAGTGATTGATGGTATATTGTGGACAAGTTGATAGTGGGACGCTGAATGACTTGGAAATTGTAATGGTTGTTTTAGTTAATTTCAGATTTTTATAATTTTTTGTGTGAGTTACATTCATTGGGTTATATTGTCAATTTGATGCTATAATTCATGTCCTGAGAAATGATGCTATGAAGCTTAACAGTGTTTTGACATCTGTAAATTAGAAATGCTGTTGTTTTATGGGGCAGTTGAGAGAAACCTGTTTGGGATGGAATTTCATCCGTATAACAATAAATTTGAACTTCAGGCGGCATTTGATCAAATTTATTGCTGGCATTTTTTAAGTGTTTTATTTAATGACACTGTCATTTGTTAAAATGATATATAGCATCGGTATAAGGTGAATGAAATGTGAATATTGCTTGAATGATGATCGCATGAGGAAGCTGCAGTACTCAGATGAAATACTTTCCCTGTGCCACTTTATCTGAAAAATCTGATGTGGACTACCTTGGTATTGAACCTGGTCCTCTGCAGTGAGAAGCCAGCGGTTTGGTGCATGAGCCATGGCATGGTCCTGTGTCACTAGAAAGATATGCAAACAGAGTAGCATATTACACTGTACAACAAATTTTTATTGACGTTATGCTTCTGAGATAATAGTATCCATTTCTTATTAATTTCGAGGCACTGAGCACGAATATGACAATAAAAACTCAAAATTGGTTACGGTTTCTAAGAAATCCGCTTACGTTTATTATATATTTAAGAAATATATACATCAGACATTTAATGATAAAAGTCCGCTTCTACTTGCAACTTTGCTTTGCCTGTCGCTTGTGTAGCTGCTCAGGAGCATTTCTGACGAGCGTTCAACAGTAGTCAGCCAGCATGGAATTGGACCACTATTCCTGATATCGTTTCTCCATAGTTGCAGTTTCCTCATGAGAAGCTCACCGTGCTCATCACTAACCATGCCACAGTTGTCGGGGAAGAAATGCAAGTGGGAATGAAGCATGTATATCTTTAAGGACATATCGCAGCCAAGTTTGTGATACACTGACATGACTGAGGAAGTTAGTTGACACCAGACGAAATGCATCCCAAGCTTTTTTCTCGTCACCCTGAAGTAGGTTGTTGAACATATCGTCTCTGAAGAGCTTGTGGATCTGAGGACCCACAAAAACCTCCTCTTTAATTTTTACTTCGCTGAGTTGAGGGAATTTTTCAGCCAGATACTTGGACGCTGATCCAGTCTGGTCTATGGCTTTTACGAAGTTTTTCATCAGACCGAGTTCAATGTGCAAAGGCGGTAGCAGGATTTTGTGTCATTCTGCCAGTCCTGGATGTTGCACATTCTTCTATCTGACCTTCAGATATTTCCTCTGAGGCCAGTCTCTCTCCAGGTAATGCAAAGTCTTTGCTCGGCTGTCCCATTCACATAAAAACAGCAATACTTCTTATATCTCAGTTGGAGACCCATCAACAGAGACACTACCTTCAGGTCACCACAAATATGCCAGCCATACGTGCTGTATTCAAGCTTATTCAGCAGCTGCTTTAGGTTTACATAGATTTCTTTCATGTGGACAGCGTGTCTGGCTTGAATAGATGGATGTTGTTTTCCATTTTACAGCAACACCGCCTTCAGACAGTTTCGAAGAGTCTATAAATAGTCGCCATTCTTGTGGGTCATGTTTGATTCCGAGGGAATTCATCAGGTCATCTACATCGTAGCAGAATGCAGGGTCATATTCCTTTCTGAAGAAGGCACCAACTGCTGATGACGACTGCGAAACAAAGAAATTCGGACATTTTTCTCGAGAAGATTCCATTGTTTAAGTCTTGATCCCAGTAAGTCTGCTTTGCCCTTGGACAGCTCCAAATCGCGAACAAAATCGCTCAGTTCATCCTGTATGAGAATTTGTGGCTGTGGCGCAGAAGACCTACCATGGGAGACGTGGTTCCGTAGATGTCGGCGGCTCAGGAGAACCTGAAGTCGACTTGCTTTCGTCCTTGTCGTTTGAATCGATGTTAAAGTCTTTTGGAGGTTTGGGAATGGAAATTCCTTCGCCGTGCGGAGCTGGACGGAGAGCAGATGGTATATTCGGATACACTACTGTCCACTTCTTTTTCTTCGTGATGCCTCCAGAAACAGGCAGCACCATACAGAAGTAGCAGTCAGTTGTGTGATTGCTTGGCTCCCTCCAAACCACAGGAACAGCAAACGGCATCACATGTCTTTTGCCATTCAGCCACTGCGAAAGATTTGTTGCACATTTACGGCAGTATATGTGCGGGGTTCAGGATTTGTTTTGGTCGCCAATCTTGCATCCGAAATACAAATGATACGCCTTTTTCACTATCTCGGTGACGGTCTTTCTTTGCCTTCCAAATGTCCCTTCACCACAAATGTAACAAATGCTATCTGCACTATCAACACAGTTACGACGCAGCACTAATGCTGGATTAACACTGCTGGGATCACTTGACAGTATTTATGATGCAGGAGTAAATGGGCGTGGTGTGCATGATGGGCTGATGCAATATGATGCAATATTTTGAAATCTTTCAACGTATTACATTCTTAGTAGATATATTTACTTAACGCAAACTTCACTATGGACTCAAGCAACAGGCAAAGGGAAGTCGCAAGTAGAAGCAGACTTTTATCGTCAAATGTTTGATGTACATATTTCCTAAATATATATTAAACGTTTGCAGATTTCTTAGAAACCGTAGCCAATTTTGAGTTTTCATTGTCATATTCATGCTCAGCACCACGAAATTAATAAGAAATGGCTACTATTAACGCAGAAGCATAACATCAGTAAAAATTTGTTGTCCAGTGCTATAAGTGAATGGGTTCACATAGTCATGTGTATAAATCACAGAATAGTTCCAGTAAGTTTACCAAAAGATAAAATATGTATATGCATATGTAATAAGGGCCAGACAACCATAATTAATACAGTAACTGGAGTAGAGGCTGAACAATCAAGGAATTCTGGCAAAATGGTTGTATCAAGATAGTTTGTAAACCTTTTGCAAATATGGCATAGTTCAAATTTTGGGAATGACGATAATGAATCAGAATGAAATTCATGAAGAAATTAATAGCAAATTAAATCTGGGAAATGATTGCCAGCTTTCAGATCAGAATTTTTTTCTCCTGTCTGCTGCACAGAAACATAAATGTTAATATATATAAACCTATAATAATTTGCCTGTTGTTTTATATTTGTATAAGACTTGGACTGTAATTCTAGAATGAGATGGGAGATGGAGAGTCATTAGATGAGGGAGGATGAAATGATCTTCACACATAGCATGTAAGTGAAGAATGTAAAATGCATACCTATTTTATGCAGCAAACCAGAAGGCAACATACCACTTGGGGGTACCAGGTGGATATTGTTAAAATGTGTCGCAGAGAAACAGGGCTTAAAAATCTAATAGGTTCATCTGATTTAGCATAGGGACAAATGGTGGGCTCATATGTACGTCAGTGAACACTTTGCATGCAAAGGAAGGTAAGGAGCTTGTTGACACACTGAATAACTTCCAGCATTGCAAGGAGAACTGTGCTGTTGGGAATTACAAGGAATCATTTTGTGCCTTTCTCTGATGTTTCATTGCAGATGGCATTAACAATATGGACTGATTTTTGAAGTAAGAGAATTATAATAAGTGCTTTATGTTTTAGAATTTTTAAGGAAAAGCTATTTGATTTTGCATTTTCAAACAGCTCCTTCTCAGGGACATGTCATTTTAAACTGTGACTTAATCCTGCATCAGATGAGGACTTGTCTACAGAAATTTACATTAAAACGAAAATACTATGATGAACCATTACAATTTCTTAATTCCAGTGACAGTTGATACAGTTTTAAGAACAATGTTAATAGTGCTCAACACCAAACATGAACTGCCCATGGAATGCTAAAGGATGGAATTCAGGGCTGTCAATGGCATTGTAATAAGTTTGCTAGCTTCAGGATACATAATTTTATGTAACTTTTATTGAACTTGGACTTTTGGTGAAAGAAACACAGTTAATACTGGGCTGTTTTTATTTGTTTTATCATTACCATCAGCATCACCACCACTGTCATCATCATCATCAGCAGCAGCAGCAACAGCAGCAGCAGGAAAGTTGATGACATTGTTTGCACTAGCTGTAGCTTCAGAGTGATGAGTAGGCCTTCAGATTAATGTAGGTTGTGAGCCTTCAAATGAAGCTACAAAATAACATGCTTCCATTGCTTGTTTAACGAAATATTTTAGGTAAATAGGTATTACTGTTATCATCATCATTGTGATACATGTAGATACATAATTAGAGTAAGGTTATTGGTCTTTTATCAGCAGTTTTAAGCATGATAGTGCCTAGTTACTTACAAAGATTTGTCATTCTGATACTGTCTTCTAAAGAAGGAGACTGAAGTAAGCTTTCAGAGTTCTTACATTAAACATTAGTATTTTATCATAAATATAAAAACTGTATCAACTGACTAAGTGAGCCATTCTGTTTAGTGCTGCAAATGAACACACTGTACAGCAAACTGTTAGCGGTAGATGAGTTCCTAGGATGTGTGTTCCTAACATGAGGGGATTAAACATACTTAGTATCTTCACTGCAGAGTGAGTTGCAGTATTCAGAGAGGAAACAACAGCAATTTTTTTTTAAATATGGACATGTAACAAGAGATTTATTAGTTTATAATACCAGTGCTTCTGGCTCATGTTACTGGTGAGGATACAGTATCCAAAGACATAATTCCTCCAGTGTACCACATTTCAGTATTTTATGAGATTGTAGCACAAATTATGATGGTTGAAGATGTGATAGTTTGAGTGAATTACAGTGTTTGCGCAGCGTTTAGTGTAATCATGGGTTAGCCGTCAGTAATCTTCCATAAACAAAGGCATTATAGATTGAAGCAGGGCACTTTTTGTTAATTAAGCACACAGTCAGTTTTCACATGCATAACGACACTCTGTCTGCAGGATGACCTAGCTTGATTCCGATCTTCTCCCAGAAATTCCATAAAAAGTATATTTCTGTGTCTTTAATAAATAAGAGATGTTATCACTTCAAAATATCTCCTGCAGATCAGAAATATTGGATTCACTTCAAAAACTCTTGGAAACCTGCAGCTTGGGGCCTTTGTTGAGCTTTTGTATTTCTTTATAGTTCTAAAAAAAATTTGGTACGAATTATGGAGGATGATTTTGGTGTTCATTCAGGTAGAAGTTTTGTAAAGTGGTTCATATTTAAATTGATTTCTATACAGAACTCTGAAAGTCAGAACAGATCCAGAATTCACTATATTTTTACGTATTCATATACGTTTCATGTTCTCCTCTTAATGATGAACATAAATAGAAACACTTGAATTTCATGGACACACAAACACATACTGCAGCCATAAGATTATGGCTCTACAACAGAAGAAATGTATGTGAACAAACCTAGCACAGCAAGGGAAATGCATTGTACTTTCTCATATTTTGGCTGAAGTATGAGAAAGTGGTAAATGAAACATACCATCTCCTGTCTTTATGCACAACTTGTCTCCTGTTTCATCATACTTGTTCATTGGTCCATGAATATGCAACACATTACTGGACACACCTGGAACCCCTTTGATATGTAATCTGCCTCGAACAGTTTTGCTTCTCTTGAATGTGCCTATATAAATATATAACAAAATTAGGTATATGAAGTTGTACTTAATTTGCATTGCCAACATTTGTATATATTTTGATGAGAGACAATATTATTATAACATAGTGTACTTTAAACAAACTGTTGCTGTGATGAAAAAGGCTGAGTTTTCAAAACAATGAGAAATGGATAATTATGTATCATGTTGTATAAACGTGATGGTTAAACATAATTGTGTGCAGGTGTCTGAAGTTACCATGCTGCTGAAAGAAGGGTATTGTGCAGTACAGTCTTTGAACATTTACAGGGTGACTGTCCTATTCAACTTATAGATTGTTGATATTAGATTTGCAGTAGATTGTTTAGTTGCTGCTTCTAGGTAAGGGATGGGATGGGGTGTATATTGTACATCATTCAGAGATGTGTTGCTGCCTTACTTCCCTTGTGAAGGCGGTGTAATTATCAATAGGGTTAATTAACTTTTGTCTGTTCTGAAAACTGAAGGTAATTAGAATATAAGTTACATGTTGGTGGCTTCAAAAAAATTTGGGGCAGTGGGAGGCTGCCAGTAGCATCCCATCAGTAATCCTGCATCACAAGACAATATTAGAATATCATGGTCATTTTGTTATAATGATGCAGGATTGCTCACAGACAAATACAAATTCCTTCATGATCATTATATTAATAAGTGCAAGTTTCAGTTAACTGTTAAAAAATTACTGTAATGTAAACAATAATTCTTGCAGTCCAGTGTTTTACCATTGAAATATCTTGTTGTATGCCAATTATTGAATATTTCTGTTCATTATTTCAAAGAGCAAGAATGTTTTTTACTCATTGTTTTGTGTATGGTCAAAGAGATCCTGTTTGAATAGATCTAAGTCTTTCAGATAATGTGTATGTTAAACCTTCTATTTGAACAGCTTACTTGGAAAGAAATAATTAAAAGCCACTTTCACTGTTGAAATGAGGGAGTCAGCACAACAACTTGGTGAATACATATTACTTTTATTTCAGTCTGCGTAGATGGTGGTGTGAGGTTGGTCTCTGATGTCATAATAACAGTGCCAAGAGGTACTGCAGCCTTTAAAACTAGCACAGTGTTTCCCACTTTAATTTGACCAAGTATTGGTTTAAATGAATACATAAATAACAAGACAGGCAGTGTATGTATAATGTAGCTTTGGGGCACATTTATTTAACGCACGTAGCTATGGAAAAGCAATAAGTATTACATAACCTATTCTGAGTGTGTTCCTGTAGCCTTAGTTATTGAACATGGAAAATGCATGCACCATATTATATAGTCATTTGTGGCATCTCTGTCTCTACCACATTTTTTCACGTCTGATAAATGGCACGATTTTCTGAAAAGCATTATGGAACATAAAATGTATGTTTTTTATTTTTCTCTGCAACTTTTATCTGAAACATCTCTTATTCTAAGAATAATTCAGTGAGTTATCACATGGTTTCTCTTGTGACATAATTTTCACAACAAATTTTTTTTTAAATCCTCAAATATCAAACTTCATGAAAATCCATCCAGTGGGAGCGGAGTTGTTCCATGCAGACAGACAAACAGATGGACAGATGGATATGACTTAGCCAGTAGTCCCTTTTCGCAGTTTTGCAAATGTACCGAAAAGCTAGGATGAATTCATCACTTACAGTGAGTAAACAATAAATACACAAAACTATTTCCTCTTGCTATAAGGTTATTACAATTCAAGAGCAGTCAGAATTGTGTGTGTGTGTGTGTGTATGTGAGTGTAGGTGTGTATGTATATATACATGTACATATGCCACATACACATTGTTTAAAATACGCTTCAAAGTTGTATGTTTATGGAAGATAAATTAATTTTGCTAATTAATTAAATGAATAAATCAAATATCTACTTGGTGTTGTCTAAATTCAATTGATAGTGTCTTTTATTATTCACATGGAAGGATGGGTAGGTGTAACTCTGGCACCATTCAGAATGTGTCATTGCACAGTACCAGTGGCCTTTTTCTTCATTGTCATCTAAGAAATATAAGATTTTAAAAAAATGTGTTGGACATGAAATGTGTTTTTTATTCAATTTACATAATATGACCAACAAATGCACGTATGTAGAATGTGTTTATCACATACTGTTCATCACTACCATGTTTCAGTTGCCTTCATGACCATCTGCAGGGTAATTTACAACATAATTAGGAATCAAAACAGTCTGTAAAAATGCAAAAGTAAATCACTCGACATTACAAAGAATATCTTAAACATTTTATACAGTCACTGAATATCAGCTTATCTACTATTAAAATGGGTTAAATTCTGGCCTAAAAGTACGCTAACAAAAAAAAGTGTTTGAAAGCACAAGGCACAAAATCCAGTCTATGATTTTTTTTATAAATGTGCTGTAAACATTCTAAAATTATAGCAAATAGACTCCTTGTCTTACATTTTTGAAAACAAATTTGAACTGTGTAATTCATTTGGTATAAGAATATCAGAACAGTATTGACCTTTGGTTTTGAAATTTTTTTTTACCTTGCAGACCCAGGAATTTTCTGTGGGAGACTTTGGATTTTCCTGTGACACCTACATTTCCTCACAAGGTCTCCCTTTCTCCCTCCGCCCCATCTCTCTCTCTCTTTGTTCCTTCAATACTCTTGCTGAAACATTAATGGTTATATTTTTGTTTGCTGCTGAGATATTTGGCACATACCACATACTTCCTGATATTCAGTTCTTTTATCCCAGAACACTTGATCAACAGTTACTTTTCACCAGTTCAGTAAACTTACCATATTTATATAAGTTTTTAGAATTTTCAGGCAGCCTGATTTTTCATTCCTCCTGTGTCAGTCTCTAAATGACCAGTATCAGCAACCCTGCACAAACAATTTTTCACTCATTTCTGACAGATGAACAGACAGACAGACAGGCAAGCAAACAAACAAACAAACAAACAAACAAACAAACAGTT
>Ga0209755_10008930_pt1 | contig 10637 bp, 7 predicted proteins | sample TergutCo191P1_FD_187301 | JGI IMG/M metagenome (GOLD analysis project Ga0209755, IMG submission 187301) | Cornitermes sp. P1 segment gut microbial communities from Petit-Saut dam, French Guiana - Co191P1 (SPAdes) (version 2) | ecosystem: Host-associated > Arthropoda: Insects > Digestive system >... | reverse complement strand
CCCCCCAACAAAACATACATACACTCACACAAACACCACACACAGGGTGAACAATTCATGCACAGTGTCTCCAGAGTGTGTTATACTTGTTAGGTTACATGTTACCATTAAATGGCATAGGATATCAAATGATCAAACTGTGAATGCCTTATTATTACAGTAGCATTTTTGAAGCAGCCTCCATCCATTTTAATGCAGACAGCAGTGCGCTGCATGACGTTTTCTCCAACACACCTTGGTACATTGGTACTGACTACTGTTAGAGGTTCCTAAAATCTTTCCATGAGATCATGTCGGTGGGAAAGACTCTGTCATCATGTACATTTAGGTGTCCCCATGTGCGCAAATCCATCAGAGTTATTTCTTGTGTCTGAGGAAGCCATGACATGAGCCATCCACATCTAGTCCACCTTCCTGGATATGTCACTTTCAACCACAGTTGAACCATCTTCCCTGTAATTTTTTGGCGCTCTGTCATGCTAAAACCATAACCTCTGCATCACAGTTAGAGGCATATCTTCAAGCATTCCTGATAGAAAAGAGTTAAGAAATTACAATATCATTTAACAGTTATCCAGTCAGGTAGCGGACAGAGGTCCTTGATATGCAGGTGTCACTACTGTGAACATTGAACACACTCATGTGTGTGTAATATGCTTTGTCTGTCCACAGAATTTTGTGCAAAATGAGGTTATCTGCAACATGCTTATGCCAAAGCCATTTGCAAAATTGCATCCATAGAGGATTATTTTCTGGAAACAGATGTGTGCTTTTGTGGGTACTGGCATGGGTGTTGTTTATAATCAAAAACTAGCATGAACACTGTTGGTTGGGATAGTCCTGTAGTGAATACCAAATTTGAGTGTTAAATAATGACAGATGTCAAATTTGGATTTCAAATAGCAAACAGGAACCTTATACTCTCAAGAATGCATGGCAAATCAATTGACCTCTATATATACATCTAATATTATGGATAACTGCCCTCGCTCAATTATTTTACTCACCGACTTAATTAAGTTTGGTTGCTACTGGCTGCTACATACATTTATACCTGAAGAAATTTATATATAGTGAACATAGTACGAAATTAGTACAATGTTGAGACTACATGTTTTTAAACTTCGGTTGCTTTCTGCTAATGCAAGGTAAGTCGTGTTGACTGTGCTAGAAATTTTGCCTTTTGAGTTGAGCAAATTTCGGTTAATATTGATTTGAATTTTGTTGTGTTTAAATTCCAAATTACCCATGACTAGATTAATATGTATGGGGTGAGACAATTATTTGACTGACGAGTATTTTAAGAACTAATTTGAACTTTAGGGCACACTTGTAAAACATAACTAAACTGTTTTTTTCCCTCTACTTTGAATATTATAATTAGTAACATATAATATAGAACTAAGTTTTTTTGGGACAAACTAAATAATTATTCAGATTGCTCTACACTATCCTTGAATCCTGGTTGGAAAAATCTGAGTTGTTAGAACAAATAGCTGTTAATAATATATGAAGCTTATTAACATGGTGGCAGCATAATTTCGGAGTTAAGTAGTGAACTATTGGCGTTTACATGAAATAGTGTCCACCTACGACTGGTCTAGGAAGGAGTTAAATGCCCATGGTTGGACACTGCAGTCCTAATTCTCATGCAGTATTGCACAAGATTCACTGTAAAGCTGTTTCCACAGCAGTAACAATAACACCTTAATGAGGGTTATAACATGTCTTTGTGTTTGTCATGTGTATATTTCATGATCATTAAATTACAGTTGAGCCCTGCTGTCCACTATGTGTCTTTTGTACACCCAGCAATGTGCTTTATTATCTGAGAAGTGTGTTAACCCACTTGATGGCGACATGTATCTCAAAGCCTAAATGTCTCAAGGCGTACATTTTATAACATTTACAACTTATTTTATGACAAGGAATCACACTATGAAGAGCCTGTGCATGCATTTATTTTCATCTTTGGAACTTGGAAAATCACTCAAAACATATGTTCTTCCCATTATCTGCTCTCTAAAAGATCTTTCCGGTGCTTTGAAATTTTCCATAGCATTTTGCCCTAGTGTAAAGCAGAGTTTCATACAGGCATGGCATTCTTTAAAGTCTGCCATTACCTAGGTGCAACAACATTGCAAGTGGAACATATGTCCTTAACAAGACATTACACAACAATCACAAATGCCACAGCCTTCTTCCCTGCAGGAAGTGGTGCAGGATACTTGTTTATATACAGCTAGTTGTATAAGTTTGCCCTAGCACCAGAAGTGTCATCTTGCAGTCAGTGCAGAAACCAATTGATTGTACTGTAAAATGAAGCCCAGACTGGCACAAGTTTGATACAGAATAGTAATATTTATTTTGTTCAAATTGTGAAGTTCATCATTAGTTTTTCTCTACCATATGCCATTTCTGTTTTCTTCTATTCTAATATATTTACAAAAATATTATTAAGCATGTAACAACAGCATTTTATCACTACTCTTCAGTTAATGTTTGTATGTGTCATGACACTTCTTGGAGTAAGCTCTTAACTATATCATGCTGAAATCTTACCTGTAACAAACATCGGATAAAAGTATATAATGAATTATTTTTGCTTCAAAAGTATATTTGAACTGTTTGATGACTGATTGCAGATCTCTGAAGAGGAGAATGACATTAATAGTGGCCGTAAATCTTTGGTGACAACACAGTTTGTTGACTGGAGCTGTAAATACTTTGCTCAGCCTGTGATGAAGTTCCTAGAGGACAGTGATGTTGAAAGCAATCTGCATTATGAACGGGAGTGGAGGTATTAAGTTGCATGAATGTGTAGGTCTGTTGCTTATTGTTAGGGAATATTAGAGACACTGTACTTTGTTAGAAGTACTGAGATAATTATTCACACTAAAGTCATGTTTCCCATTTCTTTTAACATATGATATGCTTGTGACACTCAAAACTTAGCTTCCTCACTGTTTACATTGTTTTTGCATTAAGAGGTGAATATGTGATTGATTTCAGGTATCAGCGCAACAGTGCACTTCGCTATGAAGCAAGAGATGAGCAGCGGAGAATAGCAACTGGGAGATTGGAGTCTCAAGTTTTTAACACCCGATGCCCCAATCCTCCATCAGTCATCCAGTTTCATCCTTATGAAACATACATTGCTGTTGCTGGTAAAGATTCTTTTGGGTAGGTAAAGAAATTAACTTTTATTTCTGTCATACTGAGAGAGTAGAATCAGGGAGAAAAGAGAACATTCCATGTTCTTAGAGGAACTTAAGTGATGTTGTAATGTTGACTACTGAGAAACATAGTGTAGCAGTCATTTTAATAATTGTTAGTATGAAAATGTGGAACATTAATTGAACATCCACACTGCACACCTCCTTTCTTCTGTTTCTTTTAGATATTCATGTGTTATGAATTTTGTGTTACCTACTAGAAATTGTTTTTAATTTTTTTTGTATGTGTTTTGGTAAGAGTTCTACCATTTTATATTTGTAGTATTTGGGATTGGCTGTCTGGATATAAAATTAGTTACTGCTCAAATCGTGGCTCAAAAGCATCCCGCATCACATCACTGAAGTTTGTGAACAGCCATGATGTATCACTTCTCCTGGTGGGTTCAGACGATGGAACTGTGCGTCTATGGAACAACTACACACTGATACAGCAGGGACGTGAACCGGGGCTGGTAACAGCATGGCATGCCCTTGCTGATGTCTCACTTGTGTCACGCTCCCTCAATGGTAATTTTACAGTCCTGACGTGAATAATAAGTTCATTGAAGCTTAATTGATGTGTATATTACATGAATGAGAATGAGCAGTTAGATTACAAAGAAAATAATAAATTGGACAAACAAAACATGTAAATAATATGTAGATACAATTAGACATCAGTGAAAAGACAAGGTGAAGAAAAGGTGTAAGTATTTACAGGAGAGAGAAATGTAGAAATTGAATCAGACAGGTTTTAAGTGGTGATTTCCGTCATACAGTTATAAAAAATCAACTAATGTGTGTCTGTCATCATCATGGTTGTTGTTTCTGGAATTTATTAAGCAGGCGTCTGCATCTATGCTTGAGTTGACAGCATTGCTTGAAGATATTGTTAGAAGTCTTTATTATTATCCATTGCACAAGGCTTTATTTTTATCCATCAATATACCTTTCTCTGTTCTTCCTATAATTGCTCCTGTTATACATCTGTGAATACTGTTTTACTGTTTTCTTTGGTGTATGTTCACTAGCTAGGTCTGTCCACTTTTTCGTTGGTCTTACCAATTGTTATGTAATCCACATCTTTTCTTATGCTGCCTGTTGAAGGCTCTATTACCATCCTTATGTGACTTATGTCTGTGTTACAGTGCTTGCAATTGCACCCTTTTTTATGGTGTTTCTAGTTTCACATGTTGCCTAATATGAGTTTTGAATTTTATCCCTTTGTGTTAGTTTATTGATAATGATACTTAGGTAGTTAAAGTTAAATTGCTCTTGTTCTGAATTTACTGACTTTTCTGAGCACAGATATTTTAAATGCTTAACATTTCAGTTGTAGTATCACACACATCCATAATACACCATTTTGACTGTTGTTGATGTTAGCTGGTGCTGGTTTGGTTATGTCATGGGAGCAGCGAACACAAAATCTAATAGTAACAGGTGATGTGAGAATAATCAGATTGTGGGACGCAGAGAGTGAACTGAAAGTGCAGGATATTCCAACTGGTGCTGACTGCTGTGTGTCTAGTATATCCACTGATATTTCAGGTACAGTCTTCTTTCAAATTGCTGTGTTGAGTGTAATTTTTTGTTCTGGAATTAATGCAGTGTCATAAATATTCATTATATGTATATTTGTATAGTAAAATTTCCACTTTACATATGAATGATAAAAGTGTGCTGAAACGGAGGACAGAATGAAAATTTAAAATGGGCCTTGAAATGCAAACTTCAAATTAGGGAATCCTTAAATGGTGGCTTTCTCGCATGAAAATTAATGTGTGTCATTGCAGCACTAATTCCATATCAGGTATAGTATCCATGTTTCATGCCCTTTCATTCGTGATTCTTCACCCCTGTGTTAATGTTTCATGGGTAAAAATGTAGGCCATGCTATGTCATTACACTGATTTTTAAGTGGCTGTTGTGCTGCTGAGCCAGGGTGTAAATAAACAGAAGGGTTGCTTTTGTTGTTGGTAGTGTCTTTGTCATAGTCCTCATCATGTACGGGGTTCCCATTATTCAGTATTCTTATATTTATAAGTGTGTGTGTGTGTTTGTTAAACTTTAAAACTTTAATAAGAGATAGGCATTTATGACCCTATATATAATTGCCACTGAGTAAAATTGCTGAAGGAGTGCTTTAAGAGATGCCTACATCTGTGTAAGTCACATATGAAAGTATGTCTGTATGGAGAGTTTTGACTTCCTTAGTTATTTATGCCCAGTAATTATGACTTTTACATGAATGTAGAATGGATGGAAACTTAATACACCATATTTTGCTGATGCTTGATGCATTTTGTGAGTGGTATATGAATACAGTGTAATGATCACATTTACTTGTTTCTTCAGTACATTAATAATAGCCATTGTCTATTGAAGCTTACGTACCAGTCACAGGGACAGCGAGATGTGAGATGACTTAGATAAGAGTAAAAGGACTAGCACATCTTGAGCTTTAAAGTAACAGGTCTTATGTTCTTAAAGATATATGACCAGTATTGGTTCAGTCACTTTAAAGAACTATTAAGAGTTTAGCAAATAAAAGACTGGTTATCCCACTTCTAGTTTTACTGAAAAGGTATAATAGTGTATTAGGTGGACAGTAATATTTGGCTCACAATGAGGACAAGTGGCGCACTTTTGTGAATACAGTTTAAAACTTTCAGCTTACATAGCAAACAAGAAATCTGAGTAGGAGTGAGTCTTTTCTTGTCAAGATGGACTGCTTTGTAATCTGTTAGGTATTTAGTTCACTAAAAATTAATTATCTGAAAAGACTGTGTTCATTAAGAAATATTTCAAAGTGGAGTAGCTGGATCAGCAAGGTGTCATCATGGTTTTCAGAATCCTTTCTGATGGTGGCAGGATGTGGAGATGGCTCAGTGCGATTGTTTGATCGTCGTCTGTCACCCCAGGAGGCACGTGTTATGACATGGAGAGAACATTCAGCATGGGTTGTAGATGTTAACCTTCGTAGTGATATACAAGGCAGTGGGAAAGCTATTAGTGGGTGGTAAGAACTGTCTGCTAGTCTCTGTATATATATATGATTTTTTAAATTTTGAATATGTAGAAAACGTTTGTGAGTTTTGACTTGATAAATGATAATATTAAACATATTTCGAGTATGCATGTAATACAATAGAATATAAGTCATTCGCTTTGAGGTTCATCTGCAGAATGAATAATCCATATCTGTAAAACAGAATGTGTTTTAATCTAATAATTGTTTCTAAATTTCTCATTCTTGAGGCTTTTACAAAGCAGCTAATGACTACTAGCCTCTTTATCTCTCCTTATCTGGCCGTTCTTCAGGCCACATGGAAATTTGCAACTTAAATATGATGAATCGTCATGGAATTTCATATCGGGGTTTTAACTACAATTTGTCAAAATGTTACAGTTTTCATTTAAAGGAGGGAAAAGTAACAGAAACTTTACATGAAGACCTACACACATATATATAATTATTCTTTATAATGGAGACAGGCCATGTTCTCTGTAAAGTATGAACTTGGAGTCTAAGGAACAGCTGATAATCTAAACATCATACATATTACAAAACAAGTACAAGGAAGTGCATGAAACATGATATCTTCACATTTCTGAGAGCAATATATGAAGTGTGATGTCTCCTTATTTATGTTTTACCTAAAAATCTGTGTATGAAAGGTGCTGAAATGTAATTCCTCCTAAGATTTTTACTCAAGAGTAACACACATAGGTTTACAAACTGAATTGTGTTCAGTACATTAGACTTCCTGCACCATGAGGCTGAATTTTAAACCTCTGCCACTAGAATGATCTGAATTGTACGAATACAACAGCATGCAGTGATGGAGTTCATGACTACAGAAATTATGATGCTAATCGACATTCATTGGCACGTGAAAGTTGTTTATGGAGAAGAATGTGTAGACATGAATACTGTTTGGTTTTAGGTTGCACATGTTCATGTTGGGAAGTTTGAACAATTCTCCCTGAACATGACAAACAATGGAGCAGAAGGCCATGACCTGCAGTCATCAAGACCAACTGGAATTGTGTTGAATAGATACTGTGCTGCTGAGTAGGAACTAGCAGACGCTATAAGCTTCACTCAAGTAACGCCAGGCAATAATTGCAGATCAGGGCTACTGAAAAGTGTGTGTTTGTGATCAATGGTGCAAATGCTCACTCCAAACTGAAACAGAAACTGGTGGATATTAGCAAACAGTTTCTGGTGCATTGTGAATGTGAAAATGAAATTCTTATACAGTATCATCACAGGAGATAAAAACTGGGTGTATAATTTTCAGTCTGAGAAGAAGAGTGAGTCAGAGGAGATCCGTCAGAAAGGATCCCCAGTACTGAAAAAATGTAAGACTGCAGTTTTCTGGAACCTTAAAAACATGGCACATTCAGAATTCATGCCTCCTGAAACAACTGTGAAGTCTGAGTGGTGTGAAACACTGGGAAAGCTGCAAGCATGACTTCCAAGGGTTTGTCCTCACATCGAGCAACCTCTCCTTCAAGGTGACAGTGCTCAGCTGCACGCAAGTGTGAGAACAACTGCAAAGATTCAGCACCTTGTTTTCACTGTCTTGCGTCACCCTAAATATAGCTCCCACTTGGTGCCATCAGATTTTCCTCTCCTTCTCAAACTGATGAGCATCCTAGAGGGCATAACTTTGCATCTTTCATGAAGTCAAGATAGTGTTCATTTGTGGTTTCAGTAGGCTATAAGGATCAAACTAACACAGTAATGGGTATCACAAGAGGGGTGAAGTGCACATGTACCACAGCGTTACAGGTTTCATGTGTTGTGTGACTTTTAAGGCATGTTCACAAAATTATGGAAAGCAAATATTAGCCTCGTCATGTCTGTCTGCCTGTCCTGGTGGGACAGCTGGCCTCGCACTGGACAGATTTTTGTGAAGTGTGATATTTTAGTGTTTTTCAAAAATATATCAAGAAAATTTAAGTTTCATTGAAATTGGACAAGAAAAAGTTTCTTTACATGGAGACTAGTATACATTTTGATCATTTCTGGCTCATTTATTACTAGAATGAGAAACATTTTGGACAAACCTGTAGAGAAAATCAAAACACACATTTCATGTTTTGTAACTTTTTTTTGAAAATTGTGCTGTTTGTGAGATAACGTGGAAAAATACAGTAGAACCATAGAGTCCACAGATGACAATATGGCGCAAGTGCATTTCACACTTGGTGCCTAAGACTACCAACACACATTCTCAGGGTATGTAATATTTATTGCTTTTATACTGCAATAGCGGTTGCATGAATGCGCCTCAATGTTACAGTATATGTACACTGCCTGTCCTGTTATGTATTAACCTATACTGATATTTGTACTTCAGCACATTTCTTATTTCAAGATCCACTTCTGTTCTAGTGTGGCTGGGGATGTAAAATTTTTTGATCTTCGGAGAAATTCATCAGTAGAGACTTGTGAAACTTCTCAGGGAATGACAGCCATGGCAGTACATAAAGCTGCTGACACATTTGCTTGGTATGTTGAATTTGATGTTTTGCAGTAACCTGTAATTTGTAGAGATACTCAATTTTGTGGCCAAATTTAGTATCAGTTATTTCAAATGTTTATGTTGTACTTTTTGTATCATGATTGAGCATTATTTTATTAGTTGTTGCATGCTGGCTACTGAATCACTGGCTAAATGGAGACTGTGAAAGAATATGCAATTATGAGGCATGATCCAAAAATAAGTTTACAGGTTATATATTCCAAACTGTTTATTTCTAGTTATAACAAAAATACACACTTTCATTTGTATGACACAGTTTACTTTTCACTGTAGTCCCCATCATGAATGAGGAATTTGCCATATTGTGAAACTAGGTTTTCAGTTCACTGTTGATAGAAGGGCCAGATACAGAAGAGAGGATCCGGATCCTCTCTACTATACCTGACTTAACAGGGACGAGGTTGAGTTGGAGCTCCACCCAGTCTCGGGACCTTGTCTGGGTACCAGGGCTAGGTTCCTGTCCTTTAACAGGACTCAGTCCAGGGCTGTTATTGGCCTTTTCACTTGACATAATGCCCTGAGAAGACATATTCACCTACTAGGGCTGCTAGACAGTCCATTGTGTAGGAGGTGTAGAATGGAGAAAGAAACCTCGGCCCACAATCTTTGAGATTGTGGGGCTCTGGCCTCACTTCAACATGCGTATCTGGGCTCCTTTTTCTTGGAGCCAGAGGACATTAAGAGTATAAGCCTGGGGGGCATCCAGAACTTTAGCAAAGTAACAGGGCTCCCATAAATTGATAGGGGGCACAAAGGACCTGTTAACCAGGCCTAGGTGCATCAGGAATTTTGGTCCTGAACCCAAATGCAATCAGTCAAACAATCTGTCAATCACAATGAAGCTCCACCCTAACGATAATGAAGAGGGAGGGTGACCTGATTTGAGCAGGTCATGGAAACATTTTTTTCATCTTCTTAGAGAGAGTAGGCAGCCCTTTCAGTGCAGTGACTAACTTAGGGCCCTTCTAGGGGCCCCTGCCTCTTTCCTCTTTCCCCGCAATGTAACAGTGGTTCTTATTCCCCATCTCCATTCTACATTCGGACCCCCTACTGGATATTCTTCCCTCCTAAGCCTGTACAATTTCCTTTACCCCTCTTTCCTTGTGTTTTTTTTTAATTTCACTTCCTTTTTTCTATTTAACTTCCATTTCTGCTGTCATTTTGTTTCTCCCCTTCTCATTCCTTTATTATTGACCGATTTCTTTTCCTTTTTCTTCTTTCCCCTTTTCCTTTGTTTCCTGCTATTTCCTATAGGTTTCTTTTTCTGCCCTTCCTCTGCTACTCAGACACTTCTCCTCCTGTCCCTCTTTACTTCAGTTTAGTACCAAGAGACTACATCACCCCTCTGTATCACAGTGTTACTGAATTGTTCATTGTTCTCATCTCCTTCCTGTCTTAGATTTTCTGCTGTCCTTCAGTCCACATTATTATGTCCCTTGGTCTCCAGGCCTGCACATGGTAATTTTACCATGGAGTAGCACTGGGTTATGACATTTACTCCCTCCTCTTTTCTTTTTGTGTTATGTTATTTATTACCACTTTTACTGATGTTTACTTGTTTGTTCTTTGTTCTAGTCTTGTAAACTACTTACTCTCTCACTTTGTCCCTGTCTTTTACTCCACTGTCGGGTCCTGGTGTATCCTGGCTCTGCCCGTGGTACTTTTACCATGTAATAGAACTGGGCTATGACTTTCCCCTCCTATTTTTTAGTTTTGGATTATCTGTTTGTCATATACTGCACTTTCTTTCCTTTTTCTTCTATTTTGCTCATGTGAGTGTTCTCCTGTGTCTCGCTATAACAGCAATAAAATTTTGTTTATCACAGAGCGTCTTTCTCCAAAGCTGCACTGACTATCACACTCC
>Ga0209755_10008929_pt1 | contig 10637 bp, 7 predicted proteins | sample TergutCo191P1_FD_187301 | JGI IMG/M metagenome (GOLD analysis project Ga0209755, IMG submission 187301) | Cornitermes sp. P1 segment gut microbial communities from Petit-Saut dam, French Guiana - Co191P1 (SPAdes) (version 2) | ecosystem: Host-associated > Arthropoda: Insects > Digestive system >... | reverse complement strand
GAAATTGTAGAAAGCATAGAAATTCTTCCGCAGTTCCCGGAAAATATTCTGCATATTCAGCGTCTTATTAACGATCCAACTTCTGATATGCCGACAATCGCAAGACAGATTTCCATAGACCCGGCGCTTACCGCAGACCTGTTAAAAATCGTAAACTCGGCGCAATATATGTTAGCAAAAAAGGTTGATAATATTTCCGAAGCTGTAAAAATGATTGGTATTAAAGGTATAAAGAATCTTCTTTATTCATACGGTACGCAAAAGATTCTCGGCGACGATACTGTAGACAAAAAGAAACTTTGGGAACATTCATACAAAACCGCGTTTTATGCGTATAACCTTGTTAAGAATTTTAAAAATGATAATAACCTTTTAGATGACGTTTATGTAGGCGGAATCCTGCACGATATGGGAAAAATTATTTTCTCCAATGTACACCCCGACCTTTTAAATAAAATCAGGGGATTCTGCACAGATAAAAATGTTCCTACCGCAACCTTTGAAGACCTCTCCGCCGGAATGAATCACGCGGAACTTGGCGCTCTTATAGCGGAAAAATGGAACTTCCCGGAAAGACTTGTCGCTGCAATTCGTTATCATCACGATCCGGAAGCCGCGCCTGATGACTGCAAGGACCTTGTCGACACTGTATACCTTGCCAATATGTTCTGCGAATACGAAAGCGGCAATGTTAACTTTGATCAGCTGGAAACAAGCTCGTTAGAAAACTTCAAGTTAAAAAATAAAAAACAAGTTGATACTTTATTGGAACGCCTATCCGCAGGCTTCATGAAAGAGGGTCAGCTTTAATACTGGAATACCAAGCCTGCAGCGCAATTCCAAAAGCAACAGACACATTAAGCGACGCTTTTGTTCCGTAACAAGGAATCGATACTCTGCCCAGGGAAGCGTCTGCTATTGCAAGCGCCTGCGGACTAACACCCAATTCTTCTGAACCTGCAATTAAAATCCCGCGCGGAGGAAATTTAAATTCATCTAAGGGAGTGCCTCCTGTTTCCAAAGCAAAAATACAAACGGGGTTTGTTCGCGATGCTTCTTTTTCGAGCGAACTCAGCTCGAGCGAATCTAATTCGCATTTTTCCCAGGGTATTATATCTATGCAGCCCATTGCTGTCCTCTCCGCGCGGGTATGACGAGGGTCAGCGCAAAAGGGAGAGAGAATAATTTTTTCCACTCCAAAACTTTCAGCAGTACGGAACATTGCGCCTATGTTAAACGGAGAGCGAATATCTTCCAGGTAAACTTGCATTCCTTCTATTACCTGTCGTTTTTTAGAATCAAGTTTACCTTCATTGTTTGTAAAATCCCAGTCTGCCTGACTTTTTCCAGTTTCAGAAAGCAAAATATGTTTTATTATATTAAGCGCGCGTCTTATAGAAACAGCGTCATCTTTAACGAAAAGCTGTGATGCTTCGTTAAAAACATTTTGCGCGTTATGAGAAAAAAGCGGATCGCCGGCAAGTAATTTTACCGCATCATTAAAAAAGACAATTTCGCCTGCGCTGAATATTTTAACATCTTTATTTTCCGACAAGGAAAGGCGGTTTTCTGCCATAGAAAATACCTTTGCGATTTTTCGCAGCTTTTGAGTACGCGGTAATTTTTCAAGTTTATAAAGAGGTATCATTTATTTGTTACTTTTAATAATTGTTCAATTTGCGTAACTACATAATCCTGGAATTTTGGAGGAAGTTCGCTGAATAAACTAACCATGCGCTGCAGCTTTTCGCCGGGCGTTTTAAAAAACATATCCCCTTCGCCTGTTCTAAGCCATTTCTCGTTTACACCAAACGTCAGCGAAATAAGATGTATTATTCTATCATTAACTTTTCTATGTTCACATTCAAGTTCTGCAATATAACCATTACTTATATAAATTGACTTCGCAAATTCAACTTGCGACATATTGAGCGTCTGACGTACATGTCTTATGCGCTTGCTAATTGTCATGTTCATAATCATACGCTAAAATCACTCACTATGCAATAAATTACTCTACTATTTGAGTATTTACAATTCTCACATTATGATATAAAATTCTCACTAACAGAGAATTCGACAAAAAAACATCATAAAACACAAAAGATAGAGGGTGTAATGGGTCAGGACGAAAAACTGGAAAGAGTGTGCAAAGACTTCTCAAAATTGAATGAAGAACAGCAGGATTATATCCTGGGTATTCTTCAAGCCTTGGTTTTTGCAAAAACAACAAGCAATCAAAACGAACAGGAAAAATCTGAATCAAATTAAAATGCTTGTTTTTTTCCATACTAATAACCTACAATAACGTATGAGTAAAAAGATAAAAGTTCCACTAATAATTCTCATCATCCTCGTTGTTATCATAATTGCGTGGATTGCTTTTTCCTTGATTGGAAAAGTAAATGTCGCTTCTGTTATTCCGGATTCCGCAAGTGTTCGCGTCAGTATTGCAAGCCCTGTGCGTTTACTGGATGGAATACTTGCCCATGAATCGCTGCAGGAATTTTCAACTGTACCAGAATTAGCAAATTTGGATCCTATAATTAATTCGCTTAAAGAAAAAAATTTTTTAAAAAACGGTCTCTTGCGTTTTGCCGCTAACGGAAATATGGAAATTGCCCTTTTACCGCAGGAAAGCGGAGACGGAAAAATAGTCGCGGCATGGGATTTAGGACTTGTTTCGCCTATTCTGCGAATCATTCCATCTCTTTCAGGTTTTACCAGTATTCCGAATTTGTACTATGTTAACGCGGGAAAAAATTCTCGTTTTGAATTTCGTTTGGACAATATGACATTGTACATAGGTTCTTACCGCAATTTACTTTTTATAACCAACGACTCAAAAACATTCGAATCACGTTCGGCAGCGCATTCAGGTCATGCCGGAGCGTACAGCACAATAAAACCATCGTCATATGACGCAGCTCTTATGCTCTCCAATGAATTTATAAACAAACTTTTTTCGGAGCAAGACCCAAGTATTGCCGCAATTTTAAATAACATCGAATTCAATTCTAAAGTTGAAGCGGGTCTTTCCGTGTATCCGCGAAAACTGGAATTCAATCTTGCCGTCCCATTATCATCGCATCAGGAAAGTTTAAGTCTTATTCTTAATCAGCGTTCCGTGGTGCCGAACCTTGCTGAAAATATCCCCGCGTCTTCTCAGTACGCGACAATACTTTCGGCAGGCACTCTGCAGGAGCTTTATCAGGCTGCTCTTGTTTTTTCTCCGGGCATGGATGACGCTCTGCGTACTGCCGACAGTTCTTCGCGCGCGATACTTGGTTTAACCCTAAACGATCTTCTTTTCTCATGGTCAGGAAATGAATTTGCCGTTTTTGGAATCGAAGGCAGACCTCATCCGGTTTACGCGATTCAAATTTCTGACGAACGCAAGAGACAGGAAGTTTTTGACAAGGCATTTAAATCGATAGTGTTAAATGAAAACGTAAGATTAAATTTAGACGGAACCAGAATACCGCGCATAGAAGTGCCGGAATTTTTACAATCTCTTTTGCGCCGATGGAATGTTTTTGTTCCGTCTCCTTATTACATTGTTCAAAAAGATTATATGCTTGTAAGCGAATCCGCAGAAGCGCTTCTTTCCGCCTTACGTGCGATGCAAAGAAATGATGTGTTACCCAAAACTGCCGCATGGAAAGAAATAGCTGGCGGAAAATCAATTGCGAGTTCCTTAAGCCTTTACTATTCTCTCGATTTATCCGTTCCTTTCTTCTTAAGAAAAAACACAACGCTCAGCGGCTTTTTATCCCTTTACAGGCAGGGACTGAGCCGCATGAGTTTTAATAAAGGCGTAGTAAATTTCTCTATGTCTCTTGTCCCCGGTTCAGGAAGCGGCGTAATACTTGTTAATGGTTATCCATTGTCCATAAACGGAAGGCCATCAAACAAGCTTTCCGGAGCTATAAAGGGCAGCGAAGGACGAGTTTTCTTCAGCTCCGGCAATACCGCCTATTCATTAAACACCGCAAACAACACTCTTAACGAGTTGTCATCGCAAGGCAATCATTGGACAATTTCCGCTGATGGAACGGGCGACGCGTTTAACGCGTGGATTGTTACAGATCGCGGACGAGTAACGCTTGTAGACAAAGATATGGAAACGCTCAACAACTTCCCTGTACTCACAGGACATAGACTCACTTGCGCGCCTGTCGCTTACGAAGGCAAGCTTTATCTTTGCGATGAAGACGGCAGAGTTCATATCGTTGACGAAAAAGGAAACCAAAAAACCTGGGAAACAAACTTTGACGCGGCTTTGCGCTCTCCTCCTTCATTTATGACTGTTTTAACAAGAAGGGATTCAAACACATACGCGGCTGTTTATCCAAAAAGTTTTACAGGAGAAATCTGGCTTCTTGACGCAAACGGAAAAGCGTATCCTAATTGGCCCGCGCCCATTGCTGTCGAATTACCGGAAGCGGAAAATGAGAAAGACGGTAAATATGTTCCCGGTTTTGGCATTGGTTATGGTTCGCCTCTTTTATTCGCATATAACAACAAAATACATGTAGCGTATGTAAATCAGTCCGGTCAGCTTTTAATTTATAACGAAAACGCCGAATTCATAGAACCTTTCCCCATTGATTTAGACGGTATTTTCTATATACAGCCTGTTTTTGACGGAGAATTTTTATGGCTTGCGTCGAGCGCGGGAAACTTTTTCCGCGTAAGCCTGGATGGCGATGTGTTGTATCAAAACATTCCCGGCTTCTCTGTAAAGGAAGAGGGATATATTACAATCTTTGACAGCAACAATGATAAAAAACCGGAAGTATACATCACAGGCGAAGGAAACGCGATTCACGCGTATACCCGCAACTTCCGTTCACTGGAAAGTTTCCCGCTTCCTGTATGGGGCAGACCATACTTTATTCCCGCACAGGGTAATAAGAAAGCCGAGATTTTTGGCATGGGAATGAGCATGCAGATATACCGCTGGCAATTTAGATAGGAGAAAATCATGAAAAATTCTTTATTAATTGCGTTACTGTCAACTGCGCTGCTTGTTTCGTGCGCATCCATGAAAGATTTATCCGTCAACAGCGGCAGAAGTCAGTCTGATAAAAAACTTACTGAACTTGAAGCCGCGATTATACCTCTGGAAGCGCTTGGTCCAAACAACGCGCGAAACAAAATATCTGATATTACTTCGGCAAGGCAGATGATTGTTCACATGGAAAAAGAAGCTTCCGCGGATACAGATTTCTCCGCTAAGCTTATGGCATGGTCAGGAAGACTTGCGATTTTAGAAGGCAGATACAGCGAAGCGCAGCGTTTGCACCGTCAATCTAACTCATCTTCTCCCGGAAACATTCCGGCAATAATCTTATCAATTCGTCTTGAAGGCGACCCGCAAAAGCGAATGGAAATAATAGAAAAAGAATTGTCTCTGCTTAATCAACGTTCTCCCGGCATCGGTGAATTGAACATTGAGAAAGGACGCGCTCTTTTAGAATTAAATCGTTTCTCAGAATCCGCAGGCGCTTTTGACATTGCCTTTTCTTCCAAATTGGAAAAAGTTTATAACGACAGTTACGCAGGCGACAGGAACCGGGCATGGGAACTTAGAAACTCAAGCGGTGTAGCGGCAGGCTCTCTTGGTTTGCTTGGACGCGAAACAATCAGCTGGGCCGACTGCATTAATTTGACAAAAAACGAAACGCAGCTTTTGCGTTTTATAACAGGCGGCAGAAATTTATCAGACGCTGAACTTTTTAACCGCCTTATCGACCGCGCCTTTGTCCCATTCGCACAGGACATCACAATTACCCAATGGCCAAACGAAAAACCAAAAGCTGACCAAACTGTAACGCGCGCGGGAGCGGCGTGGTATATCTGGCACCTTTTCGCTGAGTCCCGCGCGGATCGCGGTTTACTTTCACGATATTCGGCGCGTTACGCAACAGGCGCGAATCCGCGAAGTCCAATCGCTGATGTTCCTCCTATGTCGCCGTTTTTTGATTCGATTCTTGGCTGCGTGGAAAGGGAATTTATGTCGCTTCCCGACGGACGTAATTTCCAGCCGACTCTTCCAATACGGGGAACTGAACTGCTTACGGTTTTAAAGAAGATAGATAATTAAATTGTATTCTTTAACTATTATATCTCGTTATAAATATCAATCAATTTAGCCACATCAAAACCCGCATGCTCCACAAAATCGTTTGCGACATTTAAAAACGCATCAACAATTTTTGGATCGAAATGCGTACCTGAAGCTTCCTTAATTATTTCTATTGCCTGTTCATGAGTAAATGATTTTTTATACGGACGCTCAGAAACAAGCGCGTCATACACATCAGCAATCGCCATGATCCTTGCTTCCAGCGGAATTTTTTCCTTTGCAAGCCTCCTTGGATATCCTGTACCGTCCCATCTTTCATGATGATAACCAGCGAATCTTTTGGCGTGATTTAAAAACCCGTCTTCATTCGCTTTTTTAATGATCCCTTCGATTATTATTTCGCCTGCTTCACAATGCTTTTTAATTAATTCAAACTCACTGTCTGTGAGCTTATCGGCTTTATTTAAAACTAAATCGCTTATCGCTATTTTGCCAACATCATGAAGCTGCGCTGAAGGCAAGAGCTCTTCTAAATTCCAACTTGATATTTCTTCGGAATAAACGCCTGTGCGAAGCAATTCGAAAACAAGAATTGCCAGATACTTCTGCGTACGATCAATATGTCCGCCTGTAACCTTATCGCGGTTTTCTACCATGTTAGCGATAATATTGATAGTTGCGTTATGGACTTGCCGAACGCTTTGCAGACTTTCCTTGATAATTTTATCGGTTTCGATATGCATCTCGATGCGTTTTAGCAATACCGGCGGAGAAAAAGGTTTGATAAGAAAGTCGACAGCGCCCATTTCAAAGCCGCGCGTTTCCGATTCTGCATCATTTCTTGCCGTTAAAAAAACCACAGGGATACTTTTTAGTTTTTCATCTTTTTTTAAAATAGACAGCGCTTCAAAACCATTCATTACCGGCATTTCAACATCCAAAAGTATTAAATCCGGTTTAATTTCTTCCAAAAGAGTAAACATTTTATCCGCGGATAAAAGCGAGTAAGTTTTATATATTTTTGACAATGCTTTATTCGCAATAATAAGATTTGAAGAATTGTCATCAACAATAAAAATCGTTTTCATAAGCACTATTATAGTATATTTTAATGAAATATGGTATAATAAAAATGTGTTAAATAGAAAAACTAAAATAGTATGCTCCCTTGGTCCTGCCTCGTCCAGTAATGATGTTGTTTGCGGTCTTATTCAAGCCGGAATGAATGTTGCCCGCCTTAACTTTTCCCATGGAACCCTGAATGAACACCAAGCTGCCATAGAACGAGTTAGACGTATATCTGACGAGCTTAAGATTCCCGTCGCTATTTTACTTGATACAAAAGGGCCGGAAATTCGGACAGGAATGGTCGAAAACGACGGTAAAGTAACAATCAACAAAGACGATAACGTAGATATAATGACAGACGACTGCCTGACCACTGCGGCAAATGGCGGGACTCCCGCAAAACTTTCGCTTTCATGGAAAGAGGCTGCGGTAAAATTGAAAAGCGGTCATCATGTTCTTGTCGCCGACGGCCTTCTCGATCTTGAAGTAATTGGCGTTACTGGCAAAGTTGTCAATTGCAAAGCAAAGAACACAGCCACAATCGGCAGCAAAAAAAACGTCAATCTGACAGGTGTTCACGCCGGGCTTCCAATAATGAGTGAGCAGGATAAAAGTGATATAGCGTTCGGCGCAAAAATGGAAGTTGATTTTATCGCCGCGAGCTTCCTTAGTTTTCCGCATGAAGTAACAGAAATAAGAGAATACCTTAAGAGCCTGGACGCCTCATCTATAAAAATAATCGCGAAAATTGAAAGCGGACATGGAGTTGAAAACATCAGGGAAATTGCTCAAGTCGCGGACGGAGTAATGGTAGCGCGCGGAGATCTTGGCGTACAGCTTCCTACAGAGCAAATACCTCTAGTTCAAAAACAAATAATCAGCGTGTGCCGAAGAATGGGTAAGCCTGTTATAACCGCGACGCAAATGCTCGACTCCATGATTATTAATCCCCGCCCGACACGCGCAGAGGCAACCGATGTCGCAAATGCGATTTTTGACGGAACTGGCGCTGTCATGCTCTCCGGTGAAACCGCTAATGGCGCATATCCTATTGAAGCTGTAAAAATGATGGATAAGATCGCGCGCACTGTTGAGCAATCTTATGAATTCCGCGAACACATGGAAAGCCTTCGCAATGAATGTCTTATTGACGATCACAATCCCAGAGACAGTCTGGGTATAACCATGTCGCGCTCCGGAGTTGAAATTTCCGCCTCAATAAACGCCAGAGCGATTGTAACGCCATCGCTCAGGGGAAGAACCGCACGCTTCTTAAGCGCCTTTAGGCCGGATCAACCCATCCTCGCCGTTACGCCAAGCGAAAAAGTAATGCGTTTTACGCAATTATACTGGGGAGTAATTTCCTGTTACGCTCCAATAGCCGAAGAGACAGAAAGCCTGATAGAAAACACTACGCGGCTCGCTTTGGAATCTAAGGTAGCGGAAACATCAGATAAGATTGTTATGGTCGCAGGGCTCCCTGTTCGCAGCGAGAACCCTGTTAATACGGTTAGAGTGATTGTACTGTAAAAAACCAGTTTATTTTACAAGAAAAGTAATCTCACCTTTTGAAGCGTCAGCGGTAATTGTATTACCTTCGCGAATACTGCCGCCAATCACTTGCTTTGCCAACGGGTTTTCTAAATCGCTTTGTATCGTTCTCTTTAAAGGACGCGCCCCGAACAATGGATCATAGCCGCGCTCCGCAAGCAGAGACTTTGCAGCGTCTGTCAGTTTGAGAGTGATCTTCCGCTCTTCAAGTCTGCGTTTTAAATACTCAAGTTGAATATCGACAATCCTGCCAATCTCGCTTTTGCCAAGCCTGTTAAAGATAACAGTCTCATCAATTCGATTGATAAACTCGGGACGGAAGCTCTGTTTTAAAAGTTCCATGAGAGCAGTGCGAAGTTTAACTTGGTCTCCCTCAGCTCCAGCTTCCAGAATTAAATCCGAACCTAAGTTGCTTGTCATTATGATAATTACATTTTTAAAATCGACAACTCTTCCCTGCCCATCTGTCAATCTGCCGTCGTCGAGTATCTGCAGAAACACATTGAACACTTCCGGGTGCGCTTTCTCAATCTCGTCAAAAAGAATCACGCTATAAGGACGACGGCGAACAGCTTCTGTTAATTGCCCGCCCTGCTCGTAGCCGACATAGCCCGGCGGCGCGCCAATCAAACGGCTTACCGAATGTTTCTCGCCGTACTCGCTCATGTCGATTCGTGTAAGCGCTTTTTCGTCATTAAATAAAAAGTCGGCGAGTGTTTTCGCAAGCTCGGTCTTTCCTACGCCTGTCGGACCCAAAAATAAAAATGACCCCAAAGGGCGCGCCGCGTCGGAAAGCCCTGCCTTGTTGCGCCTGATTGCGTCGGCAACCGCGGCGAGCGCTTCGCTCTGCCCGACAACCCGTTTTTCTAAAACTTTTTCCAGGTCTAAATATTTTTGCAGCTCTCCGCTCAGCATCTTGGTAACGGGAATGCCTGTCCACGTTGATACCACAAGCGCGATGTCTTCTTCGCTTACTTCCTCGCGCAAAAGCGCGCCGCCGCCGGTTGCAGTCTCTCTTTTTTTCTCCATTTGCCCGGTCAAGTCCGCCAATTGCCTTTGCGCCTCGGGGATTTTGCCGTGCTTCACTTCCGCCGCTCTTGAAAGATCGCCTTCACGTTCATAGCGTGTTTCATCGATCTTTAATTCTTCTATACGCTGCTTAAGCTCGCGTATTTTTTGTATGTCCAATTTTTCGCTTTCCCAGCGAGCCTTCATCGCGTCTCGCTCGGCTGTAAGGTCTGCTATTTCCTTTTCCAGTTTTGTCAGGCGTTCTTTCGAGGCGGGATCTTCTTCACGGGAGAGAGCTTGCCTTTCTATCGAGAGTTGTAAAAGTTTGCGTTCCAGTTTATCAAGCTCTGTGGGGCGGCTGTCCAATTCCATTTTAAGGCGGCTAGCGGCTTCATCAACAAGGTCAATCGCCTTGTCAGGCAGAAAGCGGCTTGTGATGTAACGGCTCGACAAACTTGCCGCCGCCACAAGGGCCTCATCTTTAATGCGTACGCCGTGATGTACTTCGTAGCGCTCTTTAAGCCCGCGCAGGATTGCTATCGTATCTTCTACAGAGGGCTCGGCAGTGTACACCTGTTGAAAGCGGCGTTCAAGAGCCGCGTCTTTTTCGATATGCTTGCGGTACTCATCCAGAGTGGTCGCGCCAATGCAGCGAAGTTCTCCGCGGGCAAGCGCGGGCTTTAACAAATTGGAAGCGTCTGTCGCACCTTCCGCCGCGCCTGCTCCCACGAGGGTATGAAGCTCATCAATAAAGAGGATGATCTTTCCGTCCTCGGCTTGCACATCATGGATAACAGCTTTTAATCTCTCTTCAAACTCGCCGCGAAATTTTGCGCCCGCCACAAGAGCGCCAAGATCGAGGGCGAGAAGTTTTTTACCTTTCAGCCCTTCGGGCACATCGCCCGCAACAATACAGATC
>Ga0209755_10008928_pt1 | contig 10638 bp, 9 predicted proteins | sample TergutCo191P1_FD_187301 | JGI IMG/M metagenome (GOLD analysis project Ga0209755, IMG submission 187301) | Cornitermes sp. P1 segment gut microbial communities from Petit-Saut dam, French Guiana - Co191P1 (SPAdes) (version 2) | ecosystem: Host-associated > Arthropoda: Insects > Digestive system >... | reverse complement strand
AAATTACTGTATGAAAATTAATATTTTTTATGTGTGTGTGTGTGTAACTTTTATACATGTGGGATGCTGTATAGAATTATTTTTTGTCATTACGTTTGTTTTTCTTCGTTCACAGAATACTTCTACATAAATGCATCTTTATTCGAAGCACATAGATTCTGAATTATCATTCTGAGATCTTTCATTTTCTTAAGATGTTCACCTTTGAATAATTTTCCATGTCATGTTTTCCTTCATCCTTATTTTTTCTAGTTCCTTTTTTTTTAATTTGTTATTTTTTTTAATCTTATTCTGTTACTTTTTTATTTCAATGCACATGTCATTTACTAAAATAGAATTCTTATAAGTTTCTTTGCCCTTTGTGCTGTCATTGAGGAACAAGAAGGTGTGCTTGTCAATTGAAAGTTATTATTATAATTGTTATGCTGTTCTTAAAATGATTATGAACTTAATATTAACTTAACCTGAACACTTGACTGGTGATTTATTTCTGTAACTTTTTGCTTTAAATATATATATATATATCTTTTTCATATTATAGTTAAATATTCCCCCCCCCCAAATAATTTTACTTGCACCAGTCATGAGTGTTTTTATATGTCTTTGTAATCTACACCACACCAAACTTTATTTCTGCATTGAGAAAAGTGCGTATTACCATAAGTTAAAATGAAATGGAATTCCACGTATTGCGTGGTTTTTATGTTTCCTCATTTTTCTCAGTTCTGTTACTATTGGTGTTGGTGAAAGATGGAAATTCAAAGATAAAATCTAACACAGTGTGAAGTTGTATTACTCTACACTGGGAAGTAAGTGTGTCAATAAGTGATTTTAGAGTATTTTTGGGATTTTTGTTTATATAACAGTACATTTTGTGGTGTTTGTCCGTAACAGGTAGACACAGAAACAGATGAGACAGAAACAGATGGAGAAGCAACAATTGGACCAGAAGAAGATCATGAAGAACAGCTTAATGAAATAATGGAAACTCATGAGAACCTGATTCCAGAAGATAGTGTGACATTGGAAGCCAGATACGAAACTCATTTGGAAGGTACGCCTCTCTGGTTATTGGCTGATATGTCTGCTATAGAGAATCTGAAATTCTGTGTATTTGCCCCATTATAACTGCTTTGGTTTCCTCGTCTGTGTAAAGCTAGAAGAAGAAAGTATGACCACAGGCACTCCTGAAACAGAGATTGTAACAGTTGAGTTTATTTCCAAACTTCAGCATTCATGAAAGTTGTGTGTGTGTGTGTGTGCATGTGCATGTCACATGTGCGCATGTGTGTATATGTGAGAGAGAGAGAGAGAAGTGTTTGGAGTATGAAGCATTGGAATGATGCTAACAGGTGAAAACTGAAGAAAAATTAGTCCCAGTGCCACTTTGTCCACCATAGATCCCACATGGACTGGCCTGATGTTGAACCCTGCTGTCTGTGGTGAGAGTCCAGAGTAAATGTGTGAACCATTGCACAGCTGTTAAAGTGGCTTGTATGTTTTTCATGTCACTGAAGTTATTAGTTTTAGTGTATTAATACTAGTGGAATACCCTTTGAAATTTCAATGGAAAAAATTTTATAGTTCCCATCTGCATGATTTTCACAGGTAACCCTTTCATTGATCCACTGTTACATATTAAGCTAATGTAGCAGTTATGTACCAAGACAGACAAGTACAACTATTTTAGATCAGTACCACACACTACATATACTCCAGTAATTTTTCAGATCATCACACATAAATCACTGAAAGCAGCTTCTTGCAGTAGAGTAAGGTTTTATACACTGATTCACTGTGTCAAGCCCAGACCTAAAAGTACTGCTCAGATTTGTCATTCGATATTTTCTTCAACTAAGCAGAGTTCAGTTTCTCCCTGACACTAATCACAGAAATATACCAACCATTGGAAAGTTCAAGATTCCTTTTTCACGTAAGTGTATGACATTGGTTGCTACCTATTGGTAGTGTGGACAAATTGTTTCAAAAACACAATGAATTACATGAGATTAACTTTGCATTTAGTTTTCATACGAACCTTGAATGACACTTGGGGAAATCATAATTTTATTGAATGTGCACACCATGCGGTCAAAAATGTCTTGAAAGACAGCTCAACAGAATCAGTGCTGCTACTGCTGCTGCTTCTGCGTAGCAATGCTGTGTTGTACTGGTTTAAGTATATCTTCTGCTGCCATTTACTGCGGCCATTTCCTGAATGTTTTCATAAATATCAACTGTTTCAAATAGTGGCAAATGTAATACCAAGAGACCAAAAAAACTGCTGTAATTAGACTAATTCTGTACAAATTTTCATTTATGTGTGACATCTGTTCAAAGAAAATGCACCATTATTTTTACAGAGGGTTGTATGGGGCTACTTAAACATGATCACAGGCCAGACAACCTCATAAAAAAAAGTGTTGATCAGAGTCTGTAAAATAACTGTCAGTTCTGTATAGTGACAGAACATCTCTATTGATACGAAGATACAGTTTGCATTGATATTGATTAATTTTGACACAGTATTTTAAATTATAATTGTTATTAGCAGCTGACTCTGAAATGAAGCTAGCCAAACTTACTGATATACACGTGTAGGAATAATACAATAATAAACGTACTTGTATAGAGTATGTTTTTATTGTCAGTGATGCCAGTACTGTTTTGTATCCAAATGTGGGTAAGGATTGTATATTCAGTGCCATAGTATCATCATATGATGCTGTAGACTGGAGTGAATTTTTATACTGGCTGCTGTGTACCTAAACAGAGTGAAGTAAGTGCGGTCTGCAGAAGGCTGTTACATAACAAGGAAATATATTATTTATACAAGTTATTAAGAATTGTTAGGGCTGTGAAGTCCACATGTTTGGGTGGACTGCATAAGTGTCCTGGATGGGAAAAAAAGGAATTTTTGGGAAATATGTTATTTGAAAGCAGTCACTAGGGAGAGCAGGAATGGTAATGGAAGTGCACATTGAGGTTGATCCGAAGGAAATATGTTGTGGGTGTTGGAATCAGTTGTTCGCTGGCTGAGGTTTGTTGTCTGTGGTTTGTTTTCAGTGGGGTGGCATTTAACCTTCAGGTTCTGGTGCAGAAAGTTCATTTGTTAAGTTCACAGTGAAGAAATATAAGATCATTCCTGTAAATGTTAATGTGTTCTTGATGTTAGAGGTATCATCTTTATTAGTTAGAAAAAAAGGTAGAGAAATTGCACAGCAACATCCTATGGACTAAAACCGGTGATTCATAAACTTAAAAGTAAAATGTCTGTAAAGTATGTATGAACTGAATTTAAATAGTTTCAGCATAAAAAATGTTAATATCCTGTTGTTGTATTTGAGGCATGTCATGGGCTGAACGTGTGGATGCTTTGGAACAGCTGGAGGAAATGGAGGCACGTCATCCTGGTCGTGCTCTGGAGCTGCACCAGAAACTGTCATCTCCATCACGCCGTCGCACTTTTCCAGAGACCTTACGTTGTTTTCAGGCCAAGCATGCACAGGCCAAGGAAAAACGGGAGCGACTTATGCATGAGAAGTCACAGAAATTAAGAGAGCTTCTTAACAAAGTAAGATTCCCTTTTGCAGTGTAAATGCCACTATTTCTTGTGTGCGTGGGATGTATCTGGTTTCAGTTTGAATTATGGTGTGAGGAAGTGGCTGCCATGTGACTTTGTTGTTTTTTTCATTCCCTGTATACAAATGTTAGGCTAAGCCACAATTTTTTTCTCATACAACTTTCCTTATTCGTGCTTCATAATCTTCATGCTGTTTCTCATTCAGTGTTGTGGACCTGACTGATTAACTGAACTATATATTTATGCCCAGCAGCCCCGTTAGAGGTTTTTTTTATTTTTGTAGTGGTAATAATAATCTTCTCAGGATTGATTTATTATAAATAAAACATTTATGGATAACAGCTTTTATATTTGGCGTCATATATCCAGCAGTAGTTCTGGAAAATAAAAAACTGCACACGTTTTTAGTGCTAAACCTGGTGGTACATATAGCAACTAAGAGGGCTTAAAGGGTTAAAAGGAATTAAGTGTATCATCTAGATGTTTGGTAACAGTGAATGAACATTTTATTACAGAAGTCATGAACAAGTGGATAAAAACTTGTTACCACTCCAAAGCAAGATTTTAATTTTATCTGAATGAACTTGTTTGTTAACCTCGGGATGTCAGATCTGTCATATTTATTTCCCTTATCGGCAAGAACTGTAACAGACAATGAAGAAAAGCATGCAGTTTTTATTTTATACTTACTGAATGAACAGTTTGAGTTCTTAAATATTTTTTATAGTTTTCAGTGTCGGTTTGGCTTCCATCCTTTTGTTGTATACTGCAGAAGAAGAGTGGATATTGTGTAGACTGTGTGGTACATGCTTAGAGCAGTTCATTGCCTTTTTCATTTGTCAGTGAATTGGTCAGCTTGCTAGGTTGGCTTATACTGTGGGAGTGGAAGTAAAGGAAGAGTGGCATTCATAAATGCTACGCAGTTACGCTAGTGATGTATATTTTAATATTGTTTTGTGTGTTTGTGTGTGTATTTATGTCTGTATCTATGATATGTGTTCTGTCAAATATGTTGTGGGTTACAGGTGGAGGAAGTGAAAGCTGCCCAGGCACAACTTATAGAAGATAAACGTGCACGCCTGGAGATGAAACTAAAAAGAGCTGAAGTGAATCGCAACTTGCACCTCAAGGGTATAGTCAGAAAAGCCCATGATGAAGAAGAGAAACTCAAGGAAATTGCATTTATCAATGAACTAGAGGCACAGAATAAGAGACATGATTTCATGGCACTCTGTCAGGTAAGTGGCAGGTTTATGTATTCTTAGTATGGTGCACTTATAACGTGATGAAACATAATTAACTTGCAAGGTTAATTGAATTGGTTTGTTCAAAAAGGCAACATGTTCACATTTGTGATACTGGACATGTCCCCTATTCCATAAAGATGTAATGTTTCTGATGTCATCTAATAGGCTATAGTTAATATTCATGTGCTTTTTATTTTCTATGCCTACAGATGTGATGTAAAACATGGCCAAAGATTCTTTTAAACATTCTGCCTGTGCAGTACAGATCTTTGTTTCAATTTTCTCACCAACTGCAGACAAAGTTTTATCAACTTGTTGCACTTGTATAGGTATTTTATGTCACGTCTTGATAAACTTGTTTGTGTGTTTGTGTATGGCTTTTGCATTTTTCTGTCAAAGTCACATGTGTACTGTCTCGTGTTGTGGTTTTCCTGCAGTACTTATGCCTGGTGTTCCCTCTTGCCAGCAATAAATCAGGACATATTCTGTTTGCAGGAACAAGAAGAACGACTCCAAGGAATCCAAGAGGAAAGACAACGGAAACAGGAGGAGAAGGCAGCCAAAGAAGCTGCAGTAGAGGAAAGGCGAAGAGTGCTGGAAGCTGAGAGACAAGTAAGTTATGAGATTTGAGATTTCTGAAGTGGTAAAGATTCATGTTGTCATATTCTGATGCCATGTAATCTAGTAGGTGTTATTAATGTCACGGAGGGGCATATTGCTTGTACCCTTCACGTACTTTTAAAATACAGACATTGAGCGTAAGTTATTTGCAACAGATTTTATAGGACTGAAAGATCTGTAAATGCTAAGAACATGTATGAAATTATGTAGAAATAAATGACTTTTCAGTGATACTACACTACCTGGTTTTCTTGAACTGCTTTATTTCACTTTTGTGTATAGTGTATTTACATTATAATTTTTAAGGAAAGATTGGATTATGCAGTCATAATACAATCTTTTCAGGAAAGACTAGAAAAAATGCAGGAATTGAGAAGGAAGAGAGAGGAACGAATTGGCCAGAAGCAGCAGGAAAAAGAAAAGGAAAGACAGGAAATGTATAGAGAGAAAGCCAGGTAAGGTTTGTTCATGACTATTCAAAAGAGGTTTGTAAATATACCAGTATGTAATTTCCTATACAGTGTATAGAAACTTCTGTATGTGATCTCAATGGGCAGTTTAGTGTATTACATAATGAGAAAGTTTCTTAGCTCGGCAGGTAACACAGTATTTTAATGTAGTAAAACAAGGAAGTTGTGATGGGCTGCAAATGTAGCTGACATTGTGAGGCTAGATACTCACAAGTTTGGTGCTGAAATATCATGAAAAGTATTTGGAAAATGAGCTTGAGGTGGTACAATAATGTGAAGATTGAATTTAATGAAGTGGGAATTTGGAGCTGTCTGGGAATTACTTCTCTTAATGGAGTTTGCTATTTATGATGAATAATCTTCTGCCACTATTGAATTAGGTGACTGAATAGTGTTCATTTCTGAGAAACTTTGAATGCAACCTTCACTGTACTTATTTTAGAGTTACAGCTTTTGTGGTGATGCATTTCATTGAAGTCTTCTTGGGTCATGAGCTGTTTAAATTTTTACTAAAATTATGAGATTCTGAAAGTTTCTTCTAGTTGATTTATTGTGAATGCCATGAGATGAAGCTGCAACAGAGAGCCATTTTGACAGATTGAATTATGATGCATTTAGGGATCGTGAGGAGCGCTTAATAGCACTGCATGCAGCTCAATTAGCAACCCAAGAAGAACTTCAGAAGAAGATCCAGCAGAAACAGGAGGAATATGCTCGTCGACATGAAGAGAATATTGAACATATTCGACAAAGGGCTCTAGAATCAAGCATTCTACGCTGCTCCACAGATGATGTAGCTCCTCGACTTGCACCTTATGACACCCAGAAGTTGTGTGAAGTGTGTAATGTACTGGTAAGAAACATGTTAAATTACACCATTATTGCGGAATACAGGCAGGTTGTTTCTGTCTGGGGCAAGATGAGAATATTCAGTAACAGGCACTTGCTCTTGAAACAAATTGTCATATTTGATGAAAACCTTAAATTAGTTGATCACTGAGTGATGTTAACTTCATGAGGAAGGTGTTGTTCAATGGCTTTAGTTCAGTTATCTGTTCTAAAACATATGATGTATTTAATTGTGAGTAAATGGCTACAGTTTGCCTTATTTTTGGATGTGCAGAGTGTCGAATTTGCGTTATCTTTATTGACATGTATATTATGCATACTGGATATCCCAATGAGAAAATGGATTCAGATTTCTCTCAGAAGTACATTATTTGGAACTGCTTGAATTATATTTGTGTTTCAGTGTCTTTGCTAATGTATTAAATCAGATTTTCCATTTAACCCTTGAATGTAAATTAAAATATCACATTGGCAGTTCTTTTAAATATTCAGTTTGTGCAGGAACCAGAGTGGTGTAGTTGGTATAGTGACTAGGCTACAGACTGGATGAACTGGGTTTTGAGTTCTATCAGGGGCAAGAGGTTTTTTCCTTCTTTTAAGATACAGGCTGGCTCTGGGACCCACCCTTTCTTCTATTCAGTGGGTACCGGGGCTGTCCTGGGGGTGAAGTGGCTGGGGAGTGAGTTTAGCCACTTGCCTGCATCTGGTTTGGTTCCAAGGTAAAGGATGAGTGGATTTGTACAGCCACTTCCCCTATATGCCTTCTTTATGTGTGTGGACAGCCTTACCTTTATTCAGTTTGTGTAGATATACTGGTATAAGAACTGGAGACTTGTATGGGATGATGATAGGAATTAGCATACCTTGTTGAAATGAACACGTGCAGTATTGTTTTAGATTAACAGTATGGAACAGAAGTTTGTGCATTAGGGATGTATGTCATAAGGTCTGTTATACTTAAATTCCAGTTTGAGTATTGTTTTACAGACTTTAAATAAGTTTCTGAAGATCAGCACTTTCATCTGGTGTGGAGGAAATATCGTTAGAAATGTGACAAGTTTATTATTTGTTTGGACATAATTTGTTGTTTGAAATGGCATGACATATGTGTAATCAGTGAATTTATTATTAACCCAACCTTCAGCTGTACGGGAAGACACCTGAGGGAGTGAGTTGTGGACTGAAAGATGGTATTTAATGTTTTTTGAGGAGCAAGTGTGATCATGTGCACAGTACTTTTCATGTTGAATTCAGAGTGTATACACACATAGCAAAGAACAGGTATGACCACTGAAGATCGTAGCTGCAGTGAACTTACACCCACATTATTTTGCTGTATTAGTTTTCTTAACCTTCATCCCATGAAGGTAGGTATTTTAAATTCTAGCACACAGTTTGTGAAAAAATCAATTATTATGTGAACAGGAAGATAAAATTTTAAAGTAACAGCATTTTGAGGAAAAATAAAATGAGATAAAGCAACATGCCTTAGAATCGCAGTAGAGTTCTTTGTTGTCTTCGTATATAAAATGAATATCTAGGGGTTTTTTCCTACATACGTTGGGATGTGCAAATGCAAGTCTTTAAAAGGTCAGCTGCCAGTTTCTACAATGTAATGAAATAAAACCTATTCAGTATTGTAATTACAGTTCTAATCCATTGATTTGTGTTTTCTTTTATATGTCTGCACCAGATTGCCTACTGCTTTTGAAAAATCATAAAATTTATTTCTGTCTCTCTTTTATGTATTCATAGGTAAAAAACATGGTTTGTTCCATTTGCCTTTGTTTGTTACAGTTTCAAACTCAGGGATAGCCTGTCTTTTTTTTCTGTCTGTTAGAAGGGAGAATTCATATTCCGTCTTTTTAGAGCAGTGGGTTGACTGATTCTTCATTGTCAATTTTTTTTTTTATGTAGCAGTGTAGCTGACTGTTACATTTTTGTTTGTTTAATATGTGGAGCCTACTATTCAGTGATGCTTGTAAGTATGCTTCCTTTCCAATTTGCCCTGTGTCAGGGTGTAATACATATCACAACTTCTGCATATTGTAAATATAAACTGTTTTATTGTGTATGAATATTTGTGTTAGAATTGTTTCTCATGGGAGAAGTGCCAGAACACTGGTTGAGGATTTTCTTCCATGCTTTACATATAAATACCAGTCACCTTCCTAATGATGTCATACATTTCAACTATGAATTATCTCCTTTTTGTGAAGGACCACCTGCCATAGAGTCAATTCATTTTCATTTCTGTACGTAAATATGCTTCAGTTTTGATATACCCATTTTCAGATTGGTTCAGAAGTGTATCTCTTAAGTCACTTGCGAGGCCGGAAGCACCAAGAGGCTGTGCGGCATCAGCATGAGGGAGTGGATCCATCAAGAGAGGATCTTGCATCATACAACATCCGGCACATTGTAGATGCTCCAGCAGACAAGATTGACCCTAAGATAGCCCTTGATAAAGAAAGACAGAAGGCTCTGAAGAAACGTTGTAAAAAACTAAGACTTCGAATGGCAGCTAGGTATGTAAAAGTGTTTTGTGCACTGGAGTGTGGCCTGACAAAACAAGTGATTTCAATTATGAATATGTAATGTCTGTTGGTTTTTGATAGCATCCTTGAATCAGTACCCTTTGAATTTTTAATTTTTATGTTGTCTGGGCCAAAGTGCATAAATTGAATGCATAAGAAAAAGTTTGTCTGTTTACCCATGTTGTGTTTCTGAAATTATAGGGTGTATTTTAATGAATTTGGTGTGGAGGGGTCTCTACATGAAGTTGTAACAGAAATTTTGTTTTTGTCTAAAGTTGTTCAGATTGGTGTATTTCAAAAAGCTTCTGGAACAATTGCAAGTGTATTAACATATCAGGAGGCTGGCTGGAGTCTTGACATGGATACCACCTTTACCTGCTAGTGAAATTAGTTGCTGTGTGACTGACAAAAATGATAGGTTCCAGAGAAGAGCATGATGACTAGAAGAGAAAATCAAAACACACATTTTATCTTCAATACATTTTTTTTCCAAAAATTGTGCTGCTGTGAGATAGCATGGAAAAAACATGAAATACATTGTTCCATTGCCACTGAAAGAGTGGTTATGCGAACAGCCACATTGTTGCATCATACATACATTGCCTGTCTTGTTAATTCTTTGCACAGACGAGTAATTGGCTGAAGCACGTTTGCTTTGTGACTGCAGCAGATGTTCAGGTGGCTCTGATTGTGTTGCACAAGTTGATGTGTGGCATCCTCCAGAAATGTTCTAGAATAACTGTAGAAACAATGGCTGTTGAAGAACAGTATTTGAGGGCAGTTTTGTTTCAAGTTGGTTTTAGTTTTGCCAGATTTAACACATGGCTTCTGTTCCATAATTTGAAGCTACTGTATGTTAACTTTTCTCTACATTACATTTCATCTTTAATGTGTGAAACATTAGAGAACATTTTTATAGTATACATGGTGTGGCAATAAAGAAACTGGATTGCTTTTATTACTCATTTCCGGCCACGCCGATGATGAAGAGGAGGGTAGGGCATAGACCCGTGGACTTCCCTCTACCTTCACACAAAGTTTCATTCACATGCATCGGTTAGTCTGGCTGTGACCATTGTTAGAAGAGGATCGTGTGTCTGAGCTCTGTCGGAATAATGCTGAGTGTTAATGTAGAACAATGTGTTAACATCAAATTCCTCACAAAACTTGGAAAATCTGCCACAGAAACTTACAATTTGTTGACAGAAGTGTATGGTGATCAATTTCTATCTCGCACGCAAGTTTTCGAGTGGTTTAAGAAGTTTAAGGAGGGTAGGAAATACGTCGGGGACGATCCAAAATCGGGCCGTCCTTCCACTGCGAAAACTCAA